>ENA-OOXM01002110-OOXM01002110.1-human-gut-metagenome-genome-assembly--contig:-NODE-2110-length-13407-cov-2.205587_pt1 | contig 13407 bp, 14 predicted proteins | sample MGYA00241589_ERZ501347 | MGnify/ENA primary metagenome ERZ501347 (study PRJEB25962, sample SAMEA2042832) | human gut metagenome | biome: human gut; feature: human-associated habitat; material: faeces...
ACGCGCCGGAAGCCATTCCGCCCATGCCGTCGGCTACCACAGCCAGGAACCCGTCCATAGGGTCGCCGTTGACCGGAGTGAATCCAACGCTGTCCTCCTGCTGCTCCCGGGCGCCCTGGTGCTGAACGCAGCCGACCGCCACATTGCCAAGCCCGTTAACCACGACCGAGAATTTATCCATCACAGTCTCCGCTGCACTTTTCTTCCTCGTCCCAGGACAGGATGCCAGTTTTTGTCGCCCGCTCGTAAACGCTGATTTTGTAGTTCAGGCGATTCAGAGTCTGCTCTATCTGATTTTTCATGCTGAGGAGCTCTTCGCGCTGGTCGGTCAGGAGCTTCAGCCGCTGCGGGATAGTGCTTTCGCCCTGCTGGAACAGCTTGCGGTACTCAACTATGCCGCTGACCGGCAGTCCTGCGCTGCGCATGCACAATGCAAGCTCCAGCCAGCCAAGGTCGTCCGGCTGATAGTCGCGGATACCTCCGGCAGTGCGCGTGACCTCCGGCACTAACCCGGCTTTTTCGTAATATCTCAGCGTATCCTGCGACACGCCGTATCTTTCGCTGACTTCCTTTATCGTCATGCCGTTCCTCCAAACGCAAAGCCGCCCCGTTGATACGGAACGGCACTTTTTATTCTTCCGTGTTCTCCTCTTCCGATGATGGTTCCGCGGAATACTCGTCCTGCCTGCGCGCCGCGTAGGACAGCGTCATCAGGCTGTCGGTCAGGTGGACGTTCTCCACCGCCGCCTCCGGGTGATCGTAGTGGATATCATAGTGCGAGAAGTTCCAGAATGCGTTAACGCCGAGGTCAAGGAGCTTCTGCACCATTTCCTTCGCGCCGCTCTTCGGAATACACAGCACCGCCATTTTCGGGTGGTTTTCCTTGCAGAATTCCGCAAGACGGTTGGTGTGCATGATCTTTATGCCTGATATCTCGATATTCTCAAGAGAAATATTGCTGTCGAAGATACCGGCAAGCTCGTAGCCGTACTTTTGGAAGCCGATATGCACCGTGATGGCTCTGCCGAGGTTTCCAGCGCCGATGAGGATTATCTTGTCGTGCTGGTCAAGACCGAGGATATGCCCGATCTGACGTCGAAGCTCCGCCACGTTGTAGCCGTAGCCCTGCTGACCGAATCCGCCGAAGCAGTTGAGATCCTGACGGATCTGCGAAGCTGTAAGCCGCATTTTCTCCGACAGCTCACGGGAGGAGATCTTCTGAATATCCTGGTTGAGCAGCTCGCCGAGGAAACGGTAGTACCGCGGCAGTCTGCGTATGACTGAATTTGAAATGTTGCTCTTCTGCATTGCCTAACCTCCTCATGCCTCCTGCTCTGTGCCCGGAAAATCAGCCCATCAGCTTTGCAAGACGGCTGTTTATCTCAGTCAGGAATGTTTCCGTGTCAACCGGGCGCTTGTTCTCCAGCTTGGACATAGCCGCGAGGTTCTTGTCCATAACGCCGTCCTCCATCGTCTGAATGGAAGCCTTCTCGAGCTTGTCAGCGTAGTCGCACAGAGCCGGAATGTTATCCAGCTCGCCGCGCTTTCTGAGCGCGCCGCTCCATGCGAAGATGGTAGCGATCGGGTTGGTGGAGGTCTTTTCGCCCTTGAGGTAGTTGTAATAGTGGCGGGTTACGGTTCCGTGAGCCGCCTCGTACTCGTAAACGCCGTCCGGGGAAACCAGAACGGAGGTCATCAGACCCAGGGAGCCGAACGCGGTCGCCAGCATGTCGGACATAACGTCACCGTCGTAGTTCTTGCACGCCCAGATGAAGCCGCCCTCGGAGCGGATAACTCTTGCGATAACGTCGTCGATGAGGGTGTAGAAGTACTCAATGCCAGCCTCTGCGAACTTCTCCTTGTACTCGTTCTCGTAGATCTCGGCGAAGATGTCCTTGAAACGGTGGTCGTAAGTCTTGGAGATGGTATCCTTAGCCGCGAACCACAGGCTCTCCTTTGCGCCGAGAGCGTAGTTGAAGCACGCTCTTGCGAAGCTGGAGATCGACTTGTCGAGGTTGTGAACCCCCTGTACAACGCCGTCGCTGTTCTTGAAATCGTGAATGAGCGCGCGGGTCTCCCTGCCGTCCTTGTCGGTGACTACCAGCTCAGCCTTGCTGCCCTGCGCTACCTTCATCTCGGTGTTCTTGTAGATGTCGCCGTATGCGTGACGCGCGATGGTGATGGGCTTAGTCCAGGTCGGAATATACGGAACAATTCCCTTTACAAGAATAGGCTTTCTGAATACGGTGCCGTCCAGAATAGCGCGGATAGTGCCGTTCGGGGACTTCCACATCTCCTTGAGGTTGTACTCGGTCATGCGCTGTGCGTTCGGTGTGATGGTAGCGCACTTTACCGCTACGCCGTACTTCTTGGTTGCGTTCGCGGAGTCTATAGTTACCTGGTCGTTGGTCTCGTTTCTGTGAACAAGGCCCAGGTCGTAGTAATCGGTCTTGAGGTCAACATACGGAGTGATCAGGATATCCTTGATCATCTTCCATATGATACGGGTCATCTCGTCGCCGTCCATCTCTACCAGCGGAGTGGTCATCTGAATCTTATCAGCCATTGTAAATTTCCTTTCACCGGTGCTTCGCGTCGAAGCAGTTGATTATTTTATTTCCTCAGCCGATGGAGCCGCTGGCGGGAAACAATCTGCCGCCCGCCAGTACTCCGGCAAGAAAAGCCGAAAGAGCCATGAAAAAGCAAGCCCAGCCTTTCATATCGTTCTCATTTAGCCGTTAGCCTTTGTGTAGTTCAGCAGACCGCCTGCGAGCATCATGCCCTTGCCGCGCTCGGAAAGCTCGCACTTGACTTCGAAGCTGAAGCCCTTTGTCTTGTCCTCAACGATGATCTTTCCGCCGTTCTCAACGATATTGCGGATATTTGCGATAACGAGGTCGTCGCCCTGCTCGATCCTGTCGTAGTCAGCCTCGTTCACGAACTCCAGCGGAAGGATTCCATTGTTGATGAGGTTCTGACGGTGGATTCTTGCAAAGCTCTTGCAGATGATAGCCTTAACGCCCAGGTACAGCGGAGCAAGCGCCGCGTGCTCTCTGGAAGAACCCTGACCGTAGTTGGTTCCGCCGACGATAATGCTTGTGCCTGCTTCCTTTGCGCGCTTCGGGAAGATCTCGTCGCATACGGTGAAGCAGTACTCGGAGATAGCCGGAATGTTGGAGCGCAGGGGCAGTATCTTAGCGCCTGCGGGCATGATGTGGTCGGTGGTGATGTTGTCGCCTACCTTGAGGGTAACGCCGGACTCGATAGACTCAGCCAGCGGCTTGTTTACCGGGAACGGCTTGATGTTCGGGCCGCGGAGTATCTCAACGTTCGGAGCTTCCTCGGGTGCTGCGGGAGGTACTACCATGTTATCATTGATGATGAACTTCTCGGGCATTACATAAGCGGGCATTTCGCCGCAGGTGCGCGGGTCGGTGAATACTCCGGTGATAGCGGAGATGGCTGCGGTCTCCGGGGAAACGAGGTAGATCTGAGCGTCCTTGGTGCCGCTTCTGCCGAGGAAGTTACGGTTGAAGGTACGCAGGGAGATACCCTTGCTGTTCGGGGACTGACCCATGCCTATGCAGGGACCGCATGCGCTCTCGAGGATTCTCGCGCCAGCCGCGATGAGGATAGACAGAGTGCCGTCCTCGGCAATCTGATTGAACACCTGCTTGGAGCCGGGAGCGATAGCAAGGCTTACGTCCGGGTGAACGGTCTTGCCCTTGAGAATGTGGGCAACCTTGCGCATATCCTGGAGGGAGGAGTTGGTGCATGAGCCTATACATACCTGGTCGATCTTGATCTTGCCGATCTCCTCGACGGTCTTAACGTTATCGGGGCTGTGGGGACAAGCTGCAAGCGGAACCAGCTTGGAGAGGTCGATGTTTACTTCCTCATCGTAAACTGCGTCGGGGTCTGCGGACATCGGAACGTAGTCCTCTTCTCTGCCCTGAGCCTTGAGGAACTGGAGAGTAGTCTCGTCGGACGGGAAAATAGAGGTGGTAGCGCCAAGCTCTGCGCCCATGTTGGTGATGGTAGCGCGCTCCGGAACGGACAGGCTCTTTACGCCCTCGCCGGTGTACTCCATTACCTTGCCAACGCCGCCCTTAACGGAGAGCTGACGGAGAACTTCCAGGATAACGTCCTTTGCGGAAACCCAGTCGTTGAGCTTTCCGGTGAGATTGATCTTAACTACCTTCGGCATAGTTATGTAGTAAGCGCCGCCGCCCATTGCAACTGCAACGTCAAGACCGCCTGCGCCCATTGCCAGCATGCCGATACCGCCGGTCGGGGTGTGGCTGTCGGAGCCGATAAGGGTCTTGCCGGGCTTGCCGAAGCGCTCGAGATGTACCTGATGACAGATACCGTTGCCGGGACGTGAGAACCAGATACCGTGCTTCTTTGCAACAGAACCGATAAATCTGTGGTCGTCGGCATTCTCAAAGCCGCTCTGGAGCGTGTTGTGGTCGATGTATGCCACGGAGCGCTCAGTCTTTACGCGGTCAACGCCCATAGCCTCGAACTGGAGGTAAGCCATTGTACCAGTTGCGTCCTGCGTAAGGGTCTGGTCGATCTTCAGACCGATCTCTGTTCCCTTTACCATCTCGCCGTCGATGATGTGCGCCTTGATGATCTTTTCAGTCAATGTAAGTCCCATATCTTTGCTCCTTGTTTGTTTAGAGTCACCGGGGAGTCCCCGACATAAATATACAATTATATTATATACCACTTTTCATTATCTGTCAAGAATTTCACAATAAAAAATGATGTTGGCATGCGGTCAATGCTATGTATCGACGGAATCCATATGCGCAATTGTGCAAAACATCGGAACAGATACAAAAATCCCGCCGTACAGAGCTGACCCTGATACAGCGGGAATATCTGTGCTATAAATTACTGCTTGTCCTCGATGAACTTTACGATATCGCCGACAGTCTTGATGTTCTCGACCTGATCCTCGGGGATCTCAACATCGAACTCATCCTCAAGAGCCATTACCAGATCAACAACGTCCAGGGAATCAGCGCCCAGATCGTCCTGAATGTTGGAAGCCTCGGTGATGTCGTCAGCCTTAACGTCGAGCTGCTCGGAGATAAGCTCCTTAACCTTGTCAAATACCATTGTATATACCCTCCAAATTAATTATAAGTCCCTTCCGGAAACATTTCATGATATATTATATAACATACATCACAAATAATCAAGCCCCGGAATGAATTTTTTGCAAAGAATTTTCTACAAAATTATTCAGTAAACATGCCGATTTTTCTAAATTTCGCATAACGCTTCTCGAGAAGCTCGTCAATTTCGGACTTCTTCAGGCGGTATACCGCGTCCACAAGGTACTCGTAGATGTTATCGGCTGTCTGCTCGCGGCTCATGTGGGCGCCGCCGGTGGGCTCCGCGATTATCTTGTCGCACACGCCGAACTTCATGAGATCCTCGGCGGTGATCTTCAGCATTTCGCAGGCTTCCTTCTCCTTGGTGCCGTCCTTCCACAGAATGGACGCCGCGCCGCGGGGACTTATCACGGAATACAGCGCGTTCTCAAGCATCGCAAGCTCGTCGCAGACCGCAAGAGCGAGCGCTCCGCCGGAGCCGCCCTCGCCAAGCACCACGGATATCACCGGCGTCCTGAGCGTCATGAACTCGTAGAGATTTCGCGCTATCGCTTCGCCCTGACCGCGCTCCTCAGCCTCAACGCCACAGAATGCGCCGGGAGTGTCCACAAGGCAGATCACCGGGCGGTGGAACTTCTCCGCCTGCTTCGCAAGACGGAGCGCCTTGCGGTAGCCCTCCGGGTGGGGCATGGAGAAATTCGTGCGCTTGTTTTCCTCGAGGTTTCTGCCCTTGACCTGCGCGATAACAGTCACCGGAGTGTCGCTGAGGTATCCGATTCCGCCGATTATCGCCGCATCGTCGCCGAAAAGGCGGTCGCCGTGGAACTCCATGAACCTCGTAAACATCGCCGGAATATAGTCGTTGACCGTGGGTCTGTCCTTGTGGCGTATAAGCTCTAGCCTTTCGCAGGCTGTTAAATTGCTCATCTTCTGTAAGCCTCCTTCGGGAAGCCGTGCAGCTTCAGAATATTTGAAATGCGCTTCCTCATCATGCCGCGCTCGACTATCATATCAACGAAGCCGCATTTCTCCTGGAACTCCGCAGACTGGAAGTCGTCGGGCAGGCGCTGGCGTATCGTGTCCTGGATAACGCGCCTTCCCGCGAAGCCGATGAGCACCTTCGGCTCGGCAAGTATGATGTCGCCGAGGCTCGCAAAGGAAGCCGTAACTCCGCCGGTGGTGGGGTCGGTCATGACCGAGATGTAAAGTCCGCCCGCGTCGCTGTGGCGCTTGACTGCACCGCTGGTCTTAGCCATCTGCATGAGAGAGATTATGCCCTCCTGCATTCTCGCGCCGCCGGAAGCCGTGAACATCACGACCGGAAGATTATGCTCGGTGGCGTACTCGAACGCCCGGGCTATCTTCTCGCCGACAACGCTTCCCATGCTCGCCATGAAAAAGTGGGAGTCCATGATTCCGATGACCGTGCGATAACCGCGGATAGTGCACACGCCGGTCTTTATCGCGTCGTTCATGTCGCACTGCTGCTGCATTTTCGCGATTTTATCCTCGTACTTCGGGAAGCCGATAGGATTCAGCGACTTCATATCGGCGTCAAGCTCAACAAAGCTGTCCTTGTCGGCGGTGAGCTCCAGGCGCTCCTGCCATGTCAGACGCGCGTGATAGCTGCACTTCGGGCAAACCTTCATCGCGGCTGTGAACTCGCGGTTGTATACTACCGCGCCGCAGCGGGGGCACTTGAACAGCAGATCCTGCGGTATCTCAACGTCGCCCTCCTGGGAAGCGGGTACTGCGGGCTGCTCAGCCACAAAGCGCTCCTTGACTATTTTGAAAAGATCCTCAATTGCCATTCAGCTCACTCCCCCATCACGTTTTTGCGGTTCAGGAAACCTATGTCGAAATTACCTGCCTCAAAATCCTCGTCCTTCAGCAGGCAAAGCTGGAAATCAATGTTCGTTTCAACGCCCTCGATGATGAACTCAGACAGGGCAACGCGCATTTTCTTTATAGCCTCGTCGCGTGTCGGAGCCTTAACGAGAAGCTTCGCTATCATGCTGTCGTAGTAGGGCGGAATCTGATATCCCGCATACACTGCGCTGTCTATGCGCACTCCGAATCCTCCGGGAACATGCAGCGACTTTATCTTGCCCGGGCAGGGGCGGAAGTTATGCCTCGGATCCTCCGCGTTGATGCGGCACTCTATCGCGTGTCCGGTGAGATGGACGTCGTCCTGCGTGAACCACAGCTTCTCCCCCGCTGCAATGCGTATCTGCGCCTTTACGAGGTCGATTCCGGTGACAAGCTCGGTTACCGGGTGCTCGACCTGGATACGGGTGTTCATCTCCATGAAGTAGAAATTTCTGTCCTTGTCAACGAGAAACTCAATAGTTCCGGCATTCTGATAGCCGCTGACCTTTGCCGCAGCAACTGCCGCCGTACCCATCTTTTCGCGCAGCTCCGGAGTCATAATCGGGCTGGGGCTTTCCTCAAGCACCTTCTGATTGTGGCGCTGTAACGAGCACTCGCGCTCGCCGAGGTGAACCACGTTGCCGTGGTTGTCGGCAAGGAGCTGTATCTCCACATGGCGCGGGTTCACGATGAACTTCTCAATGTACACATCGCCGTTGCCGAAGCACGCGAGCGCCTCCTGCTGAGCCGCAAGGTACTGCTGCTCAAGGTGCTCCTCGCTCTCCGCGAGACGGATTCCGCGTCCGCCGCCGCCTGCGGTTGCCTTTATCATTACGGGGTAGCCTATCTCGGCGGCTACCTTGCGAGCCTCCTCGATGGTGGGTACTATGCCGTCGGAGCCGGGAACGACCGGAACTCCCGCAGATATCATCGTCTGCTTTGCGGAAGCCTTGTCGCCCATCGCGTCCATGACCTCCGGGGACGGACCTATAAACGTAATTCCGCAGGTCCTGCACAGCCGCGCGAAATCTGCGTTTTCAGACAGGAATCCGAAACCCGGGTGAATAGCCTGGGCGTGGGTTATCTCGCATGCCGCGATTATCGCCTTGGTGTTGAGATAGCTATCCTTGGAAGCCGCAGGTCCTATGCATACCGCCTCGTCGGCTATCTGGGCATGCAGCGCGGAGCGGTCAGCCTCGGAATACACCGCAACGGTCTTTATACCGAGCTCGCGGCAGGCGCGCATAATGCGTATCGCTATCTCGCCGCGGTTCGCAATAAGTATCTTGTTAAACATTCTGTCAGCTCCAGATTTTATTCAGACTTGGGTGCGGGGTCTGCCACGGCGAAGGAGATTTCAGCGGTGACTACCTTCTTGCCGTTGACGGTGGCAACGGCGTCGCCGAAGCCTATCGGACCCTTCTTCTTTGTCATTGTGACGTGAAGCTCCAGGGTGTCGCCGGGACCTACCGTCCCACGGAATCTCGCCTTGTCGATACCTGCGAAGAACGCAATCTTGCCCTTGTTTTCAGGGAGCGACAGAGCGCATACCGCGCCCGCCTGAGCCAGCATTTCTATCATCAGCACGCCAGGCTGAACCGGCTGTCCCGGGAAATGACCCTTGAACCAGTATTCGTCCGGCTTGAGGTACTTCTTGGCGGTGACGCTAACGCCCGGCTCCAGCTCGGTGACTTCGTCGATGAGCAGGAACGGGTCGCGGTGGGGGATAATTTCCTTTATCTGTTCAAGATTTAATGTCATGACCTGCTCCTTACTCTATTCTCATCAGCTTCTGACCGTATTCAACAGCCTGACCGTCCTTTGCGTAGATCTCTGCGACCTTTCCGCTGAACTCGCTGTTTATCTCGTTCATGAGCTTCATGCTCTCGATAATGCAAACAACGTCGCCTGCGTTAACGGCGTCGCCGACCTTTACGAACGCGGGCTTCTCCGGGGAAGGGGAAGCGTAGAACGTTCCGACTATCGGAGAGGTGATGATATTGCCGGAAACCGCAGCCTCAGCCGCAGGAGCGGCCTGCGCCGGAGCATTCTGCGCGGGAGCCGCAGCAGGTGCGGGTATGCCCATCATCGGCATGGGAGCGGGCATGGGAGGCGGGCAGGGTCTGCCCTCGATAACTATTTCATAGGTCTCGGTGTTTATCTTGAGCTTTCCGAGGTCGTTTTTCTTAACTATTTCAGCCAGCGCTTCGATGCACTCGACGGTGTCCTCGATGGTGCGCGGTTCGATGGTGTTCTTGTTTGCCATGTTCAGCTCTCCTTTCCGGGTCAGTCAACAGGGCGCATGCAGATGCAACCGTTGTGTCCGCCGAAGCCAAGCGAATTGCTCAGTGCGCCGGTGATCTTCATGTCTCTTGCGCCCTCGGTAACGTAGTCGAGGTCGCACTCGGGATCGGGTACCTTGTAGCCCAGGGTCATGTGAACCTTGCTGTTCCTGATGGACATTGCGGTAACTACAGCCTCAACGCCGCCGGCAGCGCCGAGCAGGTGTCCGGTCATGGACTTTGTGGAGTTTACGGCGATGTTCTTCGCGTGGTCTCCGAATGCTTCCTTGATAGCCATTGTTTCGGTGCGGTCGTTCATGGAGGTGGAGGTTCCGTGAGCGTTGATATAGTTGATATCCTCCGGCTTCATTCCGGCCTCCTGGTATGCGAACTTCATTGCCATCGCGCCGCCCTTGCCCTCGGGGTCGGGGCTTGTTTCGTGGTAAGCGTCGCAGGTGCTGCCGTAGCCGCATATCTCAGCGTAGATCTTCGCGCCGCGCGCCTTAGCATGCTCGTATTCCTCAAGCACCAGCAGTCCGCAGCCGTCGCCGAGTACGAATCCGCTTCTCTCCGCGTCGAACGGAATGGAGGCTCTGTCCACATCGGTGGAGCGTGTGACCGCATGCATATTGTTGAACGAAGCGTAGCAGAATCCGATGTCGCTGTGCTCCGTACCTCCGGCGATCGCAGCGTCAAGGTAGCCGTGCTTGATGGAACGGAACGCCTCGCCTATCGACTGAGTGCCGCTCGCGCAGGCTGTGGTAACGCAGAAGTTGCTTCCCTTGAAGCCGGTGCGGATAGCCACCTCGCCGGCAGCCATGTTGCCTATCATCTTGGTGATGGTGAAAACTCCCACGCGCTTGTTGCCCTTGTTGTGGTAGTTCGCCATTTCTTCCTCAGTGGTGTAGATACCGCCGATTCCGCTGCCGATCACTACGCCGACGCGGTAGGGGTCGATGTCCTTGAGGTCTGTTCCGGCGTCCTTGAGAGCCTGCATTGCGCAGTACACTGCGTACTGCACGATGACGTCGTTGCGGCGCAGCTCCTTCTTATCGAAGTACTCCGAAGCGTCGAAGTTCTTTACTCTTGAAACCACGGAAAGGTTGTCAGGCTCCTGATCCGGAAACCAGGGTGCAAGCTCGAAGCCGTGCCTGCCAGCCATCAGGCTGTTCCACAGCTCCTCGGGTGAATTTCCGCAGGGGGTGACTGCTCCCAGTCCGGTTATTACCACTCGTCTATCCATTAAACGTTGTTCCTCCAACAATTTGTAGATTTTGATTTTCTTATGCACGGGTGAAATTTGCAAATTCGGAATTATGAATGCGGAATTCGTAGTTATTGCGCCACTGCCGCGGCGATTATCCGATTATATCGAATTATAATACGTCCCACGAAGTGGGACAACCGAAATTCCGAATTTCTAATTATGAATTCCGAATTTAATTACATGCTCAGTCCGCCGCTAATTTCGATTATCTGTCCTGTTACGTAGGAAGAATCCGGGCTGCACAGGAAGGATACCACGCCTGCGATCTCCTCGGGCTGACCGTAGCGCTTCATAGCGATCTGAGCCAGCATTGCATTGCGCTGATCCTCGGTGAGCTTGTCGGTCATCGGGGTCTGAATGAATCCCGGTGCTACCGCATTGCAGGTGATCCCGCGGCTGCCCAGCTCCTTCGCGGTGGTCTTTGTCATCGCGATTATAGCGCCCTTGGAAGCTGAGTAGTTCATCTGACCCGGGTTGCCGTAAAGACCGGCTTGGCAGCGGTGTAGTTGATCTGGCCGTAGTTTCCGGTGAACGCCGAAACCGAAGTGATGTTGATAATACGGCCCTGCTTTGCACGCATCATCATCGCACCGCACAGGCTGAGCATGTTGAATGCGCCCTTGAGGTTGGTGCGGATAACGTCGTCGAACTGGTCCTCCTTCATGCGGACCATCAGACCGTCGCGGGTGATACCGGCGTTGTTTATCAGCACGTCGATAGTGCCGAAGCGCTCCTTGACCCACTTCACAAGACCCTCGCACTGCGCGTAGTCGGAAACGTCCGCCGCGTAGCACTCAGCCTCAACGCCAAAGCTGCGGCACTCCTCTGCGACTTCCTTTCCCGCCGCGTCGAGGATCTCCTGTGAAACGTCGTTTATAACGATATTGTAGCCGTCCTTTGCAAGGCGCTTTGCAATAGCTGCGCCTATTCCCCGGCTGGAGCCGGTGATTATCGCTGTTCCTGCCATAATAAATTCCTTTCGTATATCAAATCAAGTTTCGAATATGAGCGCGCCGTAGGTAAGCCCTGCGCCGAATCCCACAAAGCAGATCTTCTGCCCCGGCTTCACCATGCCCTGCTTTCTCATCTCGTCAAGGCATACCGGAATGCAAGCGCTGGATACGTTGCCCATGCGGGCGATGTTGGTGTAGACCTTCTCCTCCGGGATACCGAGTATCTCGGTAGCCTTCTTGATGATACGGAGGTTAGCCTGGTGCGGGATAACGATGTCAAGATCGTTGATGTCGTAGCCGCCCTGCGCCGCTACGTTCTTAACGGCGTTCGCCATGGCGTTCACCGCGAACTTGTAGACCGCGTGTCCGTCGCTCTGGAGGTACTTGCGCTTGGATTCCGTGTCGAACATGGCGTCCCAGGGTTCCTCGCCCTCCTTCGCACCGTAGAACGGGCAGTTGGGGTCGTAGTTTATCTTGCAGTAAAGAGCCTCAAACTCGTCGCCGTCAGCGCCAAGCATGGAGTAGAACGGCTTGTCGGACTTCCTGTACACCACCGCGCCGGAAGCGTCTCCGAACAGTATGCACATGGAACGGTCGGTGTAGTCAAGCTGACCGGACAGCTTCTCGCAGGCTACGACAAGTACCGTCTTGTAATGACCGCTCTCGAGGTACTTCTGCGCGATATCCGTCGCTGTGATGAAGCCGGTGCATGCGCTGTTAACGTCGAATGCGGCAGCGTTCACCGCGCCTATCTTCTTCTGGATAAGGCACGCGGTGGAGGGATAGAAGAAATCCGGCGTGCAGGTGGATACCAGCACCAGGTCGACCTCCTCGGGCTTTACTCCCGCGTCGTCCAGCGCCTTCTTCGCCGCCTCAATGCCCATGTAATAGCCGGGCTTGTCGGTCAGAATATGGCGCTGCTTGATTCCCGTACGTGGCGTTATCCATTCGTCAGATGTGTCGAGGAACTCTGCGAACTTGTTGTTATCGGCAACGAATTCCGGCACATAGCTGCCCGTTCCTAAGATCTCAATTCCGCTCATTAAAAATTCTCCTTGATTTTCTCGTCAATATATAGTATAATAAACATGGTGTTTATCATTCTCAGATTCTCTGCCATATAATGCCAGAAGAATCAAGGCAGAATATGACATACCATATTTATTTTACCGCATTACGGCGGATTTGTCAACAGTTTTTTTCAACAAGCATGCCGAATTTGCCGATTATCTCACTGAATAATTGCATTTGACCGCATTTCGCGGCACTGAAAACGCGCAATGCTATCATATAAGAAAGAGAAAGGAATATGATCAATGCGAGAAATTCCATCATCAGCCATAACCGAAACCGTCGCAAAGCTGTGCGAGCAGGCTAACCTGAAGCTCCCCTGCGGAATGCGCGAGTGCATCTCAGGCAGCATTCAGCGCGAGGAAAGCGAGCTGTGCCGCAGCGTGCTCGGCGATATCGTCAGCAACATCGACTGCGCCGCGGAACTCGGCGTGCCCATCTGCCAGGACACTGGAATGGCGGTAATATTCGCTGATATCGGGCAGGACGTCCACATCACCGGCGACGCGTTCGAGGACGCGGTGAACGCCGGAGTAGCCCAGGGCTACGTCAACGGAAAGCTCCGCCTGTCCATCGTCGGCGACCCGCTCGAGCGCAGGAACACGAACAACAACACCCCGGCGGTGATACACACGCGGATCGTCCCCGGCGACAAGATCCACCTGATGGCGGCTCCAAAGGGATTCGGAAGCGAAAACATGTCGCGGCTGAAAATGTTCACTCCGTCCGCTTCCAAGCAGGATATCGTGGATTTCGTGACCGAGTGCGTCAGCCTTGCCGGAAGCAACCCGTGTCCCCCGATAGTTGTCGGCGTGGGTATCGGCGGCGATTTCGAGTAC
>ENA-OOXM01002112-OOXM01002112.1-human-gut-metagenome-genome-assembly--contig:-NODE-2112-length-13401-cov-5.364454_pt1 | contig 13401 bp, 12 predicted proteins | sample MGYA00241589_ERZ501347 | MGnify/ENA primary metagenome ERZ501347 (study PRJEB25962, sample SAMEA2042832) | human gut metagenome | biome: human gut; feature: human-associated habitat; material: faeces...
CACTGTGTGACAATGCACAACACGGCGATTTATCACTGCCGAAAGTGCAGTGTAGACCACTCCGTTCAAGTGAGTATGCACAATATCGGGTTTCTCCTCTTTTATCATCCACATCATCCGCCACATCAACGACAGATCCAACCCCATCCGCTTGTCCATCGACACGACCTTGACCTTTGACGAAAGCTCATCGCGATAAAAGCCAAATTTCTCCACCGAATGAAGCACAACAAGCGTCACTTCGTGTTTTTCAGACAATTCATTGCACAAATCGACAACAAACCGTTCTGCACCACCAGAACTCAACTGTGGTATTATCTCAAAAATCTTCATAATTCAACGAATTTATAAGGAACGCAATAATTTGAATTTGATAGAATTGCTGCCACAAAAAACATAAAGTAAGCGACTACAACAAATAAACTTTGCACGTTACAAATGCCCTTTTTTTCCTTTGCCATCTTCACACAGAAATAAGCATATACAAAAAATTGAGAATAGTAGAAATATAAATTCAATCGCTTTGCTAACATATTCGAAGAAACGATTGGCTCTATCAAAACACCAATTACAAATGTAAGATAGAACAAATAAGGAACTGTCTTTTCTTTGTCCGAGAAAAACAAATCTTGATTATATATAATCACAACATTTACAATCGTTTTCAGAATCAGTCCAAAACCACTCCCCAATTCAACTTTCTTTTCATAAATCTCCAAATTATCAGCCTGCCTTGAATAATCCATTAATTCAAACAATCCTTTCATTTGCTCCGCAATCTTATCAAATAGTATACTTCCGCTAAACGTACTTAACAATACTAAGGCAATTAAAACATACTTATTTATTTTTATTCTTGGCATTAGATAGATTATAAGAACTACTGCAATAGGGAATATTGCACTCTTATGAAAGGAATAGGACAATATAGCTAAAAACACCAACTTTACAATACTATATTTGTCAATCCTTGAAACAAGTATCCAAAATACGCTCAATGCCATAGCCTGTCTTATGCCATTCTGAAAGAAAAAGACTATTGATGTTGTGAAAAAAAAGAATATCGCATAGCAACCGAATCGTCTATCTTCATATTTAGCAACAATATACACAGAAACTATTGAAACCAAAGACGTAACAACAAACAACGAGATATAATTGAATCCCAAAAAGTTCAAGATGCTCAATAACATTTTGAAACCAAATTCAAAATCTTCTGGCGTATTATTATAGAAACCCTTATATGCCAAATAATCAGCACCGACATCATATCGCATCCCCCAAAATAATGTATATATAAGTATAGGAATCAAGAGTTTCTTGTAATAAGAAGTCCGCTGTGCAATACAACTAGATGGCGACAACATATAAGTTGCCGCCGTGCAAAATAACAATACAAAGATATAGATGAATAAAGTTCCAGCCATGTTACTTAATATATTGATATAGGCTTGTCTCAATCAACCTATTCCATGTATGTTCGTACAAAGAACTTCTGATTTCTTTTTCTGATAAATTATGCATCTTTGAACTTATTTTTTCTAAGCCAATTGCAAAATCGCACTCTGTATCATCTATCAAAACACCATTATCATTTGTTATGACTTTTTCATTTTCCCTCGTTTTAGTTGCCAACACATATAGTCCAGATAGGGCATATTCAAAAGTCTTTGTTGGAGGCTGACTATCATAATATTCTGTCATAGGAACAAAAGACACTCCAATATTACATTTATCAAAAAATGGAGAAATCTGAGAATATGGGATACGCCCATGTAAATGAATTATTGACGAAAGTTTCAACTCTTCAACCAATTGTTTCAATTCCGCCAGCTCATTTTTATTGCCATCGCCAACAATATCGTATGTGATTTTCTTTTCTGGAAATCTATCTACAAATATTTTAATTCCTTTAATTGTCCTTTCAACATGTCTATTTGTAAACGTGCCTACATACAAGAGCTTCAGATTATTATACTCTTTTTTAGCTACTGAAATCACGTCAGCCCCTAAAGGAAGTATTCGCATTTTTGGTAAATTCCCTAATTTGGTTTTAACTCCTTCTGAGATAACAAACACCTGATCAAACACACCACAAGCGTCCTTTATTTGCTTATTGTGTCGATCCCGAACCACCTGACTCTCATCCACCGATAAAGTCCTTATGTCTAAGAACATTTTTTTGAAAGGGAAAAGGCACTTTAAGAATTGGCACTTTTCAAAGAATTCAATCAATATCGGTCCATTGTTTCTCAGTATTAATAAACTAGCCCAAAGAAACGTTTTGAGTCCTCGCAGCAGTCTTCCTCCCGCCAAACCTATATACTTAACAGAAACTCCAGGGAGTTCTTCCTTCGGCCTGCCAACATAGTAACATAGTACAGTTATCTTAAACTTGTCTTTCAGATATTCGCACCATTTATAACTATCTGTCAGATATCCGAACTGGTGTTGCTGAATAATTAAAAGCCTTTTCATCTATAAATCAATTTATTATCTCTGAATAAAATTTTTCCAATTCAGATACGATCCTGGATGCAACAAACTTGGTTTTCACAGTATTGAATCCATTGTCGGCTAGACGATGTCTGACAGAATTATCCGTTATCAGCATCTCTATTTTATCTTTTATTTGTCCAATATCTTCCGGATTCACAAGCAAACCATTCTCTCCATCTTGAATAATTTCTTTTCCAGATGTACGCTCGGTATATATCAATGCTTTTCCTCTCCCTAATATTTCAAGAGCCACCATACTGAAATTCTCGAAATAGGTAGGAATGCAAGCGAACCCACATCTGTCAATTTCTTGCTGAATCCGCTGCCGTGAACAAAAACCCAAGAATTTAACCCTTTCTTGATATTCTGGAGACACAAAACTCAGAGCCGTTGCCTTGTCACCGTTGCCAGCCAACCGCACCTCCAAATCGGGATATTTGCCAGCCAATAGATTAAATGCTTTCAATAAAGAGTAGCATCCCTTTGTTTCTGTCAATTTCCCAACAAATAGAATCACATTTTTATCCGCTTCTGAGGATGCCGATAAAAAGGAATCCTCGATAGGATTATAGATGACTATCTTCTTCTTGAAATGGTTGGTGGAAAAATTTCGATATATGTAGTCCAATGAATATTGACTTACTGCTGAAATGTAGTCGCAACGATTGAAATGATGTTGGTCATTTATTTTTGCAGCCGTATTATCAAATCCCTTGCCTTCCAGAATAAACGAGCAACAACCATGGATTCTAAGTACCGTTGGGACAGGGAATCGCCTATATTTTAATGATTTTGCCTGCCAATTAAAAGAATAATAATCAGTCAATTCAACAATGTCTATCCCTTGCTCCTTTATCAACTGCTCTATAAATAATTCTGTATATGTCAATTCCGACTGAACTATAGGTTTTGAGCAACCTAATTTCGACAAAACCTGAATAAACCTTGTCGCCAAACAGTTGTCTCTAAATCGTTTATGCAACCGAAACACCCTCACTCCATTAACTACGGAGTCCTCGGGTAAATTCTGCACGTCGGGATAATAACCCACAACAAACACTTTATGTCCTCGCTCAACAAGCAATTCAGCAACAATTTTCGTCACGCTGCCTATTCCGCCTGTTGTAAATGGAGGATATTCACTGCAATAGAACAATATATTCATCTGCGGATTCTATTTCGGATAAAGGTTTTGACCAAAAGTTTCTCTGACTTGCTCAAGCCAACAAAATAAACAAATGCAACAACAAGCACTACGCTTGAGGTCGTGGTTAGAATCAACTTGCTAAAAGCCTCAAAAAATCCGCCAACTGCCATCGGTATCGGAACTGCCAATATTGAGACCAGCAAAATAGGCAATACAACAGACTTTAGATAATCCCATATATTGATTTTCAGGCACACTTTCTGAAAACACAATCGCACAAAAAGAGTGATGACATTCACAAATATTTGGATTATCAACAATGATTCAGGCGCATATTCCATCCACAAAAACAGATATGTCAGTGGGAGATTTAAAAGCAAGCATATACTTGTCACAATTATGTATTGTTTAATCTTTCCAGTCGCCTGCATTGCTGTCCACAGAGGCCCAGTTAAAGAATCTATTAAACAAAATATCAGTATCAATTGTGAAAACGTTGTGCTGTGATCCGGCGGATTTTTCAGCCAAAGTCGAAGTATGTAGTCCATATTCAAAATCAGCGGAATTGCCATCAACAACATCAAAAAATATGAATATTTCGATATAGAGAACACCAATGTTCTGAAATGAGCGGAATCACCCTGTGAATACGTTTTTATTATCTGTGGATTCGCTGCCGTTTGTAGATTTGACACGAAATTATATATCGCAGCCCTAACTTGGTTTGTTATACCCATCGCAGCGTTCAACGACACTCCACAGAAAATATTCAATATAATATTTGTTCCTTGCTTATATCCAACATCAGCCACACCTCCAAACACATTCCACCCCGAAAATGCTGTCATTTCTTTCAGCAAACTAAGTTCGGTTTTCAAAGAAAGTTTTTGTTTGAATTTTATTTGACAGAAAATCATATATACGACATTGACCACTATTGTCACAATAAGCAACAGCACAGAATATATAATCAAATTGTCGCCATCAAACACCTGTATCAACCAAACAATAACCAATTTAAGCACCGTTTCAAAGATACTTGAATATGCATAAAACGACATCCGTTCATGAGCAACAATCGCCGCGTTAAATGGCACACGTATTATGCTAACGCACGTTGTCATAAGCGCGATGTGATATATCACGACAGAAGCGCTATGCCGTGTATCTGGGATATCAAGCTGGGTGTCAACAAACCACAATCCAATAGTTTCTCCCAACAAAAGTACGATTCCTATCAGAACGATATGCGACAATAAGCTCGCAGAAAAGACCTTTTGTGCAAATTCAGCATCGTTCTTACCAATTGCGACACTCAAATATCTTTGGCACGCATTTGTCATTGCTGAATTGAGAAATGAGAACAAGACAACTACACCTGCGACTATATTATATATGCCAAAATCTTCTACTCCAAGCACATCCAATATCACTCTATTCGTATAGAGCGACACGACTATAACCAATATCATCCTAAAGTATAAGGCTATGGTATTCTTCGCTATGCGCTTGTTGTTTGCTGTGTTATCTGTCATTGTGTAAAAAATGTGTTGTGGTATTAGACCTAAGGTGCTTATGTTGAAGCATGTCTACTTATAAATTCCGCAGAAGTCGAGGATGATTTTGTCGTCGCGGCGGGGGAGCGTCTTGAATGGGTCGTGGGCGGTGAGGAAGACTACGATGTCGGCGCGGTCGTATGCTTCGCGGTAGTCCGTCAACTTAAACACGTTGTGCTCCGTCACGTTAGGCTCAACGACAAGGATGTCGGCGTTGTTGCAGCTTTGCATCACTTTTGTTGTGATGTATTTCGCCGGCGATTCGCGAAGGTCGTCGATGTTTGGCTTGAACGCGAGTCCCATCATTGCGACTGTTGGCTTGCGGTGGTTTTCGAGCTCGAAGCGGAGCATTGCGTTCTCCACTTTCTCGGCACACCAGAATGCCTTGTAGTTGTTGATTTCGCGCGCTTTGGCTATCAGCTGGCTCTCAACAGGGAAGTCGGCGGTGAGGAAGTATGGGTCGACGGCGATGCAGTGTCCGCCCACGCCGCATCCCGGCTGCAGGATGTTGACGCGCGGATGCTTGTTGGCGAGAGCGATGAGCTCCCACACGTTGATGCCCGCCTTGTCGCAGATGAGCGACAACTCGTTGGCGAAGGCAATCTGCACGTCGCGCGAGGAGTTTTCGGTGAGTTTGCACATCTCTGCCGTCTTGCAGTTTGTGCGGTGGAGCGTGCCTTGCACGAATTGGCTGTAGAAAGCGATTGCCTTGTCGGTCGACGCCTCGTCCATACCGCCGATCACGCGGTCGTTGTGCACCAGTTCGTAGATTACGTTGCCCGGCAGCACACGCTCAGGGCAGTATGCTATATGGATTTTGCCGCGCAGCTCGGGGCGGAGTTCGAAGATGAGCTTCGCCATCTTGTCGGTTGTGCCCACCGGCGAAGTCGACTCGATGACGTAGAGGTCGCCTTCCTTAAGGAATGGGATGACGGCGCGTGTGGCAGCCTCGACGTATGAGATGTCGGGCTCGTGGTTGCCCTTGAACGGCGTAGGCACCACCATGAAGTATGCGTCGCTCACCTCGGGGGTGGTGCTTGCGTGGAGAGCGCCTGAGCGCACCACGTCCTGCAGCATTTCTTCCATGCCCGGCTCCACGATGTGGAGGTGTCCCTGGTTTGTCATTTCCACTACTTTGGGGTTGATGTCAACACCCGTTACCTGCACGCCATGCTTGGCGGCAATAATCGCTGTGGGCAGGCCGATATAGCCCAACCCCATAAAACATGCTTTCATTGAATTGTGTAATTAAAAGTAGAAGTCATTTTTTGGAATGTCCGCGCGTGCGGACGCTGCCGTCATCGCAGACAGACGGCATAGAGGAGTGTGCGCCAACGGCGTGCGCGCACGGAGGCGAGAATCTCGCCTATGATTGCCACTCCCTCCGCGGCAAGTGCCTCGGGAGCGAGGGTGGCGGATGTGAGCATCGCGCCTTCGAAGCGTGTATGTCCGCTGCCCTCAACGGCTGAGGCGAATGCCGTCAGTCCGTAGCGTCGCAACTTGTCGATGAGGGCTGTGCGCTGCGATGGCGCAAGGGCGCATATCGCCGTGGCAAACTCACCCCAGCAGGCGGCTGTGCTGTGGTCGGGATGTTCCGCCACATGGGCTGTGAAGCGGTCGTCGCCGAGCGCGGCTGGCAACCGGTGTTCAACGAAGCCTTTATGCATGAGCGTGCCTGTCTCGGCGGTGGGCGTAAGGAAGCGGCGCAGCGGAGCGTTGTCGACGATGCTGTCGATGCGTTTGCGGTCGGAGGCGCAGAAATGTGCCAGCGAGCGGGCGTCGGCACGGTCGGCGTCGGTAAACGCCGCGGGCATCCCGGCAGCACCGGTCATTATGTCGCGCAGACGGTCGCAGGCGTCGTCGACGTGTCCTGCCTCCTCCAGACGCGCGCGCAGGCTGTCGGCAATGCGCAGCTGCAGGCTCGTCTCGGTCGAGGCGTGATGGTTTTCAACCACCCCGCCACGTCGTAGCGCATCACGTTAGACAACGCGATGGCCATCGATCCCACCTTGAAAATCAGCTTGTTGTCTCCGCCGATTTCGCGGATATAGCCTTCGTAGCCGGCAAACGGACCGCTCATAATGCGTATGCGGTCGGCAGATGTGAAGTTGCAGAATGGGGAGCGGAGCATCATCAGTTGCCCGGCGGTGTTGTCGTTAAACAGGCGGAAGGCTGTCATCTCGCTGTCTGCCACCACCATCGCGTCTTTCTCCTTGCGCGACGAGTCGACCATCAGACGCGACGCGCCGCTCTTTTCGCGCAGCAGCGCCACAAGCTGGTTCTTGTTGCCGCGCACGAATACGAATCCTGGCATAGTCAGCGCCATACGGCTCACGCGCTGTCCGCCGACGATGGCAAACTGCTGTCGCATCGGCAGATAGGTGTCGGCTACCGCCGGCTCTCTGTCGAGCAAAGCCTTCAGCATCTTCTCGCCTCGTGGCTGAGTGTGGACCACATACCAGTTCTCGCTCATTCTGTCTTGTTTAAACACGTATTCCCCGGCAAGGCGTATGCCTCCCGAGGTAATCAAAAAAACTGCAGAGTCTTCGATGGCGTTACAATACGCGCGGCATCGAAGGCAGTGCCTCTATGTCCTTGTTAAGCCCGGCAACGACAGCCGGTAAAGACACTTTCTTCATCATCTAATCTTTCGTGGCGCAACGTGATGCACCCAATCTTCCGCAAAGATATATAATTATTCTATATTTTGCAAAATAAATCTTATCTCACCTCGGCGCGGAGATGGTATTCGTTGCGCAGACGCTCGAAGGCATCGGGATTGGCGCGCAGACGCCGGGTGTCGGCGAGAGGGTCGTAGGAGCGCATAATCGTGTCGACGCTGTCTACGTCGGCGCCGAGCAGCGGAGTGGCTGGATGCGGCTTGCCGTCGACCGCCACGCCATAGTGGCGTTCAAATGCCTCGAGAGCCATCGCCGTGGCGCGCTGCTTGCCTTCTGCCGAATATCCTGCGATGTGGGGCGTCGCCACAAAGGCACGCTCGAGCAGCACGGGGTTTATGCGCGGCTCGTTCTCCCAGCAGTCGATTGCCACCGCCATCTCTCCGCCGGCGACGGCTTTGAGCAGCGCCTGCTCGTCGACGATGCCTCCGCGCGCACTGTTGACGAGCAGACGGCAGTGGCTGAGACTTTCAAGGAAACGGCTGTCGGCGATGTGCCATGTGGCGTCGGCGCCACTGCGGGTGAGCGGTGTGTGGAACGTTATCACGTCTGCCTCGCGCGCCACGGTGGCGAGGTCGACAAAATCGCCTCCCTCACGGCGCTGTCGCGGCGGATCGCACCGCAGCACGCGCATGCCGAGGCGCTCGCCCCAGCGCGCCACGATGCCGCCCACGTGTCCCACACCGACCACGCCGAGCGTCAAGCCACGCACGTCGCCTCCGAAGCGGCTGCCTATGACGGCATGCACATACTGCGCCACGGCTGGGGCGTTGCATCCCGGGGCGTTGGCCACGTCGATGCCCGCGCCGCGACACCACTGAAGGTCGATATGGTCGGTGCCGATGGTGGCTGTGGCTACAAACTTCACGCTGCTGCCGTCGAGCAGCGACGCGTCGCAGCGGGTGCGTGTGCGCACAAAAAGTGCGTCAGCACGCCGCACGGCATAGGCTGTGATTCCAGACGCCGGCAAATATGCCACATCACCGAATTTTTCAAGCAAACCCTTGATATACGGGATGTTTGCCTCAACGATTATTCTCATATCAGTTGCAATAAGTTCAACAGGTTGTAGATGACCGCCGGCGACAGGGCGACGCAGACAGCCATAAGTGCGAAAAACACGATGTAGAGCTTCGGCATCTTGCGGATAGTGAAGAAATGCGCCACCTGCACCGCCGCAAGCATGTTTGCCACCACCGCATACGCTTCAGCATGGCTCACGTCTGCCACCATAAACAGCACCGTGGCTACAGCCATCACGTTGATAAACCCATTGTAGGCACGCAGTTGCTGGCGGTAGGATATCAGCGTCAACGCGTTGGAGAGTCCGAATATCGTGCCCACAGCCACCATAAACATTGGCTGGAGCAGCAGCCCGGCATCCACTCCGCCGCGAAGCGTGGCTATGCCGCCAAGCAGGTCGGGCAGACGCACCTGCGCCGGGGCGATCCATCCAAACGCCGTGGCCGTCCACACGGGCACCACGATGCCCACAAGCACAGCGAGCAGCGTGCGCAGCGTGAAGATGCGCATCTGGAAAAATCCCACGATAAACACTGGTATGTAGAGCGCGAACACAAAACTCTGCATGGCGCAGACCGTAAGAATCATCGTGATGAGAAACGCCACGCTCTGGCTGTCGCGCTGCTGAAACGTGCCAAACATCACGTAGGTGCACACCACAAGCGCGAGCGCGAGCAGCGTGGGCGTGCCGAGCGACGTCGACACCACGGGGTTTGACAGCGTGGCACATAGAAACACGGTGACAAACATCATCGTGTGCTCGCGGATAAACACGTAGGTCTTGTTGAGCCAGTTGAGCATCACGGCCGCCACAAACACCACCACCATATTCACCGCCCACGACAATATGCCCGATGGCAGCAGGTGGTCGAGTCCGCCGCCAAACAAGCCTTCGACCGGCGGCACGGAGGGCGTGCCGAAGAAAAGCAGCATGGCGTATGCCGCCACGATGCCCACAACGGCTGTGAGCCACGTGAGCACACGGCTGTTGATGAATCTGTTGATTGCCGCCTCGCCCATCACTCGTCGCCGAATTTCTGCTGACGTACCCTCAGGATGTTTGACACATCAAACCAAAAGCCCTCGGGTCCGCCGCTTTTAGGATTCTCAAACTTGATATAGTCAATGTCGCCCTCATACTCCAGATGTTCCGCCGCCTTGAAGTTCAAGCCATTGGTAATCACATACTCATGCACCGGGCTGATCACCACCCACGGCTTCTCCTTAGTGCCTGTGCCGGTCGACATGATTGCCTTGATAAGATTGTTGAGACGCGACTGCGTGATTGCCGCACGGGTGTATTTCTGACGCTCCTTGAGCACATAGATGTAATATTCCATCTGCTTCAAGTCAAACGGATCGTCGGCGAGCGAGAGCTCCGCATATTTGATTATCGTGTCGCACTCTGCCGGAGTGTGGTGCTTCTTATAGTAGAGAGGCTGTATCTTTTTTGAAAATTCCGACTGGCGATAGGGATCATAGTCCTCCGAAAACACGTATCCGAGATACAGATGGCGATATTCCTTGAGCGACATGTTGGTGTCGTTGCTCTGATACTTGCGCCACAACCGCTTGTAGTAGTAGTTTGAGCGCGGATTCTGGATATTGACGCGTATCGAGTCCATATTCACGTCGATTGGACGGAACTTGGTGTCTTTCCTGCCCTTTTCGGGCACTGCGCCTGCCCAAACCCACAGCCCGGCAAACAGCATTATAACCGCTAATAACTTTCTCATCTTCGTTAAAAATATTTCTTTAATGCGACATATTGTAGGCTGCCACAGCAACCATTATGGCGATGCCCGTAAGCGACACGCTTATCACCGTGGGGAAGCCCTTGGCACAGACATACTGCAAAAAACGCTTCGACGGGAAACGCAGTGCCGCGCCTTTGGGTGTACGGGCGAAAAACACTCCGCCGGCAACCGCACCTACAGCCGCGCCTATCACCATCGAGGCATAGTAGCCCATCATCAACCCGAGAAGCATGCCGGCAACCGACGTTATCAGCATCTGCGGCAGTCCCTGCGTGGCTTTGGTGAGCGCCGGCTGCTGCATGGAGTTGATGGTCACCACAATCACAACCATCACGCCCCAATAAGAAAGCGTGACGGTGGGCACCTCCATCAGTCCGCCCCACTGCAGCAACCACAGTCCGCCATAGGAAGCAAGCACCGACGGCACATAAGGCCTGACGCATAGGTAAAGCCCCAAGCCAAGCAGCATCACGCCGAGTATAGTCAACAATACGTCCACAATCTTGCTAATTTTTGCGAAGTTAGCAATTTTCCCCCAATGCCGTGCCCCTTTTAACGTTTTATAGCACGAAGAAGCGCCGTGGGTGACCACGGCGCCTACATTCCATATCAAGTTGGTTTGATTATCTAACGACAACTTTTGTTGCTTTGCCATCGACAACCACTACATACATGCCACGTGCCACTGCAAACGTGCGCTCTGCCGAGTTGATTGCCACTGACTGACCGGCTGCGTTGTAGACCGACACTGTCGCTGCGTCGCCGACAATGCGGATTTGTCCGTCGGCTGCAATTACGCCTGCTGCCTCTGCACCTACCTGCTCAACGCCCGACGATGTGAGATAGACTGCCTTGACGGTCTTGGTGTTGAGGTCGACTGTCAATTTGTAAGCGCCATTTTTTATGCAGAATGCACCATTATAATGCTTGCCGAAGTCGGTAAAATCAGTGTTGTCTGTCAATTCACCATCTTTGTTGTCCGGACACCAACGGCTGTTGTTTACTGGGCCCCATTCTGCGTCAATACCCGTAACAAAAGCGAAATATGCCAAATCTTCCTCAGCTTCTTCGCCTACAGCCTTGTTTTCCACCTTCAAGTCGATAGGATCGAACGTGAACACGCCCGGAGTTTCCGGATTGCTCTCCGCCATATAGCTGTCGTCGTCTGATGCCCAGTGGTGACCTTCCGCCTTGTTGGATGTTCCAATCACATAAAGCTTTGTAGGAGCAATGTAAAGAGTATTGTCATCCAAATTCATACGGATAAAGAACGTTCCGACACCCACATTCACAGAGTTTTCGTTTTTGCTTACTGTAAGTTTCTCTGCCAAAGCGCCTTCTTGGTTAGCTTCTCCCAAGCCCCAACGGTTTCCGTTGACATACGCCCAACCATCGGAATTATTGTCTTCAGCAAGAACTGACACGAAACCCAGATTTTCACGACCAGGAGCTGTTGTCACGGTTGCAGACCAAACATTTCCACTTTCCCAAATCATCGCGATGCCACTGGTTGGATTCCATGCTTCTCCTACTTCATTTTGTCCAAGGATATACATCTTTGGCTTTGGCAACGAGAATGTGTACTGAGCGGCAAACGCCCCTCCATGATATTGATATACCCGTGCTGTATATTCGTCAATCTTCTCTACAGACAACAATGTATATGGATATGAATTATTTGAGACAACACCGGCTGTGGGCTCATGTGTAGCAACAACACTATTGGTTTTTCTATCAACAATCTGAAATCCATCACGATAATCTCCAGCTTGTTCAATAGTAAACAATCTTCCATTCAAAGTGACAACATCTCCGCCAGCGCCAGTGCCAACCGTTCCTACTCTTTTATAAGCCTCCCAATTAGAGCCATTATAATGATAAAAATCTCTGTTAGAGCGATAACGCACTGCCACATCATCACTTTCAGGAGATTCTGTCAATGGCTGAATAATAGTCATATTGTCGACCGTAAAAGGCAATTTAGGAAGAGCCTTTGACTTCGCGGCAACATATTCACCTTTAGCTATAAAAATCTTGGCGGCAACACTTTGTCCAGAGCCGATGATAAAAAGTGCAGCACCTTCTTCACTGAAAACGTCTCCAGCCGCACGACCGATAAAATCCATACGGGCAGCTGTCACTCCGTCCGGAAGGGTTACATTCACCGTCTTTGACTCTTTTGTCGCTACATTGTAAAGCACAAACGACTTCATAGAACCAGCAGCAGCCCATCCATTCACAATAATCAAATTGCCCTTGCTGTCACGTGAGATGCCAACGCCACTGCCCGATTTCCCCGCCAAAAGCGTTTCCGTTTTAGATCCGTCAAAAGAAACAATTGACTTATTAGCTTTGAAATTGGTATAGACTTTCCCTTCAAAGCCAACACCAGCACGACCTTCGGCGGCTGAAGGCAGACCCGTCGTCATTTTCCAATCCTGCGTAAGAGTTTGTGCCTGAACGGCTACGGCGGACGCAACAACAGCGAGTCCGCACACAAGAATGTGTTTAATTTTTTTCATAAAGTTAGGTTTTAGTTTGATTTATAAGTTTTAGTTAAGTTCTTCTATTATAAAAAAGTTAGGCCATAGTCTTTTTTTCCTTATTTTTTGTAAAAGTACTCATCAAAATCAACACCGCAACATTTTTATATCTTTTTAACTCTTAATTGTCTATTTTCAACATCCTGTATCGCGCTGACACCAAGAGACAGGCTAATACCTTCTGCCGCTCCATTGACG
>ENA-OOXM01002113-OOXM01002113.1-human-gut-metagenome-genome-assembly--contig:-NODE-2113-length-13396-cov-2.130875_pt1 | contig 13396 bp, 23 predicted proteins | sample MGYA00241589_ERZ501347 | MGnify/ENA primary metagenome ERZ501347 (study PRJEB25962, sample SAMEA2042832) | human gut metagenome | biome: human gut; feature: human-associated habitat; material: faeces...
ATGCCCATAATTAGTTTCCATACTATAGTACCCATAATAAGCTCCAATACAAGCTAAATGATTAAAAAACATTTGTGCCTTAAACTCATCATCTTTAATTAAATTATTTTTACTAAAATATTCTCTTTGCTGATTTAAATGTTGCAATTCGTGAAATATATTTTTGAATAATAAAAAGACTAATTCATCAGAATAATCTTTATTAAATAAACTTTTTAACTCTTTTACTCCTATATGTAATTGTTTATCTTTATAATAAATATTATCACAAGCTCCATTACCTACAGATATTTTATAATTCAAATCAAGTGTATAACCATATAAATTTATTGTTTCAAATAATTGGTCTATGTTTTTAAATATTTCTTTTCTTTTCATTTTTAGAAAGTCACCTTTCTATTAAAAATATGCTTTAATGAATTTGAAAAATGTAATTTGCTAATTCTTTTATCAATTTCTTCTTCTGATAATTCTCTTGTAAATATAGCCTTTTGTTCATCTGTAAATATTTTATCTCCTATATGAGTTCTAACAATTCCATTCTTTTTATCTTCAAGTTCTTCCATTTCAATTTCATAATCAACACATATATCTATAATGTCATCAGGACAATTAAAAATCCTTGACTGTACTGTTTCTATTAAACTTATATGGTCTTTATCATCATCTTTATGCATACTCTCAAATAAAGCTCTCTTTTTAGGTGTTTGATTATCTAAAAAGCGTTCAAGCTGTTCTCTTGTAAAATATATAGTATCTTTATTCTCCATTTTTGTTACCTCTTTCATATTCGTTATCTGTTTTATTAAATTTTAAGGTTGTCTATCATCATCAACTTTACTATATAAATCAATTTTAAATAATGAAGATATATTTTTTTTAATACTCTAATTCATCATTTTCTAATATTTTTTTACAGTCATAATCTAAAACATATTCATCTATAGCATCCTGTAACTTGTCACCTAAATTTAATATATTTGCTGTTCCATTTTCTTTATCATCATCATAAACTTCTTCACTTGCCTTGTAACATAAATCAGCCACTTTTTTTAACAGGTCTAGCATTTCTTCCGTTACATTTTCTTCCATATATTATTTCTTTTCTATATTATAATATTTCCATTAAATCCTTGTTTTAAATGATTGTTTTCATAAACAAGAAAATCTGTTTTTTCATTATTCTTAATAGCATATCTATGATACATTGATATAAAATTCATATTTTTAGCTCTATAAAGATAATTTTCACACTTGCAAGTAATTATGTTATTATTGTTAATACACTTATAAGCCCTTGTTTTATAAAAAAAATCCTCTTCCTTTGGAATTATATTACTAAATTCTACAAAATTTTCTTCACAATAATCATTTATATTCATAAGACTAACAAAACCTACATCATTAATATCTAATTCAGATGCCATTTCAAGATATTCTAATATTTTATCACTATTATCTATATACCCTTTTATAAGATTACAGCTTAAATGTATTTTTTCCTTATGATTGTTATTATAAATATCTTCATATGTAGCGATATTGTTGGTTCTAAAAATATCAAAATTATCTTTATCTATAATAGTGTGTCTGCTTAAAGCAATATTATCTATTGTATCTATATTAGACAATTCATTTAAAAATATTCCATTAGTATTAACACTTGTTTTGGATAAAGGAGATATTTCTTTTATAGTTTTACTTAACGCATTAATTGTATCTAATTCTAAGGTAGGTTCTCCACCTGTAAAATGAACCGTTGTAATATCATAATATTTACTTAACTCAATAAAAACTTCCTCAAATTTACTGATGTCAATTTTTTTTAGTTTTCCTCTATATTCACAAAAAGGACATCTGGCATTACAATCTCTTGTTACAACGATATATAAAGATATTGGTTTTCTATCCAATTCTGTATATTTATAATATTCTCCTTCAGAATTTACACAAGTCTTGTCAACAGTATGAATATTTTTTATCCAATCTCTCATAATATAGGACTCCTATTTTTACTATTTATATATAGTTCATAATTTTATAAAAATCTTTTAAACTATAGTTTGTTTTTACCATTAATAATCAATATCATAGTCATTATTAATGTCTTCCTTTGTAGAATATTGTTTTTCGATTGCTTCATCTAATGCTGGTATTAATTGACTATCTATGTCTATAATTAAATTATAAGCTTTCTTGTAGTCTATATTTAACTTACGAAATTGTTTTGTTAATTTAATATCTTTTTCTTTGCTTATTGTATCTTCTATATATGCCGTTTTTCGTGCTTCTGGATGCTCAGACATAAATTTTAAAATTTTATTTAATGGTTGTTCCTGTTCAAGACTAATGATAGTCCAATCTTTATCTGAAACTTGTAAATAAAGCCTACGATGATTATATGTATAGAAATCATTCATTTCGTTATAAAAATTCACAAACTTACATAAGTCAACATATCCTTCTGGATATTTTTCTCTTTTAAATTTGTTAAACATATTTTTATATCTCCTATTGCTTAATCTAATTCTATATCTTCATAATTTTTCTCATAATCGTTTATATAATCATTAATAGCTTCACTTAAATTATCACACAAACTTAATATTTTTGCAGTTCCTTTTTCTTTGTCATCATCATCATAAACTTTATTACTTGCCTGATAACATAAATCTGATATATTTTTTAATATACATATCATTTCTTGTGTCATGTTATTATTATTTTCTCTTAAATCTGTCCATTTACCATTTTCATAATGACATACTGCAATATCTTCTTGTATATCTCTAATTTCTATACATCCTGTATCCTCAATACTATATTCAGAGGCTTCTTCTTTTATAGCTTCTATGTTAGTAGCATCTAAATAAGGGGATATATAATTAGGTGTTCCTCTATCTCTTTTACTTTTATTCTTCCAAATAACTATTTCGTATTTCTTATTCATAAACCCTACCATTAAAAACATTAGATATAGTTTTCATCTAAATAGCTTTTCCTTTCCTATTATTAATCTTCAAAAAATTATATATATAATAGTGTGTAAAATTCTTTATTAAAATAAAACATTATCTTTTTACACGATTATAAAATTATAGACACTAACTAAAATATTAATTAGTGCCTATAATCAAATTTATATATTTAATATTAATCAGAAAGCTTTTTCATAGCCTTATCAAAATCAGTATTTTCAAATACATCATCTATATCAGAAGTGTTAGAAGCATCTACATTGACTTCATTAGGAAGTCCTGTAAAATTAACATTCTTAGTTGTCTTAGCATCATATGTATTAGCTTTCATAACCTCTGTAAGGTCAAATCCTGTTGTTTCCTTAACAGATTCAATAGTCTTTGCAAGTACTGAAGGAACATTACCGCTAAATGAACCTACACCTGTTTCTCCGTTACCACCATCAATAATAGTAACCTTATCAATAGCTTCAAGAGGTTTAGCAATCTGTCCTGCCATTTCTGGAAGTATCTTAATAATCATATCTGTCATAGCAGCTTTACCGTACTTCTCATAAGCATTTGCTTTCTTCTCCATAGCTTCAGCTTCAGCCATACCCTTTGCTTTAATACTTTCCGCATCAGCGATACCTTTAGCCTTAATGCTTTCTGCTTCTGCTAATCCCTGTGCCTTAATAGCTTCGGCTTCCTGTTCTTTAGCAAATCTATCTGCCTCTGCCTGTGACTTCTTAGCTTCAGCCTGCTTAACAATCTCAAACTGTTTTGCTTCGGCTTCTTTCTGTCTTAAGTAAAGGTCTGCATCTGCCTTTTGCTGTGCAGCATATTTTTCTGCTTCTGCCTGCTTACGGATTTCAGCATCAAGTGTCTTTTCCTTAACAGCAATTTCCTTTTCTCTAAGTTCGATTTCCTTTTCCTGCTTTGCAATATTAGCGTTAGCAGTTGTGATTTCAATAGTCTTTCGCTGTTCCTGTTCCTGAATTTCATAAGCGGCATCAGCTTCAGCCTTTCTAATATCAGCAGCCTTCTTTAACTCCTGCTTCTTAATTTCAAGTTCGTTATTTCTTTCTGCAATAGCTGTTTCTGCTTCAATTCTTGCATCATTAGCCTGTTTTTCAGCATTAGCTTTAGCAACAGCAATATCTCTTTCACTTTCTGCTCTTGAAATCTGTGCTGATTTAGAAATACTTACCACTCTATCAATACCTAAGTTTTCAATAACATTACCTTCATCAGTAACATTCTGAACATTGAAACTTACTATTTCAAGACCCATCTTTTCCATATCAGGAGCAGCATTTTCTTGTACTTTTTCAGCAAACAGTTTTCTATCCTGAACAATTTCTTCAAGCTTCATCTGTCCGATAATCTCTCTTACATTACCTTCAAGTACATCAACAACCTGGTCTCTAATATATGAATCATTCTTATTTAAGAAGTTATTAGCGGCTTTTTCTAACATTTCAGAAGATAATCCGACCTTAATTTTAACTGCTGAATCAATATTTACATTGATATATTCATTTGTAGGAACTGATTCCTTTGTCTTTACATCAACACTTATCATCTTTAATTCAAGTTTATCTACTCTCTGTAAAAATGGAATACGAAGTGCTGACCTTCCTATTACATACTTAGGCTTCTTTCTTAAGCCTGATACGATAAATGCTTTATCTGTAGGAGCTTTTATATAACTCATTAATAATAAAACACCAACCGCTACAATTATAAATATTAAAATACCCAAATTCATAAATCCATTCATACCTTTCTATTTTTATTTTTCTTGCATAGTAATTTCTACAACTAATTTGTCTTTATCCATTGTTAGAGTTGCATTAAATCCTATTTTTGATAATTGAGAAATATATCTGTTATTTTCAAAAGAAACATAGATTGTCTTGTTATCATTAATAATCATCCTATTCCATATTTCTTCTAATAAATTTTTATATTCTCCTACACTATTACTTAAGAATTTTTCTTTAAGTAATTGTATACTTTGTTTAATTTCTAATGATTCATTCAAACTTGACTCCTTTCGTTGTTTTAACTATTAAAAAAACAATAGTTTGTTTCTTTAATAAAAATAGTGTGGAAAAGTAAAAAAAATAATAGATTATTTAAAGATTTTTTATTAAAAATTTTTAAGAACAAAAAAAAGACCGCTTCTTAAAAAAAGAAACAGTCTTTAGACTAACTACTAACATCAAATATATTATAATAGTATTAAAAAAATGTAAAGATATTTTATGCTTTATAATAAAGTCTACTATATATTCTGCTGTTTTTAAAACTTTTACGCAATAATTTAACTATACAATGTCCGTAAGTTTTTAAATTCATAATATCATCATAATTGTCTATATAAGCTTCACAACAATGAATTACCTTATGCGTTCCTAAAAAGCATTGTTCTGTATCGTTTATAGTTATTACAATTTCTACTGTATATTCATTAGTCCAAATCTCAACCCAAATATGATTAGGATTTGTATAACTACTTATTTCATTTATTATTTTATCATCTGATAAATATATATCCATCTTTTATTTTCTCTCTATTCTTTTTTCTTACTATCATAATAACCTATTGCTTCTAATTCAGCCTTTGTTCTTCTATGTCTTTTAGGCTTCGGACTATCATTAATATTAACAGAAGTCTCTTCTTGCTGTCTTGCTAATAACATTTCAGCTTTAGTTCGTCTATGCCTCTTAGGTTTAATATTTTCATCTATTGTATCAGTTTTATTGTTGTCTGATATTGTTTCTTGTTCTTCTTTTGTTTCTGTAAGGGTATTGATATTTGTAGTTATAACTTCTTCATCTGGATATATAGGAGTACTTTCTTGTAAAAACTTAGGTCTATTAGTTCTTGGTTCTAAATGACCAGTTGTCATAATTTCTTCTAATTCTTCTGCTCCTAATATATTTCCATCTTTCTTATAATAATCTATTACTGCTCTTGCATAAGCATTAAAAGTGTCATCATCATTATTATAATGAGCTATAATCATTTGCTCTATTTCGTAAAAAGGTCTCATATTCTATTTACCTCATATAAAAGACTATAAACTTATAATATCAAATTCATTATTAATGGCTTCATCTGTATTCTTAAGTAAAGTTATAATACCTTTTGCTGTACTTTCACTAGCATAAGCCTTTGCAGTATTAATGTCAAATGTATTTACAAAGTAACCTTCTTTCTTTCTAAACTCCTTTACATATCCTGTTTCATTACTAAACTTATTAGTCCATCTTATTATAGCATTCATAAATTTACTCCTTATCTTTTATTAATATGATTTCTTTATTAGTTTCATCAGTTGTTAATATATAATCATCAATATTAATATCCATAGGAATTTTATTATATTGGATATTATCAATGATTAATGAATATCCATTATATAAATCATTATTTATATCTTCTTTTACTTTATAAGATACATTCCTAGACTTATTAATAAGATTAAATATTAATAATACACATATACAGATACTTAAACTACAAATGAATACCCCTATACAGATTTGTATTTTTCTTTTGTTCTTCATTTTTATTCACCTCATTTTATAATAGTGTTAAATACTTAAAAAATATAATAAAAAAGAATTAAAAATATACGAAAAACTTTATTTTCTTACACTATTATAATTAATAATTCATATTAGAAAGGAATAATCATAATAATGAGATTAAAAGATTATATAATATTTTTGGAAAAGTTAATTAAACAATATGGCTCAACATATTCAAGAATAGCTCCAACACACATTATTTTGTTTGGAATAAATTCTAATAAGAGATTAGGAATTATTGAGATAGAAACCTTTAATAAAGAAAACCCTATTGATTTTAGAACTAAAGACTTTTTTAGTGAAAAGGCATCTGATAATTTAAAGGCTGCATTAGAAGAACTAGAAATTGCTTCTATAAATGGTAGTTCTATTAATACTTTAGAAATTTTCTTATTTGATTGATAGGATAGAATGATAAGATTTCTAGTTTAGTCAATGTTTGCACCCGAAAGGGTGTTCGATTATAATATATAACATCTACTGAATGTTATGTAATCCCCTTAAATCAATTAAGAATTATGAATGTAAAGTTACTAGATTACTCTTTTATATTAAAAAGAGGTTTTGTATAAATTAGTAATAAATAATATAAAAAGGAAATATAGGAAATGAACAACACACAATATTTAATAAGTATAGATGGCAGTACTACTAATACTGGTATAGCTGTCTTTGATTATAACACAAAAGAACTTATAGATTATACATATATAAAACCAGATAATCCCTATGAAGTGAATAAAGATATGACCAAGCAGGAAAAAGCTGAAATAAAAAAGAAAAATATGGATTATCGTATCATTGATATAATCAAAGGAATTAATAATTATCTTAAGAAATATAAGCCAAAAATGATAGTTATTGAAGATACCTATATGGGAAAAGATGGATATGCTTATAAAAAGCTATGTCATATACAAGGCTTAGTTCTTAATTATTCAATAGAGCATAAGAGATGTTCTATATGTTTTTATTCACCTACTACTTGGAGAAAAGCTGTAGGTATACCTAATTCAGAAAATAAAGTAAAGTTAAAAAGAAAAGAGCTAAAAAGTAGAGCTATCGGATTAGTAAAACAAATATATGATATAAATGTTAGTGATGATATTGCTGACAGTATTTGTATAGGGTTAGCATTTTTTAATAAAAGGGAAGGAATTCATAATGAGTAAATATTTAGAAGTAAATGAACAATGTACATTTCATCCAGGATATTATATTGAAGAATATATAAAGGAGACAAACTTAACATTAAATCAATTTAGTAGCATAGCTGGGATTAATTTAAAAGACCTTACAGACTTAATTAATGGCGATAAAGATGTAGATATATTTTATGCTTTTAGGTTAGCTTATGCAACAAAGACAAGTCGGATGTTTTGGTTAAATTTACAATATGTCTATGATAAAAATATGGAAGAAATAAACTATGAGAGGGTATAAAAATGCTACAAAACAAACCAAGTTCAGAAATAAATGGAGAAGGTTACAGCAAATATCAAGAGATATATGATGAGCTGATTAAAAATAATGGTTCATTAGATAAAACATATACTCTTATTGAAAGCTTTAATCCTAATATACAATATTATGGTGACACTAAGGAAAAAAGAATACTTAATTATTGCAGGTTTAAATCTAATGTTATTTTTAATAGGTTTTTATAAAAAATTTATATATTTATATGCTTAAAAAAAATAATAACTCACTATTATATTATAATAAAAGTTATACTTATATATGTAAAAAAGGAGTAAGAACTATGGATATGAATGATTTAATTAAAGATGAATTTTTCAAGCAAGCTATTGAAGATGTAAAAACAGGTAAAAAGTCTATTGATGAATTAGATTGTACTTCTCAAACAAGAGAATACATTAAGTTATATCTTCAAAATGAAATTAAGTAATCTTATTATTTAATAATTTTATTTGATAAAGCATATTTTTAAATATACGTTAAAATTTGTTTAATACATATTAAATTTTATTAAGCCTGTTATTTTCAATAATTTTGTCTGTTATATTTTTTAGCAATAAACAGTCAGATTTTATTAATATTTTTTTCTTTTTGCGCATAATAAAAGCCACTATTTCTTGTCAACTAGGAGATAGTGGTTTTTATTACTTGTATCTATTTTTTACTTATATAGTTATATATCTATTATTGCTTATAGGCAAATATAAAAAGCCTTCGTTCAAATCTAACAATCCTGTGTTAATATTTTTATAAACTATTTTTATGTTAAATCCAATCGTACCTATTTGAAAAAATGTATCTGAACGTATTCGCATGTTAAACAAACATGATAAATTTCCATTATAATAACAAGAGTGTTCTTGTTTTATGAATAGCATTATTACTTTTTAGGCCTGTTTATATTCAGAATAAATAGACAAACTTACGAAAACACAAATACAATATAATATAGTTGTAAAAATAACATAAAATAATGGAGCTTTTATAAAAAACAAAATAAAAATAATCATCAACATCCATATTAATGTTTCGATTGTAATTACGTTTAATATTTTATATTTAAATTTATAATATCTATCTTCTAAAGCTTCTTTATTGTATTTTAAATCTATCTCATATATCATCCTACTTCCTCTTTTATTTTCTTTTTTCCAACAATGTCAAATTTATAGTTGTTTTTATAAAATTTTAGCACTGTTTTATCTGACATTAATTGTTCTGGAAGTAAAGGTTCTGTTAAAAACAAACCTTCAGGACTTCTTACTCTGCTTAATGCAACATAAGCCTGTCCCGCTGCAAATATTTTAGGAGTGAACACTTCTTTGTCAAATGTTTTTCCTTGTGATTTATGTACAGTAATCGCTTTAGCTAATTTTAAAGGCATTTGTAAAACTGAACCTATTTCTTCTTTCTTTAAAGCTCCATTTACAATTTTATAATTATAAACTGAATATCTATGAGGTGTGACATCTATAACTTCTCCATCAACATCTACCTCTATATGGTCTTTGTAACACTTATGTATTTTTCCAAAAGTTCCATTAACATACTCACCGCCATATATATCATTAACAGTAAAATATACATTAGCTCCATCTTTAAGGACTATAATATCATCTACATACGCTCCTGTAGTTCTTCCTTTTTTTATAGCCTGATATGCATAAGGCATCCCTTCTAAAGAATCTAAATACTCTTTATTAAGTCTATAGCTTTCTGCATTAGTTCCACATATATGAATACAATCTTCTGGTACATCAGTAGAAACAAATTGATTAAAATATGCAATACATTTCTTATCTGCTAATCTTGCCTTATGTAAGTTTTCAATAAATTCAAGATTGTCCTGTCTTTTAACCTCTGTAAGTTCAATAGTAGTAAAATGACAGTTCTCCCATTCTTTACAGGTAAAAGGTAATCCAGATTTATGAAAACCAAATTTTTTTAACATTTTAGCATCTTCATCAGTAATAACAGGAGGAAGTTGTGAAAAATCCCCACTAACAATAATTCTTATCTTCTTACCTTTTATCTTTTCAGCTTTTTTAATTACCTTTACAATATAAACAAAAGCATCTACCCTACACATACTTATTTCATCAATAATTATATTATCAGCTAATATAATCTTTTTTAATTTAGCTTCTGTAAGCTTATTTGTTGTTGCTCCAAAACAAGGAATAGGTATACTAAAAGCATTAAATGTAGTTACTCCCCCAATATTTACAGCAGCTAACCCAGTTGGAGCTGTAACAATCGTATCAGGATTATTTTCAATGAATTCATTTAGTAATGTTGATTTTCCTGTTCCTCCAGGACCAGTTAAAAATATGTTCTTATTTGTATCAAATAATAAATGTCTGTTTTTCTTTTCTTCTATAGAATACTGATTATTCATAATTGCTCCTTACTTTTTATTGATTTTTTTATAATAAGAATAGTGTATTTTTACAAAAAAATACTATATATAATAGTGTTTAATATTTTTTTTACTTGAAAAAAAGAGCTTATAATCTTACTTATAAACTCTTTTAATATGTTTTAATATAATGTATATGTTTTTTCGTAAACGCATGTCCCAACTTTATTAAGTAGAGGATAAGGGAAATATTCAGTAACCCTTATCTGAAAAGTACCTTCTTGTAAATCCATATATAATAATTGTACTTTTATTTTACCATCACTGCCTAATCGTTCTTTTAACACATTACAAAAATATTCTACTAAATTAGCTTGTACGTTCTTAACATCATCTTTGAATACTAATTTTCCATCTTGTGTTTTAGCATAACCATTTTCATCTAAAACAACATATTTATTAATAAATTCTTTATCTGAATAATAATCAAACATTCTGTCATAGGCATAATCCATAGAACTATTTAAGCCTGTGCTTACTTCTGTATATCTTGCATTTTGGCTAATAATTGTGCAATGTATTAATATAATTAAAACTATAGATATTAATAATGTAGAGGTTGTTATACTTGTTCTCATAAAACCACCTACCTTATGTATCTAATGAAAATCTAGCTAATCCCTGATATGTATGAGTTTTTTTCCAGCCAATTAAGCTATTATTAAGTTTATATCCTACTGTATACTCAATATAACCATAATTATTAGTACTAGCTATATATTTCCATTTTACGTCAAATCCATAACTATTAGTTATTTTTTGTAAAGCATCTAATTTTTCCTGCTGCATTATAGGAAATACTGTAATATTATCATTATTAATGTCAGCATCAGATGCTTCAACTATTTTTCCTGTATTATCATATTTATAATAAACAGGTTCATCTTCTATTCCATCAATAATATTTCCATTTGTATCTATCTTTTTAATCGTTTTCTGTTTTGAAATACAAGTGCCATTAGCTTCAATATAATTTTCTATATAAGTAGCAACTTCGTTTACTTTTGAAACTTTTGTATTTATTATTATAAATTGAACTGATATTATACAAATAAACGACATTAATACAAGATAAATACTACTTTCAAGTATATTTTTCATTTATATATTCCTTTCTTTATATTTTTTTACATAAATATTCCATTTAATATTTGTTGCACTGTAGCGCCATAATTTATTAATAATAAGATAAATAGTGCCATACCTGTAGAAACTCCTATTAAATTAACTATTGTTTCTCCATAAAATTCTATTATGTCATGCATATTTTTTTACTCCTTTTTATAGGCACTAATATTATTAATTAAATATTAATGCCTATATTTTTATATTTTTATCTTGCTATCATAAAAAGACATTTGAACAAAATTGCAATAATTACAGAATTTGTTATTAAGGCTATTAAGACATCTGAAAAATTTTCTATTATAGTATGCATAATTTTTCTCCTTTAAATTAAAATTGATATTAAAGCAAGCATATCCACACCTAACTTTATACAAGCCACAATAATTGGGATATTTTCAGAAAAATGTAGTACTGCGCTTCTATCCTCGCTTGATATAATCTCATTCTTATTAATAATTTCATAGTTACGTTCTATTAAAGAATTTAACTGCTTATCCATATCAATATCTGTATTATCTGAAATTGAATAAAGATTTCTAATAGCTGAACTTATATCAAGAATATGAAAACGCGCTAAAAACTCATAATAAGGTTCTACATCTGAGGGATTTTCTTCAATTCTCTTTAAGAATATTTCTAACTCTGGTTTTAAAACTACAGGGCATTCTTCATAAGTATCTTGTATTGCAGAAAGTAAAGGTTCTTTTTGAAGATTTAATGAAACGTCTCTTAACCATTCCGAAAAGCTTTCCTGAATATTCTTTTTTGTTCTTGATACTGCTCCTTTTTTTTGTATATCAGGAGATGCTATTAAATAAATATCAAAAGCAAATAATCCAATAGCAATAGCGGCCCTATAAGGAATTGTTTTTATAAATATTATAATAACACCTATTAATGCAAAAAATACATATATCGGTATACTAATAAGTCTTAATTTATTAGGATTAAATTCAGTTGCTTTTTTATAATCGGTCATAACAGTCTTATTATTTAATGATTTTGACACCCAATCTCTATTGTATCCAGTTTGTGTATATGTAAAAAATATAATACTAACAATCAAAAATATAAGACAACCTAATTGATAAGAAATATCATCAGCAATACTACCAGTTATAGCAATAGACATATCGTTTCTGCTATTTAAAAATAATGAGAATATTGAGCAAACACTACCCATTATAAAGGCTATAAATAAACCAATCATATTAGTTTTCTTTACATTCTCTACATCCGCTTGCTCTATATATGTTCTATTTATCCAGCTATCAATATCTACTAACATGATATTAATAGAATCTGAATATTCACCACCATTTTGTTCAATATTAATCATATATTTATTAAGTGCTTTCACTCTTGAATTATTATATTCTTTCTCAATAATTGCAAAAGTTTCTTCATAAATATTTTCAGATGCACTGTTGTATAAATTTTCAATAGCTTTTTCTAATGTTTTCTTTAATTTTCCTGTACTTACTTTTGCAGTATCTTCTAATGCTGTTAATATCTTAGGCTTCTTTTGAAAAGAATAAACCATTTGATGTAAGTAAATATCCACTTCATTAAAACGCTTTTTCTGATATAAATTAATAAATTTTGCTCTAATAATTAAAGGAATTACACATATAAAAGTAAAAGCTACAATTAATGTAAATCCAATTTTCATTTGATATAAAAGACTAAAACCTATCGTTACAGCTATACTAAATAATATAAGTAAAATATATTTCACCCCAGACACAGTATATCCATAACCATAGATTTCTTTCTTCATTTGTCTTAAAGAAAAATAATTTTTAATTTT
>ENA-OOXM01002123-OOXM01002123.1-human-gut-metagenome-genome-assembly--contig:-NODE-2123-length-13353-cov-7.578508_pt1 | contig 13353 bp, 9 predicted proteins | sample MGYA00241589_ERZ501347 | MGnify/ENA primary metagenome ERZ501347 (study PRJEB25962, sample SAMEA2042832) | human gut metagenome | biome: human gut; feature: human-associated habitat; material: faeces...
TGTTCCTGTGTCACGATACGCCAACCGATAAGCCAGTTGCGAACCACCAATAGATGGTCTGCACTGCGATAGGCTTGCCGACGTGCTTCACCAGCTAAATGCTTCAAGTCAGAGACAAAGTTTTTCTCTGGCTGAGTCAGCTTTTCTGTTATGTTTGTTAATGCAGATTTTTCCATACTCAAGTTTCGGATTTAGAGTTTGAGGCTGAGTTTATCACATAAAAAAAGGCTTTGAGTATTTCCGTATATCACTGAAAATGAGCAACTTAGATGTAGCATTAAAAAACAATACTCAAAACTCAAAGCTATGAGCAAAATTACAAAAATTCCGTCAGAGATTCGCAACTTTTTCAGTGAAAAACGTCGCAGTGCCGTTATAGACTCATTTACGCACCTACTTGAAAGTGTCAACTTGACTGTCGCTCCTTTATCCGTTGCACTAATCAATACTTCCCCACTTCGCTTCAAACTTACGTTTCTTCTCAGCCAATCTCTGCAAGAACTGTTGGTGGGCTTCACTATTGGGATTGATCGGACGATGCTGCATATCGCGCAGTATGGCACTGCGTTCGCGTGCATAAGTCGTAAGTTGCGGTGTAAAAGCCCAAACTGTGAACTGCTCCCACACATAATCAATGGCCTGCTCTGAAGGGTGGAGCATATCGGACGCATAAAAGCGATAGTCACGCAACTCATCGGTAATGATTTCGTAAGCAGGGAAATAACTTACGAAAGAGCCAAAATCTCTACACAGGCTATCAATCAGCAGTAGCAATCGTGATTTGCTCAACGCATTTTCATGCATACCATATTTTGCATAACGATAAGGACTTAGCGTAAAAATCACCTTTTGCTTAGGATAGTCACGATGATAGGCTGAAAGAAACGCTGTCCACTGTGCACACAATGTATTCCAATCGGCCACTTCTTCACGGAAGAGACGCATCGGCTGCTTGTGACAGTTGGCCACGCAAGCATCACGATATTCGCCTTCGCGCAGACAATATACATGGTCGGTACTGAACGTGATGAATAGTGCATCGGCGCGCCGCACAAAATCCGCCGTGAGTTGCCATTCCTCACGCAACATCGTAGCCAACGTAGCACGCGACGAGGCCGTATATTTTGTAGCATAATCCCAATGTCGCCATTCGTCACTATCAAGTTGAAAAAAGCCCGCTTCGCTGAAAGGCTTTACTACATCATCAGCTAAATAAGTAGCCAACACATTGCGTATGCTCACGGGATTATAAAGTGTACCATGCGGATTGATGCACACCTGATTGGAAGGTAAACACGCAGCCAATCGCTGTCCCACATGGTCGGCAAAGCACGAACCTATAAATAATACACGCGACTGCGGCAGGAGTTGTAAACTACTTTCAGGCAGTTCTACTGGGGTACGAAAATTCATAACACAACAAAATAAAAAACGCAACCAAACTGATAAAAGTTTGATTGCGCCAAATAAAAAAAGATTGTTGGGGTATCCGGACTCGAACCAGAAAAGGCAGGACCAGAATCTGCAGTGTTACCATTACACCATACCCCAAACACTAAAATTAATTATTCGCTCCAAATCATAAGAGCAAACAAGCATTGAAAATCTCGTTGGGGTACCCGGATTCGAACCAGGAAAGGCAGGACCAGAATCTGCAGTGTTACCATTACACCATACCCCAAACTTGGGTGTAAACAAGAGAGCCTCTCTCGAATACGAGTGCAAAATTACGGCATTTTCTGAAAACTGCCAAATAAAACTAACTTTTTTTAATCACGCATATACAAGGAAACTGCAATCTCTATACGTTTGCAAAAACTTTGTTTTATCTTTCATGTTTCATTTTTCTTTGTAATAAGATGAATATCAACTATTTAGAAAAGTGAAACATAACACTTTCATGTTTCATTTTAAGTTTCATGTTTCATTTTTAAAAACACTGAGGGAGCGTGTTATCGCTCCCTCAGTGTTTTTGAATCGCTCCCACAGTGTTTTTTTGAAGTGAAACATTGAAACTAAAAGTGAAACATTGAAGCACAATGTTTCATCTCTTGAATGTGTTGATAATCAACAAGTTGAAACATAAAAATGAAACATGAAACATAAAAACATCAAAGGTAAAATATACGTAAGTAAAAGTGACGATTTTACCATCAGGTGCATTTTCCTAGATTTGAGGTCACCTCATCCTTTTACCGTTTATAGTCTATGCTACTTTTCTTCCCTATTTACCAAGAGACTTGAACATCTTGGTGATGCACTTTTTCTTCTGCTCCATGTTCGGGTGAACATAGAGATTAAGGGTTGTTGTGATATTAGCATGACCGAGCAATACACTTACTGTCTTGTAGTCGCAGTTGCTTTCAATGCAGCGTGTGGCAAAGCTATGGCGTAGTCCGTGATACTTTAGTCGAGGAATGTCGAGACGCGCCATCAACCGATGATAGTAGTTGCGATAGGTGCGTGGCTCTGTAGGCTTTTCTTCATTGGTCAGCACATAAAAGTCTGTGTTTACCACCTTTTTCAGTGGTTTCACCATCGCCAGCAGTTCCTTGTTCATTGGTATCTCACGGCATGAGTTCTTGGTCTTGGGTGTGTTGATGACCAACTCTGTGTGCTTGCGTTCGCCCTCCACTATGTAGATGCGCTCAATGGTGCGGTTCACGGTGATAGTACCATTATCGGTATTGATGTCCGACCATTTCAAACCGCAAATCTCTCCGATACGCAAGCCAGTAGTCAGACTGATGTAGATGCCGAGGTTGCGGAATGTGAAGTTCTGCTTGATGAAATCGAGGATCTTCTTATGGTGTGCCACCGTCAGCACCTCAATCTCCTTGTTGGTCTCTGTCGTTGGGTATTTGATATCCCACTCGCAATAGTTCATCCATTCGTTCTTTACTCCGAACTTCATCACCATTTTCAGAACAATCAAAATATCCTTCACGGTCTTAATGCTTAGACCGTCATTGAGTTTCTGCAAGACGAACTCCTGCACAAGTTTCTCACCCAGAGTCTCACAATCGCCAAATGATGGCAGAATGTGGTTCTCCAGAATTAACACATAAGCAGCGTATGTGGACTGCTTTACGTAGCGTTGCTTGTCACTTTTCCAAGCCAACGCAATTTCTCTAATTGTTTTTGTTGTCATTGTAATCCTTAATTTTGAAGGTGTACATAATAATTAGAGAAAATAGACCTCTGATGTCCCAAATCTCAGATTCAAGGAGTTTCAGGGGGAGTGGATAACGTATAAGATTAAAGATGTTCTAAGTATCGGCAATGGACGTGATTATAAGCATTTGAACAATGGAGGAATTCCGGTTTTTGGAACTGGAGGGTATATGACATCTGTAGACGAATGTCTATATGATGGAGAAACGACATTTATAGGTAGAAAGGGTAGTATAAACAAACCATTTTACTACAATGGCAAATTTTGGACAGTTGACACACTTTTCTATACGCATAGTTTTAATGGCATTACACCGAAATTTACATATTGCCTATTTCAAACTATAAATTGGTTGAAATACAATGAAGCATCAGGAGTACCAAGCCTTTCAAAAGATACAATAGAAAAAATAAAAATCAATATCCCTGGGCTTGAAGAACAGAATAAAATCGCCAAACTAATGTTTGCATTAGACGAGCGCATCACTACCCAAAACAAAATCATTGAGGACTTAAAGAAACTAAAGTCTGCGATTAGTAAACATTTGTTTTCACGAAAGGATTTGTTAGAAACTACTATACGCTTGGCGGATATTGCGACATTGAAAAATGGTTACGCATTCCAAAGTAGTAAGTATGATACAAAGGGCAAGTGGAAAATCCTTACGATTGCAAATGTATCTGGCGAACGATATATAAACGATGATGATTGTAATTGTATAATCAACTTGCCGAATGATATACAAGCCCATCAAGTATTAAAAGAAGGAGATATTTTAATATCTCTCACAGGTAATGTTGGACGTGTTTCTCTTTGTAAGGCTGGGAACAATTTACTTAACCAACGAGTTGGTTTGTTGTGTATTACGAAAAATGTAAACCAAGAGTTCCTATATCAAGTTCTATCTTCTCGAAGATTCGAGAACAGTATGGTCGCTTGTGGACAAGGTGCCGCCCAAATGAATATTGGCAAAGGTGATGTAGAAAACTTTGTATTACCATATTCCTCAAATGCCAATAATATTCATTTGGTCGCAAGAATCCTACACTCATATGATGAATGTATTATTAATGAACAACAAGAGCTAACGTTGCTAACCATGCAAAAGCAATATTTACTTGACCAGATGTTCATATAAACATTTGGGACAAGAAATAGCACTTTTGTCTGTTGAACTGTTCAAGTACTGAAAACTCATTGTCGATTTTTGTATCAACGACTTGCAGTGTTGATGCAATTTTCACATTGTGACTATATCCATAAGTAGGTATCATTATTCCGCGAACAATATCAGCATTGATATTGCTTTGTGTGCCAGTTTCAAGGTACTTGTGAATGTGTCGATACTTAAAGTATGACAAGTAGTAGTACAGATAATCCAACAACTCGTTGTCTTTAAGTTGCATCGCAAACATTGCCTGACTTGTAGTAAGAGGTACTTCATTTATAGCTACCAAACCTACCGATGCATACATTGATATAATCAAACTATACCTTGGAACTAGCCATGCCGAAGAATTTTCTAATCCGCTTTGGCTCAGATGATTTTCTGTGTATTGGATATACTTGCCTTGCCTTGTTATATCGTTAATACTCAAGAACGGTATATCTCCATTATAGTATTCTTTTTTTGTAGATGTCGGTGTACCGCCAGCCTTGCCTTTTGAAAACAAAGTGTCTAATCTATTCCATCCATTAGGATTTCTAGCAAACACTTGTTTACTAATCGCAGACCTACAAACTTCAAAATCCCTAATCAAGGGAATTAGAAACGACATTTTTGGAAAACTTAGAAAAAATATTGGCTTTAATGCAGTAGTTGGCGATGTTCTTGACTATGAACAACCACAACCATATATTGTTGAAAATACAGAATATACAGCAGAAGGGATCCCTGTATTAACTGCAAACAAAGCCTTTGTTTTGGGTCATACATCAGAAACTAACGGAATATACGACAAGGGCGATTGTATAATATTTGATGATTTTACCCTTGATTGCAAATATGTTGATTTCCCTTTTAAGGTAAAATCATCTGCTATCAAAATTCTAACGGCAAAAAATAAGGAACTCTTACGTTATACGTTTGAGTTTTTGAAGTATCTTGATTTGTCAACAGAGGAACATAAAAGACATTATATTGCAGAGACGCAAAATCAAGGAATCATTTTGCTAACTGAACAAATGGTTAAAACTATAGCCCACATATTTTCGACATTATCATTACGAATGGAAACTGCTGTAAAGCAGAGAAACGTATTTGAAAAACAAAAGCAGTATCTGCTTCGCCAAATGTTCATATAAACATCTGGCGGAGCAAGTATTGCTTCTGCTTTTCATATTGTTCCAACAATCTTTTGCTTACTAAAAGTTTTTCTTCATAAGCTTTCAGTAATTTAACTATAGCTTTTTGTGTATCAAAATCAGGAAGATAGACATAACAAGAAGAAAGGTTATTTGCTGTTATTGAGAATACCTTTGTTCCTTGTGCCAATCGCTTGATTTGGTTATGGAAATAGCGAGAATTAAATGCAAAGCCTTTGAAGCCTACGACAGTCCTATTCTTTATATCACGACCATGAATAGTATGTAATCCACAGATTGTATCACCTTCAATAGTATCAGCAAATTCTACGGATTTTGCTATTTCGCTAGTATCTTCTGAAGCATCTGCAAAAGCAACATCTCCAACTTGGCATAATGTATACTGCTTAGGTATTGCTTCATTTTTAATCATCGGTAAAGAGGCAGAGTTAATACCACGTGTCTGAAAACCGTGTATCAAACCATAATGTAGATTTCTAATTTCACCTTCTTCATAACTCAATTGCTCCCATGATAGCGAATTGGTAGAAAAGAATTGCATAAATGAACGTAAATAAGTTTTTTCCCACAAAGGATTATCCAATAAATTGTCCTCCAGTCCCTTGATTAAGGACTGCAACCTGTCAATGATTTTGTTTTGGGTCGCGATGCGCTCGTCAAGAAGTGATAAGAATGCCGCGATTTTATTTTGTTCTTTTAATTTAGGAATAAAGGTCTTATGTCTATGAACATAATTTCTATTTAATGTAGGAACTCCTGACCCAGTAGAATATTGTTCAATATGTATTGTTTGATATAAGTAATGTATAAACTTGGGGTTATTGTCATGAAAGTCTGTAACCCATAATGAAGTATTATGAGGCCAATAATAGCCGTCTTCGATATAGGTAAATTTTCCAATTGTGCCAGAACGACCTGTAACTAATCCTGGAGCAACACATTTATATGATGAATGATGATTCATGATGCCGTTGCTATAAACTACTGGGATTTTACCATTGCAAATTTGCCCTGTAGGTAAATCAAAGCCTCTTTGTAAAGGTGCAATATCTCCGATTGTTCTACTAATCCACTCCCCCTGAAACTCCTTAAATCTGAGATTTGGGACCTTTATATTCTTATGTTCGTTATTTACTGTCGTTGTCATTTTTAATCCTTAATTTGATTGTTTTGAAATAGTCTACCAGCTTGGTAGATAATTTAAGTTTCTTTTGGATTGAGGTCGAAAGGCAGCAGAGGCGTATCGTCATCGCCCTTATTAAACCTGTCAAAATCAGATATATATGAATGGTCTTGGATGAGTTTATATTTCTCATATTCTCCATAAGCCTTTGCTCTTGCCTCATCTTGCGAAACAGTTCCTGCCGAAGGGTTTGCCTCATAGTCCATTGCCGCAAGGAACTGGGCAAGTCGCTTTCGCCAATCTTCCATTGTTGTAATGATATGGCGTTGGGCACGAGTTTCTGCAAAGTCAAGAAATGATGTCGTTATGGCATTGAGTTGATTAAGTTCGGTGTCCGACAAATAGTTTTTGGCAACAATTGTGTCAGACTTTTGTACTCTACCGTCTGGTGCTTTCTTCCATGTAGTAAGTCCCATGTGCGGCTGTTCGGCATCGGCTCTGTTATAAACAATCTCTGCTGCGGTATGATGCGTGACAGCCAAGTGCATCATGTTCTGCACCATCTTGAAGAACAATTTGGTACTTTCTGATTTTGCGTCATAGTCAGCACTACACTCTGCATAGATGTCAGTTATCTTTTGGTAATAGCGGCGTTCTGACGTGCGTATCTCACGGATGCGTTCCAACAAGTCGTCAAAGTAGTCCTTGCCGAAATGCTTGCCTTGTTTCAGGCGTTCGTCATCAAGTACATACCCCTTAATGATAAACTCCTTCAATACAGATGTAGCCCATATACGGAATTGTGTGGCTTGATAACTGTTCACACGATAGCCAACGGCAATAATGGCATCAAGGTTGTAGAACAAAGGAGTACGTTCAACATCACGCTCACCCTCAAGTTGAACTTGTTGAATTTTTCTACAAGTTGCCTCTTTTGTAAGTTCTCCACTTTCATAAATTTGAGAAAGGTGATAAGCAATCGTTGCTCGGTCTACGCCAAACAAATCTGCCAAGCGTTTTTGCGACATCCAAAATGTCTCGTTGTTGAATATCACTTCAATGCGGGTTTCACCTTGTGCTGTTTTATACAGCAATATGTTGGATTCCAGTGAGTTTTGGATAAGTTCTGTGGTAGAAACGGATTGCGAAAAATATTCTCTTGCTTGTTGCACCAGAGGTTTCTTTCCGTCTGCATTTTCAGCTATAATCATGCACGCCATACGAGACAAACGGAATATGTTCACCTTTCTATATGCACCACTACCGAGCTTGACCATATCAACCGTTTGGTTGAAATGGTCATCAATCTTCATGCCTTTTTGATTGGCTACGGCAATTGCCTTATTTATGACATTTTGGAATTTCCAGTTAGTAGAATATCCCATAGCGTTGCACAGGTCGCGCGAACTCCAATATTCCTTGTTGTTTTCGTCAGTCCTGCGGATAGCATCAAACGTAGGACGCATTTCTGGTATATTATCTTTCTCAGCCATATAAAACGTTCTTCTAAAATTGTCCCAACCTGGTACAAAAAATTTATTCAACCAATCCCAACTCTTTCAGATAGCCTTCAATTTCTTTGTCAAGGTCGGCACGTTTGGCTTCCAAATCTTTGATTTCCTTCATGACAGCATGGATGTCAATAGGTTCTTCTTCCTCGAAAGTATCAACGTAACGAGGAATGTTGAGGTTGTAGTCATTCTCGGCTACCTCCTGCAATGTGGCGAGATGACTGTACTTTTCTATCTCCTTGCGCTCACGATAGGTATCAACAATCTTCTTGATATGCTGCGGACGGAGCTTGTTCTGGGTTTTGACCTTTTCAAACTCCTTGCTGGCATCAATGAACAGAATGTTGTCATCCTCCTTACGACATTTCTTGAACACCAAGATACAGGTCGGGATGCTTGTGCCATAGAAGATGTTGGCAGGCAGACCGATGATGGCATCCACATAGTTCTTCTTCTCAATGAGGAAACGACGGATTACGCCCTCGGCATTGCCACGGAACAACACACCATGAGGAGCTACACAAGCCATTGTGCCACCCTCATTGAGGTGGTAAATCATGTGGAGAATAAAGGCATAGTCGGCAGTCTTGCGTGGTGCCAAGCGTCCTGCCTTACTGAAACGATCATCGTTGTTGAACTTATCGGCAGCACTCCATTCGGCAGAGAAAGGAGGATTTGCTACCACAGCGTCAAACTGAGTATCGCCAAAGGCATCAGCCTCCAAGGTATCGCCATTCTCTATGCGGAAGTTGCTAAACTTGATGCCATGAAGAAGCATATTCATACGAGCCAAGTTGTAGGTCGTAGGGTTCTTTTCCTGTCCGAAAATCTCGTTTGCATGACCGATGCTTGCTGCACGTAGCAACAGCGAACCACTACCACAAGTAGGGTCATAGACATTACGCAGACGAGCGTGACCGATGGTTACAATCTCTGCCAAGATACGGCTTACTTCCTGAGGAGTGTAGAACTCACCAGCTTTCTTGCCAGCACCTGCGGCAAATTGGCTAATCATATACTCGTAGGCATCACCGAGAATATCAATCTCTTGCGATGCTTCCACACCAAAGTCAATATCATCAAGGGCAAGAAGAACATTGCTGACCAAAGTATTCTTGTCATCTGCAGTCTTGCCCAACTTGGGTGAAGCAAGGTCAATGTCAGAGAATAGACCGCCAAAGTCTTCTTCGCTGTCCTGTCCGAGGGTACTGTCCTCAATACGCTTCAATGAGCGTTCGAGCATAGGCAGAATGTTCTCCTTTTTCTTAATGCTTTCAATGACAGACGAAAACAGGAAGTTTGGTTCAATGAAGTAGCCGATATTTTCCAGACATTCGGTTTTGACAACCTCCTGAAGTTCTTCTATATCTTCGTCTTTCTCCATTGCCCACAGTTCCTTGAATGTGACTTCATCATCCACCAATGCATCATTGGCGTGTTTCTCTATCTTCTCCGACAAATACTTGTAGAAGATAAAGCCAAGGGTGAAGTACATGAAGTCACTTGCAGACATATTGCCACGCAGTTTGTTTGCAACTTCCCAGAGTTGGTTTCTTAAATTTTGCTGAAGCTCTTCTGACATATCTTTTGTTTTTTTCTTATTCCCAATTAAATACTTTTATTATTGTTCTTAGTTTGTCCATGATGCGGGTGAACGCCTTGCGCTTTTTTATCAGTCCCAAGTGTTTCTCTTTCAGCGCCTCTTGTATGATTTCTGGCTGCTCCTTTTGCAGGTAGTCATATTCCGAGAGGTAATGATTGAGTACGGAAGCATCCAAATCCTCTTCCTTGGCAAGTGTCTTTACGGCATTGTCGCGCTCGGTGACGATGTAGTTGTTCAACCGTTCTTCAAGGTCGCTTGTACCATCAGCCTTTTGTTTGCGAGCCATGAAATTGTCACGATCATCATCCACATTCTTCTGGATAAATCCGTCAATGAGTTTTGCCTTACTGCGAAGTTCAACATCCTTAATCATTGTGTCGATGATGTGCTTACGCCTCTCTTCGTAGTCCTCGCTATAAGGATTGAGGTCTGCAATCAACTCCAGAATGTAAGCCACATTGATGATGTCGCTATGCAGGAGTTCCAAGCAAAAATCAATATCGCCCATACCAGTTGCGACTTCTTCATGAGAATCTGGTTCACCAACCATGCTTAGGTCTTCCTCTGGAATTTGATAACCTTTCTTTGGATTATCGTTCTTGACAGCAAACGAATCGTATATGTCAAGATACTTGCTACGGAAGTCCATAAACTGTTGTTCTGTCATTCCGAGGTCGGGAGCATCCTCCTCAAACTCATCATACACTTGTATCTCTGCGTGTTTCTTGATAATGTCACGGAAAGCGAGGATAAACAGCTTCTTGTCGTTCTCACTTTGCAAATAGTCCACATAGTGCGGTTCGGGATAATGCTCCAAGAAGTCCTTTGTCAGTTCTTGATAGTGGGTTTTGACATCATCAAATGGTGGACGCACAATATCTTCAAGATTATTGCTGTTGCTGAAAAGTTTGATGGACTCGTCCACCTTGCTTTTCAAGTCACGGAAGCAAACCACCTTACCGAAACGCTTCTTTTCGTTCAACACACGGTTGGTACGGCTGAACGCCTGCAACAAACCATGATACTCCATGTTTTTGTCAACATAGAGCGTGTTGAGCTTCTTGCTGTCAAAGCCAGTAAGGAACATACCGACAACTAAGCAGAGGTCAAGAGGCTTCATGTCTGCCTTCTTTTTCTTCATGCGAAGGTTGATGTCATCGTAATATGCACGGAAGTTCTCGGTTGTGAAACTTGTTCCATACATATTATTATAGTCATCCATGATGGCTTGCAGTTCGTCTGCCTCGCCTGTGCTGTCGCTTACATAACCGCCAGTGTTCATACCGGTCTGCTCATCGTCTTGACTACTATTGGCAGCGTATGTGAAAACAGCTCCAATCCTTATCTTCGGATTGAGGCTCTTGAATATCTTGTAATAGCGGATAAGCATCGGTACAGACTGCACGGCAAACAACGCGTCAAACTCACCGTCGAATGTTGACTTATTGAAATTATTAAGGATGAATTTGGCAATCTCCGTCATGCGGTCTTGGTCGGCATTATCCACATCCTCATTGCCGTGGTAATACTCCACAAGAAAACCAAGCACATTTTCATCGGCAATGGCATCCTTTATCAAGTATTTGTGAAGACAGTTGCCGAAGATTTCCTTTGTGGTATGTCCGTCCACCGCATTCTCAACAAATATAGGAGTACCAGTAAAACCGAATATCTGCGTGTTGTCGAAGAACTTTACGATGTTCTTGTGGCATTCTCCGAAATGGCTTCGATGACACTCATCGAATATCATCACGATGCGAGAATGACGTATTTCTTCTATACGACTGCTATACCACTGCTTGCTGACAGCTGCATTAAGTTTCTGAATGGTGGTAATAATGATCTTTGAATTACTGTGCAGACGCTTCACCAGTTCGTCTGTGTTGTCGGTACTGTCAACGGCACCAGGCTCAAAGGCCTCGTATTCGGCTTGTGTCTGCGTGTCAAGGTCGTGGCGGTCTACCACAAACATCACCTTATCCACATCGTCCAACTCCGATACAAGTTGGGCTGCCTTGAATGATGTCAAGGTCTTTCCTGCACCAGTTGTATGCCAAATATAACCGTTATCGTTGGAGTTTTCTACACGGTCGAGAATCTTCTCCACTGCATAGAACTGATAAGGACGAAGCACCATCAGACATTTGTCCCCCTCATGCAAGACGATATACTTACCGATAATCTTGCCCAACGTACACTTGTCGAAGAACACTGTGGCAAACTTCTCCAAGTCGTTGAAAGGCACATTAGCTGCATCCGTCCAGTTGAATGTGAACTTATAGCCACTATTCGGGTTGTTGGCGAAATAGCGAGTGTTTACTCCATTGGATATGACGAACAGTTGGATGTAATCAAACAGTCCATGGAAAGAAGTCTTGTGATAGCGTTGTATCTGATTATATGCCTGTTTCAATTCTACGCCTCTACGCTTCAGTTCTATCTGAACCAATGGCAATCCGTTGATAAGTATCGTCACATCGTAGCGACACTTCTTTCTGCCCTCAACCGTAATCTGATTGGAAACTTGGAACTCGTTCTGGCACCAGTGAGTGCGGTTCAAGAACTCCACCCATAGGCGTTCACCGCTTTCCAGTTCAAGCGGAAAGAGGTCTCGCAGTTTCTTTGCCTTTTCAAAGCGAGTGCCACCTTCAAGATAGATAAGTATCTTTTCAAACTCAGACTCTGTAAATTCGGTACGACCCAATTCTTCCAATTTCTTCTTGTTGTGTTTCTCCAACTGTTTCTTGAAATTGGCAGATAGGTTCTTCTCCTCTTCAATATGAACATACTCGTAGTTCATCTTTTGAAGAGTATCTATAAGTCCGTTTTCGAGGGCAGCTTCACTTTGTACTGACATATCTTATCTTTTTTATCGTTACACTTATAAGAAGGTTTTCGTTAAGCCAGATGAGCAGAGCTAAGTTTACTTAAGCACTGCCATGGCGAGAAAACGTGCCATGAAATGGAACATGGCTATTCATTCGTTTGCAGGAAATGAATATCCAAGGCATTCTCTATTTTGCTTATGGCTTCAAGCGAAAGATTCTCACGCCCTTTTAAGATTTTTGAAATGTACTGTTGGGTGCAATTCATTTTCTCTGCCAACATCTTTTGAGTCATTCCAAGTCCCTTCATTCTTGCTGACATGATATTAGCTATCATCTGCGAATGGTTAAACCACGGTTTTTCTTCTTGGCTTATTTGTGCTCCCTTATTTTGAACAGGATATATTGTTTCCTTTATCATCTTAGACGTATTTCGCTTTGTACCTTTTATATTATGGCTAATGCAATTTCGCCTACAAAGATAACTGATTCTTACGAGAAAATACAACTACAGGGTTGTCTCTCTATGTAAATGAGACAAAATTATGCAATTGACTTGTTTTTGTAATCTATTATACTTCAAGATAAAACCTATAACTCCAAATAACGCTTCACTCATTGTATGGTACTTACCCCTTTACCACAGAACTTCACCGCCTCCCTTATGGAATAGCCTTTACGGAGTAGACTTATTACTTCCCTATATTCGGTTTTCATCTGTTCTGCCGTTTTTACAGAGCCTACCTTGCGTCCGAGTTTTCCACCTTTCTCTATATACCGCTTCCGTCCTG
>ENA-OOXM01002127-OOXM01002127.1-human-gut-metagenome-genome-assembly--contig:-NODE-2127-length-13331-cov-2.308376_pt1 | contig 13331 bp, 5 predicted proteins | sample MGYA00241589_ERZ501347 | MGnify/ENA primary metagenome ERZ501347 (study PRJEB25962, sample SAMEA2042832) | human gut metagenome | biome: human gut; feature: human-associated habitat; material: faeces...
GCTACACAGGAATTAGTAGATAATACTAAGAAAGAGCTAGAAGAAAAGATTAATAACTCAGGAAACGACTTACAAGATAACATTGATAAGATTGACGAGAGAGTTACTAATATTGAAGATTCTATTGCTCAGCCTGGTGGTTTAGCTACTCTTGATGATGCCGGAAAAGTACCTCTAGAACAATTGCCAAGTTTAGTAGATGATGTAATTGAAGTAGACTCTTTCGAACATCTACCTGAAGCTGGAGAAGTTGGAAAAATCTATGTTACTAAGGATACTAATCTTCTTTATCGTTGGACAGGGGTTAAATATGTAGAAGTATCAGAATCTCTCCACTTAGGTGAAACGGCTGATACTGCTTATGCGGGAGATAAAGGCAAGGAGACAACTGATAAGGTTAATTCTCATATCTCAGACTTCAATAATCCGCATAAAGTTACAGCCGAACAAGTAGGTCTAGGTAATGTTGATAATACTTCTGATATCAATAAACCTGTTTCTACCGCACAACAAGAAGCTTTAGATGCAGTTAAGACCGAACTTGAGGAGAAAATTAATAACTCTGGTAGTGATCTTCAAGGTAATATTGATAAGATTGACGAGAGAGTTACTAATATCGAAAACTCAGTAGGTGCTCCTGATGGTATAGCTACACTTGATTCCGAAGGTAAATTAGAAGTTTCACAGATCCCTAACGAAGCTCTGAATGTTATCGAAGGTAAGTATATGACTGAAACTCAATTTACTGATTCTGAAGGTGTAGAGTTTATTCCAAGACATAATACTATTTATATTGATAGTATCGGTGGTTCGAATAAACTTTATCGCTGGGATGGATTCAAGTATGTAGAAGTATCAGATTCAGATAATGTTACAGAAGCTATTGACAATCACATCAAAGATTTCAATAATCCACATAAAGTAACAGCCGAACAAATTGGGCTTGGAAACGTAGATAATACAGCCGATATTGATAAGCCAATATCTACTGCTGTTCAAGAAGCTTTAGATACTGTAAACACTAAAGTAACTGAACACACTGAGAATAAAGAAAATCCTCATGGTGTTACAGCAGAACAAATTGGCTTAGGAAATGTAGATAATACGGCTGATTATGATAAACCTGTTTCTAAGGCTACTCAAGATGAAATCGATAGAATTGACGGTCGTATTGATACAATCGATAATTCAATTGGTGTTCCTAGTGGTATTGCAACTCTTGATGGCAATGGTAAATTAACAGATTCTCAAATACCAGACAAGACGATTAATGTTCTTGTAGGTAAACTTATGAGTGAAACAGAATTCAAGGACGAAGAAGGTAATACTTATGAACCTAGAACTGGAGTAATTTATATTGATACTGTTTCTGGTACTGAGAAAATATATAGATGGAATAAATATGAATATGTAGAGATTTCAAATACAGAATTACTTGAAGGTGCATTAAATTCTCACGTTCAGGATAAGAATAATCCTCATCAAGTAACCAAAGAGCAGATTGGGTTAAGTGAAGTAACAAATGATGCTCAAGTTAAGAGATCAGAAATGGGAACTCCGGAAGGTGTTGCTACTCTTGGAGAAGATGGTAAAATTCCTGTGGAACAACTTCCAGGACAAGTTGATGAAGTATTTGGAATTGATCGTTTCGTATCAACAAAAACAGATATTCCTTCTTCTAGATTAGTAATTGGTTCCACTTACTATGTAGAAGATGAGAAGAAAATATATACAGCAATTTCTGAAACGGAATTAGATGAAGGTGCTACTCCTGATAAAGGTGTAATCTATTCTAATCGAGAAACTAATATAATCTATCGTTGGGATGGTGCTGAATTAGTAGAAATTGGTAACCCTGTTCATCTTGGTGAAGTAGCTGGAACTGCATATCCTGGAGATAAAGGTAAGGCTACTACAGATAAAGTTAATGCTCATGTGGCTGACTTTGAAAATCCTCACCAAGTAACTAAAGAACAGATCGGTCTTGGAAATGTAGATAATACTTCTGATGCTGATAAGCCTATTTCTAGTGCAGTCCAAGAAGCTTTAGATGCTGTTAATAAAGAAGTTTCAGAACATAAAGCTGATAAGAATAATCCTCATGAGGTAACAAAAGCTCAGGTAGGTTTAGGAAATGTAGATAATACTGCAGACCTTGATAAACCAGTATCTAATGCTACACAGGAATTAGTAGATAATACTAAGAAAGAGCTTGATACTAAGATAGATAATCATACTTCAGACTTTAACAATCCTCATAAGGTAACAAAAGAACAAGTAGGACTAGGGAATGTTGATAATACAGCTGATATTAATAAGCCTGTATCTGTAGCACAACAAGCTTTAGTAGATTCTACAAAGGCAGAGTTGAAGAAAGATATTGGTGATATTGAAAAAGATGTTACTAATCACATAGCTGACAAGAATAATCCTCATGAAGTAAATAAACTTCAGGTAGGTCTTGGAAATGTTGATAATACATCAGATATCAATAAACCTGTATCTATTGCACAACAAGCTGCTTTAGATAAACTTAAGAGTGATCTTGAATCTATTATAGGTTCTACAGGAACAGATCTTAGTGCTCACTTGAAAGACTTTGATAATCCTCATAAGGTTACTAAAGATCAGGTTGGACTTGGTAAGGTGGATAACACTGCTGACCTTGAAAAACCTGTCTCTGTAGCAACTCAAGAGGCAATCAATGCTGTTCAGTCTAATCTTGATAAGACCAATATTTCATTAGAGAATCATATTGCAGATAAGAAGAATCCTCATGAAGTAACGAAGGAACAAGTAGGTCTAGGTAATGTAGATAATACATCTGACTTAGATAAACCTGTTTCTCATTATCAACAGGATGCTCTTGATGAACTTGAAAGAAGACTTCAAGGTTCTATTGATGGTTCTGGTTCTGATCTTAGTGCTCATATTTCAGATTTTAATAATCCGCATAAAGTAACTAAGGATCAGGTTGGACTTGGTAATGTAGATAATACAGCTGACAAGGATAAACCTATTTCTGATGCTACACAGAAAGCTTTGGATAGTATTAAGACAGAAACTAATACTATTATCGAAACTCATATAGCAGATAAGAATAATCCTCATGAAGTAACTAAGGAACAGATTGGATTAGGTGAAGTAACAAATGATGCTCAAGTAAAACGTTCAGAGATGGGCGTAGCTGGGGGAGTTGCTACACTTGACCAAGAAGGCAAAGTTCCTAGTTCTCAATTACCTAGCTTTGTAGACGATGTTATTGAAGTAGATTCTTACGATAACTTGCCTACTACAGGTGAAGCTGGAAAGATTTACGTAACCAAAGACACTAACCTAACCTATAGATGGTCTGGTTCTCGATATATTGAAATTTCTGCTTCCTTAGCCCTCGGAGAAACTAGCTCAACCGCATATCCAGGTGACAAGGGAAAAGAAACAACTGATAAGGTTAATACTCACGTAGCTGATCTTAATAATCCTCACCAAGTAACTAAAGAACAGGTTGGACTTGGAAATGTAGATAATACATCCGACCTTGATAAGCCTGTTTCTAATGCTACTCAAGAATTAGTAGACAACACTAAGAAAGAACTTGAGGATCTGATTACTTCTAATGAGGGAGGTCTAGATAATCATATTAAAGATTTCAATAACCCTCACCAAGTAACAGCAGAACAAGTAGGTCTAGGTAATGTTGATAATACAGCAGATCTTGATAAACCTATTTCTAATGCTACTCAAACTGAAATTGATAGAATTGATTCTGAAATTGAAGATATCAATAATAAGTTTGGTGCTGAAGGTGGTTTTGCAACTCTGGATAAAGATGGTAAAATTCCGGTTGATCAATTGCCTAGTATGGTAGATGATGTAATAGATGTTGATTCTATTGAACACTTACCTACTACTGGTGAATCCGGAAAGATCTATATAACTAAAGACACTAACCTAATCTATAGATGGAATGGTGTTAAGTATGTAGAAGTATCTGAATCACTTCACTTAGGAGAGATAGAAGGAACTGCTTACGAAGGTAGTAAAGGTAAAGCTACTACAGATAAATTGGAATCTCACGTAGCTGATCTTAACAATCCTCATCAAGTAACTAAGGATCAAGTAGGTTTAGGTAATGTAGATAATACATCCGACCTTGACAAACCTATTTCTAATGCAGTTCAAGGAGCTTTAGATGAAGTTAAGGAATCTATTAATAGTGGAAATACTACTATTACAGATAACTTAACTAAACATATAGAAGACTTCAATAATCCTCATAAGGTAACCAAAGAACAAGTAGGTTTAGGTAACGTTGATAATACATCCGACCTTGATAAACCTATTTCTAATGCTACTCAGGAAGCTTTAGATAAGATTACTGAAAGTATAACTAATACTGAAGATAAACTTGGAAAACCAGGAGGTATTGCAACTCTTGATCCTGATGGTAAAGTACCTTCTTCACAGCTACCTTCTTATGTAGATGACGTTATTGAAGTTGCTACCTTAGATGAATTACCTGCAACTGGAGAGGCTGGTAAAATCTATGTTACTAAAGATACCAACCTGACTTATAGATGGAGTGGTTCTAAGTATGTAGAAATCTCAGCGTCTTTGGCTCTCGGTGAAACATCTAGTACTGCCTATGCTGGTGATAAGGGTAAGGCAACAACCGATTCTCTTAATGCACATTTGGCAGACTTTAACAATCCTCATAAGGTAGATAAAGCTCAGGTAGGTCTAGGTAATGTAGATAATACTTCAGATAAGGATAAACCTGTATCTGATGCAACCCAACAATTAATTAATGAAGTTAAGGAATCTATTAATAGCGGAAATACTACTATTACAGATAACTTAACTAAACATATAGAAGATTACAATAATCCTCATAAAGTAACGAAAGATCAAGTAGGTCTAGGTAACGTTGATAATACTTCAGATAAAGATAAACCTTTGTCTGATGCAGCTAAAGAAGCTATCAACGAGGTTAAGACTCTAATTACTTCTTCTGGAACTGACTTAAGCAATCATATTAAAGATTATACAAATCCTCATAGAGTAACTGCAGAACAAGTAGGTCTCGGAAATGTAAATAATACTTCCGACCTTGACAAACCTATTTCTAATGCTACTCAGAAGGAACTTGATAAACTTGACGCTAAGATTGATAAGATTAATACAGATCAGGGAACAGATCTTAGTGCTCACTTGAGAGATTTCAGTAATCCTCATAAAGTAACTAAAGAACAAATTGGACTCGGAAATGTAGATAATACTGCAGATCTCGATAAACCAATATCTACTGCTACACAAAAAGCAATTGATGATGCCAAAGCAGCTAATAATACTGCTTTAGATAATCATGCTAATCGTACAGATAATCCTCATAAGGTAACTAAGGATCAAGTAGGTTTAGGTAACGTCGATAATACAGCCGATATTAATAAACCTGTATCTGTAGCACAGCAGAATGCTCTTGATACTTTATCTAATAGTTTAAATACAGCTATTAATAATCACGTAGGTAATACTAATAATCCTCATCAAGTAACTAAAGAACAAGTAGGTCTCGGAAAAGTAGATAATACATCTGACTTAGAAAAGCCTATTTCAGTAGCAACTCAAAACGCTATTTCTGAAGTTGTTTCTAATCTGGATAAACATATTGCAGATAAGAACAATCCTCATGAAGTAACAAAAGAGCAAATTGGACTTGGTAGAGTTGATAATACATCAGACCTCGAGAAACCTATTTCAACAGCTACTCAGGTTGCTCTTGATAAGAAGGCTGAACTTGGACCTGATGGAAAAATACCTGAAAGTCAATTACCTGAAAGAACAATGCATAGTTTGTTCTATAAGGGTACTTGGGATGCTGAAAGGAATTTACCAACACTAGCTAATGGAGATAAGGCACAAGATGGTGATTACTATTTAGTTAATAATGATGGTGAGTCCTTTGGATATAAATTCATGGTAAATGATATTATATTCAATGCCAGTGGAATTTGGTATAGAATGATGGGCTCTAATAAGAGAGATAATCCTACTGAATTTAAGATTACTAAATTCACAGCAGATAGAACTTTATTAGAGAGAGGTGAATCAACAGAAATTACTCTTGAATGGGAATATCAATTGACCCCAAGTGGACAAATTAATTTCCAATTCATAGATACTCATGATATTCCTGTTGAGGAACGTACTTATAAGATTACTGCCACTGGAGGACAAACATTCACATTGAGAGGTTCGTATCTAAGTGAAGTTGCAACAGCTACTTTAACGATTGATACAGCTGATAAGGTTTATGTAGGTGCATCAAGTAATTCTGCTCCTACTGACTCTGACTTTATAGCAATGAATTCTTTCTTCTCCTTCGGTGATAATGAATTCCCATTCACTCCTATTGATTGTTCAGGAGGTAAGTATATTTACGTAGCAATTCCAACAGAAGAGTATAGTAAGTATAGAATCTATTGTAATAATTATCCTGTTGATGATGTAACAGTATACTCTAGACGTATAACTAACATCTTTACTGGATATACTGATTATACAATTACTAAACTTGCTAATCTCTATCATGGAATACTAAATATTGAAGTTAAATTAATTGATAAAAGATAATGCCAGAAAATAATTTAAAAGGAACGGTACTCTATTCGGGTATCGTTCCCACCAATACTTCTGACGTATATCCAACACATTCAGCCATTTATGGTATGGGAGGCTTCCGTTCAGTTAAAACAATAGCTGAGCGGGATGCTATTCCTGTAGAGCGACTAGAAGTAGGAGCTAAAGTATTGGTATCTGAACAAGAAACTGGATATTACGTTGAATCAATAGTAGATGGAAAAGTAAATTGGCAACTTGATACTTATTTATTTGCTGATAAACTCTTAGCATCTCCAGTTATCTCTGGTACTTGGAGTTTTAAAAATAATGCTGGTACAGAGGTTACAAATACAGAAGTTGGTGTTAGTAACGTAAATGCTAGTTCTATTACTATCGAACGAGGATATAAAGCAAAATTTGTTGGAAGTTTTAAATGGACTAAGACAACTACAAATAAAGCCCCTACTTCATGTAGTGGTGACTTAGGGACAACTTTACCTTCTAGTGATGTTGCTTCTCCAACAACTACTATTGATAATATTGCTGCTTCCAGAGTAATTAAAGAAACCTTAAGTGCACCTAAAAAAGGATTCATGGTTTCTGGTAGTTCTGTAGTTGTTGCATCTGGAAATGATACGACATCTGCACAATTTAGTATCAATGTATGGTCTAGACAGAGATATGGTGTAACTACTTCAGCTACTCCTACACAAGATGATATTAAAGCTATGACTGGAACAAAATTAGTCAATGCTAGAACTTTATCAGTTTCTGGAGTTACTGCTGATGGAACTCAATATTACAGTTATGCTTACCCAAAAGATCTTGGAGCACTTACTTCGATCGTTCAGAATGGTGCTGCCCCTGTTCTTGAAGACTTTAATAGAACTGAAGTCAATGTAACTAATGGAGCAGGAGTTGTTATCCCCTATTATGTATATACCTCTAAATATAAAGGTGCATTCCAAAATGTAAAACTAGATTTTAAATAATTAATATTAATATACAATGGCTAAATACCCAGCGCAGCTTCAGTCTGCGAACTTAAATGAATTCGGTATTGTATATGCCGATGAAGTACAAGGCCATAAAACAGTTGCTACTCTGAGTGCACTTTATGCTATTACAGACCCAATTCTTAGTAAATCTGTAGTAAATACAGGAAATGATGCTATTGGACAAGAATGGTATGTGATATCAGAGGGTTGTTACTATAGACTTGACAACTGGGCTAATAGACATAAAGCTTCTGGGTGGACTAAAATTCAAGTAGTAGATACTGAATTTAATAGTTTGTCTACTCATGGAGCTGATAAGATAAAAAATTTCACGACATCTCCTAGCACAGTTACTCTCAACTATAATACGTGGAGATCTTCGACTGTTAATGAAGATGGAACCGCTGTGATAAACGCTGCTACACAATCTGCAGCGGGAGTCTTAACCGCAGCGGATAAAACAAAGTTAGATGGATTAAATACAGATTCTATTAATGATATATCTGTAACATCTAATGCTAATAAAGCTACTATTACATTTGTATCTGATAATGGTAATAAGGAAGATATAAGTACTACTATAGATTTTCCTATATCTACTACTACCGCAGCAGGTACAATGAGCGCCAAAGATAAAACAGAATTAGATAGAATTAATACTGCTAACTTTGCTCTTGGCGCTGTAACTCCTGCTGCGTCTACTGTAGGAATAGCTGCTTCTAAAACAAATGTAACTGATGGTACTACCGCTGCGAATAATATTACGCTGCCTGCTGCTACACAATCTGCAGCGGGAGTCTTAACCGCAGCGGATAAAACTAAAGTTGACCGAATCACAGGTACTAATCATGTTATCTCTCAGCCTACTACAACAGCTACCTCAAGAGTAATTACTATAACGGGTATAAATCCTACAGATAATAAAGCAGTTTCTAGTTCTATCACTCTTCCAGAAGTATCAGAAACTCAGGCAGGTCTCGCAAGTGCATCTGATAAGAAAACTCTCAATGCTATTAAAACTCTTGGGAATTCTTCTCACTTGAAAGATGATAGTTGCTGGACTAGAACAGCTTCTAATGTAGCTATAAACTTCACTTGTACTAATGTTAGTGGTAATTCTACAGATACTAACTCAAAAAATGAACATTCAGTTAATATTGGAGCTGCATCATCTACTCTTGCAGGGGTAATGACTTCAACCGATAAGACAGAACTTGATAGAATAACCACAGCGAATTTTGCTTTAGGTGCAGTTACGCCAGCAGCTTCAAGTGTAGCTATCGCAGCAACAAAAACAACTATTTCTACAGGAGTTAGTGCAGCAAACAATATAACTCTTCCCGCTGCAACTGCTAGTGTAGCCGGTGTTATGACTGCTGCAGATAAAGTAAAGCTTGATACTACTCTTCCTAACTTAATTAACTCTAATAAAACAACTATTGATAATTATACTGTAAATGGAATTAAAATTTCTACTAATCCCGTTGTAACAGGAGCAAATACTAAAGTAACTGGGTATTCAAAACCAACTACGACTGGAGCTATTGCAGCAACTGATAGTATCAATGGAGCTCTTGGAAAATTAGAGAAAAAGTTAGATGATGAAGTAACTAATAGAACTAATGCTGTTTCAAATCTAACTAATACAGTAAATAATAATAAGACTACAATAGATAACTATACTGTTGGAGGAATAAAAATTTCTGCTAATCCTAAAGTGGCAAATGGAACAAATACTACAGTATCTACTGCTAATAGTACGATTACTTGGTCTCTAAACTCTACTATATCACTTACTAGAGTTAATGCTTCTAGTGGATTCTATCAGACTTCAGATAAACGTTTGAAATCAGATATTAAACCTTTGGAACATACACTTGAGGAGATTTGTTCTATTCCGACAGATTCATTTATTTTAGGTGGGAAAAAAGACCTTGGAACTATAGCACAAGAACTTGAACCAACTTTCCCTGAACTAGTAACAGACGCCGAACTTAAACAATCCGATGTACCTAACCCTGAAAACTTTGAAACCATTGAGAAAGATGGTGAAACTTATGTTCTAGTTAAAGAAGTTGATTATGCTAAAATGAGTGTTCTAGCAATCGAAGGTATTAAATTACTTAAGGCCGAAATAGATGAACTTAAAAAGCAGTTATTAGATAAATAAAATAAAGGGAGGTTGATCAAGAGTAAAAACTTGATTGCCTCCTTTTAAATTTAAAAGTAGGAATGAAATGGATCAAATAATTAATTTTAAAATAAATACAGAACTATTTACAAGTAGATCTGAAGCGATCCTAGCCTTAGAAAACATTATATTTACTCAAGGAGAGCCAGTTATTGCAATTTATGGAACTACTTCTCAAAATGCTAAAATTATTCTAGCCGTCGGAAAAAGAAATGGAGCTGGAAAAAATGCATTTGAAATAATTTCCACTAAAGAAGATATGTCTGAAACTTTGAATATTATTAATTCTTTGAATAATGAGTTCACAGAACATATCAAAGCAGAAGCAGGTGATAAGCTTGGACATGTAATAACAGGAGGAGATATTGTTTTCTCTGGAGGTATAGGAACTGTAGTTTCGGCTGGAAAGGTAAAAAATAAACTTACTTTTACTGGTGGAACTTTTGAAGGAACAGATAAAACTACATTTGATGGTTCTGAGGCTGTAACGATAAAAATTCCTAGCCCCTCATTTACTGTTCCTAAACCATTAGGACATGCAATAGCTGGAGAATCTAAGGAGTGGGCTAGAGCTGACCATGTGCATGAAGCTCCTAAATCAGTCTCTGGAAATGCTGGTAGTGCTGATAAATTAAGTTCTAAAAGAAATATAACTTTAACCGGAGCTGTTACTGGAGGTGTAGTAACTGATTTTTCAGGAGATATTACAATTAATACTTCCAAAAACCATACACATGATATTTCAGAGGTTACTGGTCTACGAGGTGAGTTGAACACCTTAGAAGCAACTAAAGCTCCCATTGAAAGTCCTATCTTCACAGGAACTCCAGAGGCTCCAACAGCTCCACAAGGAACTAATACTAATCAGTTAGCTACTACTGCATTTGTTATCAAGGAAATTGGAGAAAAAATAGAAGCTGCTGTAGCCTTGAAATTTAAAGGAACTCTCGGAACAACTGGAACTGTTAAGAGTCTTCCTGCTCAACATACAACAGGTGACGTCTATGTTGCCACTACTGGAGCTCCGAATGTATCAGGACTTAGACTTGAACCTGGTGATATAATAATTTGTATCAAAGATGGTTCAACTGCTAATGATTCTGATTGGACAGTTGTACAGACTAATATAGATGGAGCTGTAACAGGACCAGGAAGTGCAGTTTCTGGAAATCTAGTACTTTTTAATGGAACTACAGGAAAAGTTATATCAGATTCTGGTCTTTCATTAGCAGACCTAGCAAAAGTAACAACTACTATCTCTGCAGGTCCTGGTTTAACTGGAGGTGGATCTATTGGAGGAAATCAAGTAATATCACATGCTTCTCAACCAACTACAGGAACTAATGCAGGGGGTAATTCTGGAGCTTTTGTCACCAACATTAAGATCGATTCCTTTGGACATGTTGTAGAAGCCTTAAAAGGAGACTTAACTGGATCATATCTAGCACCCTCCGGAGAATATATTTCAGGAATTACACTCTCAGGGAATACACTATCAGGAAATTCTAAACCATTCCCTAATATTGAAATTGAAAATGGAGAAGTAGGTGGATCGGAAGAATTTGTTACTGGAATCTCTGTAAATACTGTTTTAAATAATCATAGAATTCAAGTTAATAAAGGAACAATCCCTGGAATAATAGTAACTGGAGATGGTGGTGAAGGAAATCCTAGAAAATATGTTTCAGGACTAGAATCAGATGGACATCATGGAATATCTTTTACTACTTCCGAAGAATCTGGAATGGTTAAGGTTTCAAAAGATGGTTCAGCTGATTATTTAGGAAATAAAGTTCTCTCTGGAGTTAGTTCTGGAAATACTTATGCAACTACTGTAACTCAAGATACTGATGCTTTGAGATTAACTACTACTATTTCAGAGATAGATGGTGGAGATGATCAAGGAAGCCAAGGAAAACGTCAAGTAATTAGAGTAAAAAGATATACTACAGGTGGAATTCTTCCTAGTGGATTAGCTTCAGGGGAAATAGCAATAAACTTGGTTGATAATTACCTCTATGTCGGAAATGAAAAAGGTGGAGTTCAAAGAGTCTATCCGAATGCTACACCACAAGTAGATGGTCTTTTATCAGCCGAAGATAAATCACGCCTCGAAAAAGCTATATCTGATATTGCTGATCATGCTTCAAGTCTGGGAACAATAAATACTGAGCTTGATGTTCTTGAGGAGGATTTGAAAGACACGAAGGAAAAATTAACTGAAAAAATTTCTCAAGAATCCGAGGCGAGAAAAACGGCTGATCAAGAATTTAAGGAAAACTTGAATACCGAAACTCAAGAAAGAACTACCGAAGATATTGCTATAAGAGAATATATAGACTCTACAAAATCAGAGTTAAATGAAAAGATAGATAAACTTATTGGTTCGGGAGGAGAAACTGAAGGAGGATTAGCTGCAGAAGTAGAAGCTAGAATACAAGGAGATAAATATAATTTCGATCTCTTAAAGTTTGCAATTCAGAGAGTAAATTCATCTGCTGGTTTTGAAGATCCTGATCCCGATGATGACAGTATTTATAGTAATTTCCCAGATCTTTCAGATACACATTACCTAAGAGGGCAGAGCAATTTAGTAGGATGTCTTAGGATTCTTGACCAGAAGATTTATGAACTAGAACAAGCATTAACCATTAAAACACTCTAATATATGGCATTAACTAATTTTTATAAAGGACCTGAAGCTGAATATTCTAGAGAGAAACATATTAATGGTATCTATATGAGCACTGATTCTAGAAAGCTTTGGATATTCGGACAACCAACACAAGAATTATCGGATATTACAAATCCACCGTTTGCCATTGCATCGGATATTATAGAAAAAGCTGATTACGATGCTCTTGAGTCTAAAGATCCGAATCTAATATATATTGTAAAATTATCAGAAGAATGAAAAAATTAATTCTAACCCTGATCACTACTCTATTAATTATTTCTTGTGGTACTACCCGAAAATTTAATACTACTTTTTATGAAGGCTTTTCGATAGAACCACAAAGAATAGTAGATAGTATAACTACAGCAAATTTACTTCCAGCGTCTATAGAATATCAAGAATGGCCTAAGTTGATGTACTTTACTAGTGATTCAGTTATAACTACACAGTATACGACTATAACCACTAAAGAAGATACGACTTATATATTCTCGATAACTGAATCCGCTGGAGATAGTATATACTTAATTAAATTTAGAAAAGAATAATAGTTATGGATTTTGTATCAGTATTTTCAACATTAGCTGCTTTAGTGGCTGGTGTTCCTGTTGTTACGCAGGCAATTAAGAAACTTATAGGTAAAGAACTTCCAGGGTGGGCTAATCAATTAATTTCTTGGATAGTTGCCATTGGATTATGTATGTTCGGTTGGTTTTTTGATCTTGGATGTCTTGCTGAAGCTTCTTGGTGGCAATCTCTCATAGTAGGCGCTGGTGTTGGATTAGCTAGTAACGGTGTATTTGATATCGCTCTAGTTCAGGGAATACTTGAACTTATATTCGGA
>ENA-OOXM01002130-OOXM01002130.1-human-gut-metagenome-genome-assembly--contig:-NODE-2130-length-13327-cov-2.853300_pt1 | contig 13327 bp, 9 predicted proteins | sample MGYA00241589_ERZ501347 | MGnify/ENA primary metagenome ERZ501347 (study PRJEB25962, sample SAMEA2042832) | human gut metagenome | biome: human gut; feature: human-associated habitat; material: faeces...
CGGCGGTGTATTCTTCTAATAAGTGAACCCGTGTCAACAGAGCCCGCAGGAATCATGGGGTTATTCCCACTCAATCGTTCCCGGGGGTTTATCCGTAATATCGAACATTACGCGGTTAACGTGGGGCGTTTCGGCAATAATTCTGTTGCTGATTGTGCGGAGCAGGTCATAGGGGAGCTCTGCAAACTCGACCGTCATTGCATCGGTCGAAGTTACCGCGCGAACGCCGATTGCGTAGTCATAGGTGCGCTGATCGCCCATAACACCGACTGAGCGTATTCCCGTAAATACCGTGAAATATTGCCAAACCGAACGGTCAAGACCTGCTTTCGCAATTTCATCGCGGAGGATAAAGTCGGACTTTCTCAGGATGTCGAGCTTTTCGTCGGTAATGTCGCCGAGGATGCGGATCGCAAGCCCGGGACCCGGGAAGGGCTGCCTCCATACAAGGGGAGCGGGCATGTTCAAACTTTCGCCGAGGAGGCGAACCTCATCCTTGAAGAGGATGCGGAGCGGTTCTATAAGGCCTTTGAATGCGATATCTTCGGGCAGGCCGCCGACATTATGATGGCTTTTAATCACGGATGCTCCGCCTGCGCCGCTTTCGATAACATCGGGATAAATCGTGCCCTGAAGCAGGTAGTCCGCGCCGATTTTCTTTGCTTCATCTTCAAAAACGCGAATGAATTCTTCGCCGATTATCTTGCGCTTGCGCTCGGGTTCCGTAACGCCTGCAAGTTTTGAAAGGAAGCGATCTTTTGCATTGACTTCGATAACATTCAGGCCGATTTCGTTGCGATAGAAGCCCATTACTTCCTCCGCCTCGTTCAAGCGAAGAAGCCCGTGATCAACGAATATGCAGGTCAGCCTGTCGCCGATCGCCTTATGTACAAGGGTTGCGGCAACGGAAGAATCAACGCCGCCCGAAAGGCCCGCAACAACTCTGCCGTTTCCGACCTTTGCGCGCACTTCTTCAATGAGCTGATTTGCAAGGTTTGCCATTGACCAGCCGCCCTTGCAGCCGCAGATCTCATAGACGAAATTGTGGAAAAACTGCTTGCAGTATTCGGTGTGGTTAACCTCGGGGTGGAACTGGACGCCGTACAGCCTGCGCTCTTCGTTTGCGAACGCGCAGATTTCGCAATTATCGCTGCTTGCAATAATTTCAAAACCGGGAGGGCAAACAAGGCAGGAGTCGTTATGGCTCATCCATGTTATTGAATCGGGCATGTCCTTAAACAGTGGGCTGCGTTTGAAATGCATGGGTGTTTTGCCGTATTCACGCGTCGGAGCGGGGCCGAGTTTGCCGCCGAGTTTTTGGCACATAAGCTGCATTCCGTAGCAAATGCCAAGCACGGGCACACCGAGATTGAACAGCTCGTCGGAGCAGGTTCGTGCGCCTTCAAGATATGCACTGTCCGGCCCGCCGGACAGAATAATACCGCACAGACCATCGCCCTTGATCTTTTCGATCGGGGAATCCGGCGGCAGGAGTTCGCTGTAAACCCCTGCTTCACGCACTCTGCGTGCAATGAGCTGGTTATACTGCGCTCCGAAATTGATGATTACAATTCTCTCCATATAGTATTCCTTATATAAACCATTTTGTTGTAAACAAGATGTTGTTTCCGCAAATTTACTGTTCACGGAAACGGATTCCGTCGGGCGTTGCCTCTTCGATTATTGCAAGCGAATATAAATCAATACCTCTTGCGCGCAGCGCATCGCCGCCGCCCTGGAAGCCTTTTTCAACCGCAATACCGATGCCGACAAGTTCCGCACCGGCCTGTTCAATGATCGCAACAAGCCCGCGCATTGCTTCGCCATAAAATCATCGATGATCAGGATTCTGTCTCCCGGATGCAGCCACTCTGCGGAAACAATGAGTGTAACTTTCTTTTTGTAAGTATAACTCATGATTTCGCTTTTAAAAAGTCCGCCTTCAATGTTGTCGCTCTTTGCTTTTTTTGCAAATATCATCGGCACACCCATCTTTTCGGCACAAACCGTTGCAAGCGGAATGCCGGACGCTTCGACAGTCATAACCGCCGTCAGTCCGTTTATGTCAAAATGAGCAATGAATTCATCCGCCAGCTTGCCCAAAAAAGCAGCGTCAACGCGGTGGTTCAAAAATCCGTCAACCTTTACAACATTGCCGGGAAGAACCTTTCCCTCGCGCGCAATGCGCTCCTCCAAAAGTTTCATGCCGAACGCCCTCCGTGTTTTCGGGTTGTGCGCAGCAAAAGTGCCGATTTTTCAAAAAAAGCTTGCAAATCAAAGCCTTTTTGGGCTTGCAGCAGATCCGCACCGCATTTCCCTAATAAATATTTGAATTTTACTATAAATCCACAGGTTTCGCAAGGGAAAACTTCAGTTATATTATACACGATTGCAGGTATATATCAACGATTTAAATCTCCCCCCGCAGCGCGGGGGGAGTGTTTTGTTCTTTTTTTACATGTCTGCAACTGCATTAAGCATATTCATATAGGCTTCAATTGCGCCTATCTGCAAATTTTTCAGCAATCCGCTCAGTTCAACGCGATTTTGCGTTTCTGCCGAATTGAAGGCTGTTACAAGCGCGGTGAGCTGCATATAGTACTCATCCAGCGCATCAATGACGCCTCTGCCGTCGTGCACGCCGTTCAATGCGGAACGCAGGCTTCGGATGTTTTCAAGCAATTCGCTCCCGATGGCCTTTCCGTATTCAATGCCGCGTTCGGCTGTGTCGTAATTTATCACTTCGTTGTTTAAATCATTAATTATTCCGAACGAAAACCCGACCGCTTCCGCAATTCCGTCCAAGCGCTCCGCTTCTGCCGTGACCTCAATTTCAACGGGTTCGCATGCAAAGGGCACGATTTCCGCCTTGTACCCCTGTTCAACAAGGCGTTTTCGAACGCTTTCGGCACCCGCTTCCGTTGTGTATGCCGAGGCAAAAACAGAAACGCTTCCGTCCCCGTTGTCGATAATGCAGCCTGCCGCTCCGAGTGCACGCACGGAGGCACTGAGCGCACTTGCTTCGGCATCGGATTCAAAACTGCCGAGCCGCAGCGCATACATGTCCAGCCCCGAAAAATGCATTTTTTGCGTTTGCGGGTTTGAAAAGCTCAGGCCCGGGGTTGCCCCCGCGGGTTCGGTGGTTGCGAGCGTATTCCCGCCGTGTTTTCTGCCGAAAACGCTTTCTGTAAGCCATGAGCCGACCGAAGTTGCAAATAAAACATAAATAATACCGCCCATCAGCAGCAGGAGTATCAGCAACCCGAAGCCTCCCCCGCTCTCTCCGCGTCCGCCGGCGGCGGAATATGCCTGATATCCCCCGCGCCTGCGCCTTGTGTTCTTTCGTCTGCGTCTGTATTCCATGTTTGCCTTCCTTTCGCGTTTTGCGCCCGTTTTTGGATTTCCCGTTAACGGTTTATGCAGAAGGGAGGCACGGTATGAATATAAGGTGTGCCGTGAACACCTGCTGCGTTCGGTTCACGGGCACGCAGACTTCGGTTTCGGTTTATTTTTCGTCCCCGTCAGGCCGCCAGAGATATTTTTCCATATTCACATGCCCGTCAACAAACTCAACCCCGTCTGCGGAAAGCAGCTGAATCTGCATGTTTTCACCGCCGAAAGCAAATGCGGCAGAAGCTTTGCCCTGCCTGTTCACAACGCGATAGCATGGAATTTCGGAGGGATCCGGATTTACATGCAGGGCATAGCCTACAACACGTGCCCAGCGCGGATTGCCCGCAAGAGCAGCGATCTGCCCGTAGGTTGCAACTTTGCCTCGCGGAATTTTGCGAACTACTTTATAAATTTTTTCAAACACCGTATCTTCCACAGTTTTTTCTCCGTTCTTTTTTGTTCAGCATCTGCCTTTGCCGCTGCATGTATTCAACATTTTTAAAACAATCATTTTTCGATATGTTACCATGCAAATGCAAGCAAAGTTTCATTAATCGCGGAAACGCCTTTTTGAAGAGCATTCAGCTCATTTAAGCAGCCGTCAACTGCAATTTCAATGAATTCATCCGCCATTTCGCCCGTAAAAAAGAATGCGGGGGACTCCTTCGTTAAATCTCCGGAGTTTTGTTTATAATCCGAATACATTTCCGCAAGGAACTCCCGCGGTTTAAATTCCGCAATATGACTCAGCTCTTCTGCGTTCAAATTCTCCGGCAAAACAATATTGAAAGTCAAACCATGTCTTTTTGACAGGTATGTATTTGCTTTTCGATAATCATCGTGAAGCCTGTCTATGTTTCCGTCGGGGTGCGGATCCCAATTATATTTCCCGTAAATAAAGCCGCGAAAAAGCAGGTCCTGAACAAGATGCAGGTAATAGCCCAAATAAAGGTCATCTGTCATCACCTTCCGTCCGAATCTGCTGCGGAATGCTGTTAAATCGTAGGTCTTTTTTGTTCCGCCGCAAATTAACTTCAAAAAATGTGCCTTTTTGCTCTCTTCCGAAGACCATCCCGCCGAGTCGGGCATTATTATGCCAAAGCGAAATCTGTCGGGGTTTTTAAATTCAACGCATTTCAATAACCGTTCCGCTGCCGCGTGATGCACTATTCTTGCCGCCATGTTTTCCCTTCCTTCTGTTCAAAATTTTAATCCTTTGAAAGAATGATACCATAAAACGAGGCGACAGGTAAAGCTGCTTTTTTTCAAAAAACGCCTGCATTGCCAAAAGCTTGCAGTATTCGTGCCGATTTGATATAATGTTGCTTAACAGGCGGGCAATGCTCGTGCATTCGCCCGAAAAACCCAAAACGGCTGAACAGTCGAGATGCAAAGGTATTCGGAGATACGGGTTCGGAATGAGAGAAACTTTTTACAGAACGGCAATGCTGCTTGGGGAGGATGCAGAAAACATCCTGCTCGAATCCAAGGCGGCGGTTTTCGGAGTCGGCGGAGTCGGCGGGCACTGCGTTGATGCATTGGTTCGCTGCGGTCTCGGCCGAATTGCAATTTTTGACTCGGCCAAGGTCAAGCCGAGCAATCTGAACAGGCAGATTTGTGCAAAAAAATCCACCGTAGGCATGAAAAAAGTTGAAGCGATGAGTCTTCATATTGCGGATGTTTCGGACTGCATCACCGAAGCATTTGACTGTTTTGTGACGCGTGAAAATGCGGAAGAGCTGATTCCCGCAGACGCCGATATAATCATCGACGCCGTGGATAATGTCACGGCAAAGATCGCACTCATTGAGGCAGCGTCACGATGCGGCATTCCGATTCTTTCCAGCATGGGTGCGGGCAACAGACTTGAGCCGGACAAAATTCGCATTGCGGATATCTTTGAAACAAGCATCGACCCGCTTTCCCGCGTTATGCGCAGAGAATTGCGCAAGCGCGGTATAAAAAAACTCAAAGTTGTTTATTCCGTTGAAGAGCCGAAAACACCCGTCATTCCCGTTCCGGATCCGGATATGAAGCTGAACGCACCCGCAAGCGTACCCTTTGTTCCCGGAGCGTTCGGGCTTGCTCTTGCTTCGGAGGCCGTTCGCACAATTCTTGAACGAAAAAGGAGGATAAGTTTTAATGAATAACAACAAAATACGACTGCAAAGGTTTATTTCATCGTCGATCGCCGTGCTTCTTTTTGCCGCGATCGCACTCGGTGCGGCACTGCCTGCGGCAGCATCGACAGCCGCGAGCTTTACGGCGGACTTTGCCAAGACCCAAACCGGCAGAGCAGCCGATAATCTCCGTTCGAACGATGAACGGGAATCTTCAAGCGGCATTCCTATGACTGCCAACGGCATTCCTATGAATGCCGACGGTGTTCCGAAACTGAAGCGCGATGTGCGAAGAAGTGTAAATTCTGATTTTTCGTTTATAAATGTCAAGCTGTCCGTCGGAGAAACGGCAAGTGTTCGCCTTGAGCTTTGCGGTGCATATTATGTTGCGGAAAATATGCGTGCTGTTGTCGGCAGCGAAAGCTCCCCCCGCACAGCTGCCGTCACCGTTGAAGACGGTAAAATTACGCTCAGCTCGGGCGGTTCGACCGTTTATCGGGGTTCCGAAATAACGCTTATGCGCGTGAATTACAACGAATCCGCCGGTTGGCTCCAGCTCTTTTGCAGCGGAAACGCAAACGAAAGAAAATACTTGGGCAACCTTGTTTTCCGCATCAATGATGACGGAACGCTCCGAGTCATCAACAATATTCCGACGGCGCATTATCTCTATGGCATAGTGCCTTACGAAATGAGCGAGTCCTGCCCCATCGAATCACTCAAATGCCAGGCGGTCGCCTCAAGAACCTATGCATTCGGCTTTACCATGCCCGGTGATGATTATGATATAACCGATTCGTTTAACTATCAGGGTTATCGCGGCTATAAACCCGGCTACGAAAAATGTATGCGTGCCTGCGTTGAAACAACGGGCGTCATTCTGTCCGTCGATAACGAAATCCCGCTTGCATTTTACGGTGCAACAAACGGCGGAGAGACCGCTTTGCCGTCGCACCTTTTCGGATATGATTCGCTTGACCCGCTGTATGAAATCCGTCTTGATGACATTGACTTTTACGAATCCAACCCTATTTGCAGGCAGAATCTTGAAATTACATACGGAGAAATATCCGACAACGAAGCATTTAACGCCCTCCTTTGCAGGGAGGCGAAAAAAATTGTCGGTTCTTCCGTTCGGCTCATTTCAATTCTTGAAACGGATGTGAACACACCGAAATTCGAAAACTGCGAACGCAACATGGCGAATGTTGATGTGCGTATTCTTGTTGGCACCGGCAGCGGCGAGCAGGAAGTTTCCTTCGGGTTTTCAGCCGACAGGTTGAAAGCTGAAGGTGTTTTTACAAAAAATTATAAGATGTACTGGGGAGAACCGACGAGCACCGGTTACAACATCTATTTCTGCCGCTACGGGCATGGCCTCGGAATGTCGCAATACGGTGCTCAGGCGCGGGCGCGTGAGGGGCAGACGTATCAGCAGGTGCTTAAATTTTACTATGGGAAAATGAAGCTTACCGATGTTTGCGAGCTGAATCCCGAGCGTCCTTTTGCATACAGCCTTAACATTAAGGCATACGGCGAGTTCAACACGACCAATGTCAACCTTCGTTCCGGTCCCTCCGCATCATTCACAAGTTTGGGCAAGTTCAACACGGGCACGCATGTTGACGTTATCAATGCCGTTAACGGTTGGATTTGCTGCATTGCGGACGGCAAACTCGGCTATGTTCGCGGCGATTATATCGATGTTAAGCTTTTCCCGTCGCCCATTGCTGCGCAGCAAAGAGTCTGCGAGGCAAAAACAATCGAAGCGGCCGCCCTTCGTACCTCCCCTTCTCAATATGCAGCCGAAATCGTGTCACTCAGTGAAGGTGCACAGATTCGCGTTTGGTTTGAAATCGGGGACTGGTACTATGTTCGAATCGGACACCGTTCCGGCTTTGTTGAAAAGAGCAAAATAATTATCGGAGATTGGTTCATCATAGACCTTCATGCGATCTTTTCATCGCAAATAGGCGACGGAATCCGCCCGCGGCCGTGAGTTTGCGGCGAAACGGTGCGGGGTGAGTATCCAGACATTCACCGTATTGTTCCAATCAACTGTACAGTACGCAAAGTATGCATAAACAGCCCTTCCGAATGCATCGACATCGGAGATGGCTGTTTGTTTTTGTGACATTTAAGCGACTTTTTTAAGAGCCGTGCTGCGCGGCGGTTTTAAGCAGAAGCATGAACCCCGTCAGCAATATGAGAAAGGAAAAATTAAACAGGGAAAACTCTTTTACATATGCTCCTGATTTTCCGGGATTATGCTTTACATATTCACGGAAAGTGATGAGGCTTGCAAGCGATGCGATGAGTGTGCCGACGCCGCCGATATTTACTCCGACAAGCAGATCCGCATAGTTTTCCGTGAACTGTGAAAGCAGAATTGCGGACGGAACATTGCTTATGAACTGGCACGAAAGAACACTGAACACAAGCGTGTTCCGCTCCAAAAGCCCCGACAGAAACTGCCGAACGATGCCTATTCTGCTCATATTTCCCGCAAAAATAAAGAAGAATACAAATGTCAGCAGCAGCGGCCAATCAACTGCGAGCAATGCCTTTCTGTCCGCCGCAAGCAAAACAGCCGGTATTATAACCAAGCCTATCCAATACGGAATTCCTCTGAAAACTATCGCAATTGCCAACGCAAAAAGCGCAAGGTAAACCGCAAGACGCACCGGCGGAAGCCGAAACTTTTCATCGCTCAGCTCCAGCGGTTCCGGCTTTACAAATACCAGACAGCAAAACGTGATAAGAGCAACCGAAAAAACGAAAGGCGGTGCCATGATACGCATAAACTCAAGGTTCGGGATTTCAAACTTTGTGTAAAGATACAGGTTCTGCGGATTTCCGAACGGAGTCAGCATTCCGCCGAGATTTGCGGCTATATTCTGCATTATAAAAGTGAATGCCATGTATTTTTCTTTGTGCGTTGTTGTGAGCACAAAAAATCCCAGCGGCAAAAACGTCAGCAGAGCCATGTCGTTTGCTATCAGCATGGAACCGATAAAAGTTATGTACACAAGGGCAAGCACGCTCATGCGGGCGTTTTTAAAAAGCCGAACTATTCTGCGTGCCAGCATGTAAAAAAAGTTAATGTTCTTCAGCGCACACACAACCGCAAGCACGCAGAACAGGCATGTCAGAGTTTTGAAATCGAAATACCCCGAATAAAGCTTATCCGGAGGCACAAAAAACATGGTTATGACCGCAGCCGAAAGCGCAATGACCATTACGGTATTTTTCTTTACAAATTGTTCAATCGCTGACAGAATGCATACCTTATTCATTCTCTTTGCGCTGCTGCTTTTTCTTTCGTTCATTTTTTCACCCTTTGCATTTTTTGCTGAAAGAGCAACGGAATTCATTTTGCAAAACAAAAGGAAGCAATCGAACGAATGCTTCCTTTGTTTGGTAGCGGCAATCTGATTCGAACAGATGACACTCCGGGTATGAACCGAATGCTCTAGCCAGCTGAGCTATGCCGCCGTATTCGTGCGGAGGGGCTGATGCACGACCGCAATTGAAATTGAAATGGTTGCGGGGGAGGGACTTGAACCCCCGACCTTCGGATTATGAGCCCGACGAGCTACCGACTGCTCCACCCCGCGATGATCATTGCCTTTGGAACTCTCGCTCCGCAATGCAAGAGTTATGATACCACGCACGGAAGCGGTTGTCAAGCATTATTTTTAAAAAAGTTATATATATTTTCTTTACTTGTTTATGTTCACATTTTATATTATTAATTTGGGTTGACATTGCCAAAAATAAGTGTTAAAATCCTCATCAAATTAAATTTGGCTTTGATGGAGAAAAGAGCGGCGGTTGCCCAAGAGAGGTTCGCATTTGCTGGGAGCGAGCCGCAATTAAAGCTCATAAAGTTCGCTCCGGAGCCGCAGCGGTGAAGTTTTGCCTTCCGAATCTCGAATTTGCGCCGTGCCGTGTCCGTCGGTACTTTTCGGGTTCATTCACGGACAAAAGCGGGTTTGGACCGGGGCAAATGTGTAGTCGCTGCCGCGTCAGACCCGATAAAGTCTTTTTGAGGCAGCCTCGAACTGCTGCTGTTTGCGAACGCGATTTCGGCGGATGCATTCGGCACGTTTCGGGCTGTGAAACAGGGTGGTACCACGAGAAAAGCGCACTCGTCCCTCAGGGACGGATGCGCTTGATTTATTTTGCGGAACAAATTTCTTTGATTTGAAAAAATAAAGGAGAAAAACAAAATGCTTGACGAACTTGCAAAAATCCGTGAGGACGCGCTTAAGCGGCTTGAGAACATCAAAAGCGAAGAAGAGCTGTCCGAACTGAACACCTCCGTTTTGGGCAGAAACGGCGCATTGACGGCTATTCTGCGCACAATGGGCAAACTCTCTGCCGAAAGGCGCGCGCAGCTCGGCAAAGCGGCCAATGAGGTTAAACAGTCCATTGCCGAAGCACTTGAAGCACGAAAAGCAATGCTTGACGCATTTGCAGAGCAAAAGCGCATTGAAGACGAAACCGTTGACGTTACCCTTCCGGGTGTTATCGAGCTGCCGTCCGGCAAGCTCAACCCGCTTACCAAGGTATATCGCGAAATCCGCGATGCTCTTGTTGGATTGGGCTTCACAACCTTTGAAGGGCCCGAAATCGAATATGACGATTTTAACTTCACAAAGCTGAACCTTCCGCCGGATCACCCCGCAAGGGATATGCAGGATACCTTCTACATCAACGACAGGGTTCTGCTGCGCACGCACACATCCCCCTGCGAAGCGCGCGCGCTTATGGCGCTTAAGCCCCCGTTCCGCCTTGTTATTCCGGGAAGAGTTTTCCGCGTTGACGAGCCCGATGCAAGCCACAGCCCTGTTTTCATGCAGATTGAAGGGCTTGTTGTTGACAAAAACCTGACATTTGCCGATTTGAAAGGCACTATCGACACTTTTGTTAAGGCCGTTTTCGGCGAGAACGTCCGCTCGCGCCTCCGCCCGAGTTATTTCCCGTTCACGGAGCCTTCTGCCGAGGTTGATATTTCCTGCACGATCTGCGGCGGAAAAGGATGCAGCTCCTGCAAGGGCACGGGCTGGATGGAGATTATGGGCTGCGGCATCACAAACCCGCATGAACTTCAAAACTGCGGACTCGATCCCAACGAATGGTCCGCGCTTGCATTCGGCGTCGGAGTTGACCGCGTTGCGTGCCTGAAATACGGCATCAGCGACATTCGCCTGCTTTACGAAGGCGATGCGCGTTTCCTCAGGCAGCTGTAATTAAGGAGGGCAAAATAATGAAACTACCGCTTAAATGGCTGAAAGATTATGTTGACTATAACGTAACACACAAAGAGTTTGCTTCAAAAATGCTCCTGCGCGGATTCGAGGTTGCGGATATCATTCCCGAAATGAAGGTCAGCAACGTTGTTGTCTGCACAATAACGCATATTGAGCAGCACCCGAATGCGGAAAGGCTGCGCGTTTGCAATATCGATATCGGCGCGGAAAACGAACTTGTTATCGTTACCAATGCGGCTAATGTGTATGAAGGCTGTCAGGTTCCCGTTGCGCTGGACGGCGCGATCCTTGCGGACGGCACGGAAATAAAGCCCACAAAGATGCGCGGTGTGCTGAGCAGCGGAATGTTCTGCGGCGGTGCGGAACTCGGCATCAACGATGTTGAATACGAGGGCGCGGGTGCGGACAGCGTTCTGATTCTGAACGACGGCACAAAATACACAAACGGTATGCGCATTCAGGAAGCACTCGGGCTTGACGATGTCATTTTCGATATTGAACTCACGCCCAACCGCCCCGATTGTCAAAGCATTATCGGCCTCTGCCGCGAGGCTGCGAGTGCTCTCGGTCAGAAATTCCACGAACCTGTCATCAAACCCGTTGCCGGCAGCGGCAGTGCGGCGGACTATGCAAAGGTCACCGTGCTCAATCCCAACCTTTGCCCGCGCTATTGCGCAAGGGTTGTGACCGATTTGAAAATCGAGTCCTCACCGAAATGGATGCAGCTGCGTCTGAAGCTTTCGGGAATCCGTCCGATCAACAATATTGTTGATATCACAAATTATGTTCTGCTTGAATACGGTCATCCGATGCATGCATTCGACCTTGCCTGCATTGAAGATGCGCATATTGTTGTTCGCAATGCCGTTGAGGGCGAGGTTGTAACAACGCTTGACGGCAAACAACGCGCCGTAACACCGGATATGCTGCTCATTGCCGACCCGCATAAGGGCGTCGGCATCGCAGGCGTCATGGGCGGACTGAATTCCGAAATCACCGGAAATACAAAGGTCACGCTGTTCGAAAGTGCAGTGTTCAACGCTGCAAACATCCGCCGCACAACGCAGAAGCTGCACCATTCAACCGACTCCTCCGCAAGGTTCACAAAGGGCGTTGAAGCCGTGAATGCGGAGCTTGCGGTCAACCGTGCGATTGAGCTTGTTGACATTCTCGGAGCCGGCAGTGTCATCGGCAGCATGATCGACGTTTGCAATGCGGATATTTCCGAAAAAGTCGTGAATGCGGATGTTTGTCATATCAACCGTATTCTTAACACGAAACTCAGCGGAGAATCCATGGCGGAGCTGCTTTCGACCATCAGCATTCCCGCTGAGGTTTGTGAAAACAAGCTGCGTATCAAGGTCCCTCACTTCCGCACGGATATTGAAGACGGAATCGAAACCGACTGGGATATTGCGGAAGAAGTCGGGCGGCTTTACGGCTACGATAACATTGAGCCGACGCTTATGCACGGCGATTCCTTCCAAGGCAGGCTTTCCCGCTCCGTCATAATTGAAGACAGGGTGAAGGATACAATGGCTGCAATGGGCTTCATGGAGCTTTATAATTACAATTTCACATCTCCGCAGGAATATGATCTGCTGCTTATTCCGGAGAATGACGAAAAGCGCAACACCGTTCGCCTGCAAAACCCCTTCGGCGAGGATCAAAGCCTTATGCGCACAACGCTCATCGGCGGCCTGCTCCGCACGATGCGCACAAACTGCAACAAAAAGAGCGGTCACGGCAGGTTCTTCGAAATCGGCAATGTTCACTTCAACAACCCCGATCTGCCCGAGGAACGCAAGATGCTCGGCATTATCGCATACGGCGGTGCAGGAAATGTCCGCAATGCCGAAAACTTTTTCACGCTTAAAGGTATAATTGAAAAGCTGTTTGAAATACTCGGCATTGAGAACGCAAGGTTTGAGCGCGGAGGCGGAGCGTATCTGCACCCCGGCCAGAAAGCCGTTGTTTCAATTGACGGCGAAGTCATCGGCGAAATGGGCTGCACTCACCCCCGCGTTGAAAAGAATTTCGGCCTGAGCTGCAACGCATACCTTGCCGAAATCGATTTCAACAAGCTTGCGGCGCACACAAACAATTCACGCAAATACAGACCTTTGCCCAAATTCCCGATCGTGCCGCGTGATATTGCGGTTGTTGTTGACAGGAACATTGAAGCACAGACTGTCATTGACATCATCAACACAGCCAAGACACAGGTTATTGTTGAAAACGCAAAGGTATTCGATGTCTACTATCCCAAAGAAGCGGACGACAAGGGCATCCCCGAAGGCAAGAAGAGCATGGCATTCAGCTTCGAACTCCGTTCCGATGAACGCACGCTTACTGATGAAGACATCAACCGTGCAGTGAATACCATTTTGAAGGCTCTCAAATTCCGTCTTGATGCGGTTCTGAGGTCATAACTGTTTTCCGTTTCTGCCGATTTTAAGCCGATTCCGCTTATTTCGGACTGTTTTCGGGAAGCGTTCCGTATTTGCTTATTCGGACCGTTTCCCGCATCGGCCGCCG
>ENA-OOXM01002134-OOXM01002134.1-human-gut-metagenome-genome-assembly--contig:-NODE-2134-length-13289-cov-2.851897_pt1 | contig 13289 bp, 13 predicted proteins | sample MGYA00241589_ERZ501347 | MGnify/ENA primary metagenome ERZ501347 (study PRJEB25962, sample SAMEA2042832) | human gut metagenome | biome: human gut; feature: human-associated habitat; material: faeces...
CGACGCCGCCACAAGGCGGTACGTCGATCGGGCAGTGACGGGCTACACGGTGCCGTCCTACTGGCAGGAGGCCGTGGATGCGGCTGCCGCCAAAGTAACGGCAAAGCAGGACGCGGGCGGTATGGACTGCGTGACGTTTGCTCTGTTTTCGGATGTTCATGCCGTTCCTGACAGCACCACGCCCAATTCGGGGAATACCGGCAATCTGACGGCGGCGGTGATGGACGCCTGCGGAGTTCCCTTTGCGGTCTGCTGCGGCGATGTGTGCCGCACGGACGCGGACACCGAGACTGCCGCCCGGGAAAGCATTGCTGCCGGGGCAAAAAATCTGCGTCCCATCGGCGCACGCAAGCTTTTACAGGCGCAGGGCGACCACGACGGCTCCTACGGCGCGGCGCAGATGAGCGCCGGGGCCATGTTCGGGGCGATTTTCCGCAGTCAGGCGGAGGACGAGCGGCGGCATTTCGGCGGGGACGGGTCTTACTTTTATGTGGATGATCCGGCGGCGAAAATGCGGCTGATCGTTCTCAATTCCTGCTGGACGGACAGTGCCCATCTGCGGACGGCGAGCTTCGGTTACGGCAACACGCAGCTGAACTGGCTGGCGGATACGGCACTTTCCTTTTCGGAGGACGGATGGTGCGTCGCGCTGTTCGCCCATGTGCCGCCAGTCGCGGCCTATTCAGCCCAGATCCGGGATATGACGGTACTGCGCGGGATTCTGGCGGCATTTTTGAATAAGACCAGCTACACCGGCACCAGCGGAACGGCGGGGGCGTGGGACTATGTTTCCGTTTCCTGCAATTTTACGGGAAAGCACAACGGGAAGATTGTCGGATTTTTCTGCGGACACAGCCACGGCGACAGCATCGTCACGGACGAAACGCCTTATCCGGTCGTTACGATCGCGTCGGACGCGCACAGTCTGGCCGCCGACAGCGAGGTGGCCAGAACCGCCGGAACGGCGGCGGAACACGTCATCGACTTTGTGACCGTCAACCGTTCGGCGAAAACGGTAAGCCTGACCCGCCTGGGCGCCGGGGCGGACAGAAGCTACAGCTATCAATAGCGTTTGTTTTCCTCCTTATTTTCTGAATTTTTTGTAAAATAAGGCTTGATTTTCAGGCAGACGTATGCTAGAATAAATCGGTCTGAAATCAAGGTGAGTCCTCTGCCGGCCTGTGCGCGGCATGAACGCCTAATATTTAAGGAGGACAACAAAATGGATTTGGTTAAGGCTCTGAACAGCCAGTACATGAAGGAGGAGCTGCCCGAAGTTAAGGTCGGCGACACCGTTCGTGTGCATGTGCGCATCAAGGAAGGCGCTCGTGAGCGTATTCAGGTGTTCGAAGGCACCGTTATCGCCCGTAAGCACGGCGGCATCGGTGAGACCGTCACCGTTCGCCGTATCTCCTACGGCGTGGGCTGCGAGAAGGTTTTCCCCATGCATTCTCCCAACGTTGCCATGATCGAGACCGTCCGCAAGGGCAAGGTCCGTCGGGCAAAGCTGTACTACCTGCGCGACCGCGCCGGCAAGGCTGCCAAGGTCAAGGAGAAGGTCTAAGCTGCAATTCAATAAAAAAAGAGGGCTTTGCCCTCTTTTTTTATTACAATGCGGGGATTTCCCTGCTGCCGGTGCGGCGCAGGGGAAATATTTACATTTTAGTATAGAAAACGGGCGCTTATTGTGCTATACTAAAGGGAGATTATCCCAATGGCGTATGCCGTTTTTTATGGGAGGGACGCTGCTATGGCGGAAAAGAGGAAGAAAAAGGAAGAAGAAAAGCTGGGCTGGCAGAAAAGTGTGCTGCTGTACGCCCACGATATGCTGTATCTGCTTTTGATCGTGATGCTGCTGTTTCTGCTGGTGTTCCGCATTATTGTGGTATCCGGCGGAAGTATGCGGATGACGCTGCTGGATGGGGACTACCTGCTCCTGCTGAACAACACGTTTTACCATACCCCTCAGCGGGGGGACATCGTCGTCATCAGCAAGGAATCCTTCGACAACGGCAAGCCCATTGTCAAGCGGGTCATTGCGACGGAAGGGCAGACCGTGGACATCGATTTTGAGACCGGAGAGGTTTCCGTGGATGGCACGGTGCTGCAGGAGGACTATATCAACACGCTGACCACCGTGGATGGCGGCGTTCATTTCCCGCTGACGGTGGCCGAGGGGTGCATTTTCGTGCTGGGGGACAACCGGGGCATTTCCAAGGACAGCCGTTACCCAGATGTGGGGCAGATCGATAAGCGGGAAGTGCTGGGCAAGGCGATTTTCCTGATGTATCCCGGCACGGACGATGGGACGTACCCCAGAGAATTTGACAGAGTCGGAGCGATACAATGACAGACAACATGAACATTCAGTGGTATCCCGGCCACATGACCAAGACCCGGCGGCAGATCGAAGCGGACCTGAAGCTGGTGGACGCGGTGTGCGAGATCGTGGATGCACGGATTCCCGTTTCCAGCCGGAATCCGGATATTGACGCCATCTGCGGCGACAAGCCCCGGATGATCGTGCTGAACCGCATGGATCTGGCTGACCCTGCTGCCACAAAGAAGTGGGCGGAGTATTTTAGGCGCAAAGGCATGGCGGTCATCGCCACGGACTGCAAATCGAAAAAGGGAATTTCCGCATTTACCCCTGCGGCACGGCTGGCCTGTGCCGAAAAGCTGGAACGGGACGCAAAACGGGGAATGAACCGGCCCCTTCGGGTGATGGTGGTTGGAATCCCCAATGTGGGCAAATCTACCTTAATTAATCAGATTTCCGGCCGCAAAAGCGCGAAAGCGGAGAACCGTCCCGGCGTGACCCGGGGCAAGCAGTGGGTGACGGTGGACAGCGGGCTGCAGCTGCTGGACACCCCCGGCATTCTGTGGCCGAAATTTGAAGACCCGGAGGTCGGCATGATGCTGGCCTACACCGGCGCGGTCAAGGAAGGCGTCATCGACCTTGAGGAGCTGGCGTACCGCCTGATGGAGCTGCTGCACAAATTTTATCCTCAGACCCTGCTGGAGCGATACAAGGTGGAAGCGCTGGAGGGGACGTCCGGCTGGCAGCTGCTGGAAATGGCCGGAAGAAAGCGGGGGTATCTGGTCTCCGGCGGGGAAGTGAACACCGAACGGATGGCAAAAGTCCTGCTGGATGAATTCAGAAGCGGAAAATTGGGTAATTTTACTCTGGAAATGCCGGAGGATATGGTATGAGCGACGGAAAAATGTGGGAAATTGAAGATGGATTCTTTTCCGGCGGCGTAGGGACGATCTGTGGCGTGGACGAAGCCGGGCGCGGGCCGCTGGCTGGTCCCGTGTACGCGGCGGCGGTGATCTTGCCGCCCCATCTGGACATCCCCGGTCTGACGGACAGCAAAAAACTGACGGACAAAAAACGCCGGGAGCTGTTCCCAATCATTCAGGAGCAGGCGATCGCCTACGGGATCGGATTCGCCACGGAGAAGGAAATCGATGAGATCAATATTTTACAGGCCACGTTTCTCGCCATGGAGCGGGCGCTGGGGCAGCTTGCCGTAAAGCCCGACCTCGTTCTGATCGACGGAAACCGGGAAAAGAATTTCGGGATACCGGTAAAAACCGTGGTCAAGGGGGACAGTCTCAGCGCCAATATCGCCGCGGCGTCGGTGCTGGCCAAGGTCTCCCGGGACGACTTTATGCTGGAAATGGCGAAGCAGTACCCCCAGTATGGCTTTGACATCCACAAGGGCTATCCCACCCGGGCACATTACGACGCCCTCCGCGCATATGGTGCCTGTCCCATCCACCGGATGAGCTTCCTCAAAAAGTTTTATGGGGAAAAGTAAGCTGACAGGCGCTTGGGGTGAAGCGTTGGCGGCGGAATACCTGCGGAAAAAGCGGTATACCGTCGTGGCAAGCGGCTACCACTGCCGGTTCGGGGAAATCGACCTCATTGTCAAAAACAAAGCCTTTTTGGTATTTGTGGAGGTAAAACTTCGGAAATCAGCGGATTTTGCCCGGGCAATGGAGTATGTTGACCGGAAAAAGCAGGACAGGATCCGCACCACCGCCGCGCTGTATTTATCCGAAAACCCCACGGATTTGCAGCCCCGGTTTGACGTTATCGAAATCTACGCACCGGATGGAACCCAGACGCTTCACCCGGAAATTCACCATTTGGAGGATGCCTTTCAATGAATTTTCCTGTGATCGACCTGCATTGTGATACAGTGCTTGCGCTTCTGGGCGACGATATGAATCAGGCGGGCAGCCTGCGGAAGAACCGCTTCCATATCGATCTGGAGCGGGCGTCCCGGCTGGGAGGCTATGCCCAGTGCTTTGCCTGCTTCACCACCCCGTTCATGGAAGAATACCACCATGTGTCGCCCGTAGTCGCCTTTGAGCGGGAGATCGCCACGCTTCAGCGGGAAATGGACAGGAACAAGGATTTGATTTCCATTGCCTATTCCCCGAAGGAAATTGAAGAAAACCGGAAGAACGGAAAAATGTCCGCCATCCTGACGCTGGAAGGAACTGCCGGAATCGGATACGACCCGGAGCTGCTGAGCAGTCTCTGGCTCATCGGCTTCCGGATTTCCAGCCTCGGCTGGAACGAAAAGAATCCCCTCACCGGCTCTCATGAGACGGGCGGCGGGTTAACTGACCAAGGGCGGGCATATGTCAGAGAGGCTCAGAGACTGGGAATGCTGATCGACGTCAGCCATATCAGTGACGAGGGTTTCTGGGATATTATGGATATCACCCGGGCGCCCATTGTCGCCACTCATTCCAACAGCCGCGCTGTCTGGAACAACAGCCGCAACCTGACGGATGATATGTTCCGTGCCATCGCCCAGACCGGCGGCGTGGCCGGGTACAACGTCTGCGCGGAGTTTACCGGGGAGAAGCCCACCTTGGACACCATGTGCGACCACATTCTTCATTTTATGGAGCTTGACCCCAGCGGGAAGCACATTGCCCTGGGCGGCGATCTGGACGGAATTACCGAAATGCCCGCCGGATTTGAGGGCGTTCAGAGCTGGCCTGCCCTTGCCCGGCGTCTGCTGGAACGCGGGCTGGGGGAAGAAACGGTGGGCAACATTTTCTGGAACAATGCCATTGGAGTGATGGAATGTGCTGTATGTGACCACGCGAAATAACCGGGACGCCTACACCGCCCAGCGTGTCCTGCGGGAAAACCGGGGGCCGGACGGCGGACTGTATGTGCCGTTCCGGGAGCCTGTTTTTTCCCGGGAGGAGATCGACGCGCTGAAGGGAAAATCCTTTCATCAGTGCGTCGCCGAGGTGCTGAACCGGCTGTTCAACACGAAGCTGACCCGGTGGGATGTGGAATTCTGCGTCGGGCGCTATCCTGTCCGGTTGGTGAACCTGCCCCAGCGGATCATTGCCGGAGAATGCTGGCACAACCCGGAATGGACGTTTGACCATCTGGTGCATATTCTTGGGGAGCAGCTGCGGGGCGGCTGCCCGGGAGCGGACGGCGGCTGGGTGAAAACTGCCGTTGGGATCGCCGTGCTGTTCGGCATTTTCGGTGAGTTTGCCCGGGCGGGAATCACGGAGCATGAAAAGCGTGTGGATATTTCCGTGGTGTGCGGCAATTTTGACCTGCCTATGAGTGCATGGTACGCCCGGGCGTGGGGACTGCCCATCGGGAATATCATCTGCTGCTGCAACGAAAACGGGAATTTGTGGAACCTGATCCATCACGGACAGTTCCGCACGGACACCGTCAGCGTCCCCACCGGTACGCCGGAGGCGGATGTGACGCTGCCCGCAGGGCTGGAGCGCTTGATTTACGCCTGCGGCGGACTGGCGGAGGTGGACATTTATCTGGATGCCTGCCGTCGGGGCGGGATGTACTGCCCGAGAGACAGCGTGCTTCCCCGGCTGGGGGAGGGGCTGGACGTCAGCGTCGTCAGCAGCCGCCGCATGATCTCTACCATTTCCGGTATCCGCGGTTCTGCCGGGTATCTGCTGTCGCCCTATGCCGCCCTTGCTTACGCGGGACTGCTGGATTTCCGGGGCAGAACAGGGGAGAGCTGCCATGCGCTGGTGCTGGCGGAGAAAAGCCCCATCTGCGATGCCGGAACGGTAGCCGGTGCCCTCGGCGTTTCCGAGGATGCGCTGGAACAGTATTTGTAACAGACAGAAATTCCCCCATTGGAGGATACAAATGACACGATATATAAAGACAGCCTGCCTGATTGTGGTCGTTGCCATTGCGCTGGTATCGGCGGTGTTTTTCTCGTACAAATGCATACGGCAAGCTACCGTGGACGCCGCTCCGGAGGAAACAACGGAGATGACCGGGGCCACTGAGACTGTGCCGCCGGAAACCGAACCCACGACCGTTCCCACGGAAGAAACCATACCGGGGGAAACCACCGCCACGGAAGAAACCGTTCCCGTGGAGACCGAAGCGCCGAAGGTCACGATCGACGCGGTTCCCCACTATCACCAGTCGGAATATCCCGACATCCGGTACGGCAATGGCACCATTGCGACCAGCGGAAGCAGCGTCGCCGCGCTGGCTATGGTCGCAACCTATATGACCGACCATGTTTACACCCCCGCCGACATCGCCGATTATGCGGTGCAGTACGGCCCAGCCATTACAAACGGCTGGAAAAGGTGTCCGATCTGATGCAGATTCCGTGGAAACGGGCGCTGAATGTGAACGAGGCGCTGAAAGCCGTCCGGGAAGGGAAGATCGCCATTGCGCTGATGGGATCGAGGTCGGTGTTTCCGGGAGGAAACCACTTCATCGTCCTGACCGGCGTCACTGAGGACGGAAAAATTTGGGTGCTTGACCCGGATGACAGGGACTACAGTGCGTGGGGCGTGGGCGAGCTGCTGGAAAACGGCTTCCCCGACGGCAAGCTGATCGCGGGTTATGAGGGCGCATGGATCTACGACAAGACGCAGATGCCGGAAGAACCGTTCATCTACGAACCGGAACCGGCGCCCGAGGAATCCCGCTACCCCGGTCTGGAACTGACGGACGCGGAGATCAAGCTGATGGCCGACCTGATTTTCATGGAAGCCCAGAGCGAGCCCTTTGAAGGCCAGCAGGCGGTGGCCGAGGTGATCTTCAACCGCCTGAAATCCGGGAATTTCCAGTCTTCCATCAACAGCATCATATACGCGAAGGATCAATTTGCGGCGGTGAAGAACCTGTACCTCGCAAAGCCTACGGATACCCAGTACAAGGCCATCGAACGGGCGCTGAACGGGCCGTATGTGCTGCCCGAGGATGTGGTTTTCTACGCGAAATTCGCCGTGAACAAGAAGATATGGGGGACGATCGGTTCTCATATCTTCTGCTACAGCTATTAGGGTTTTCAGATAGACCCAAACAATTAAGGAGGTGTTCCATGGCTCTGTACGCCATCGGCGACCTGCATCTTTGTCTGGGCGCACCGAAGCCCATGGACATTTTTGGCGGCGCATGGGTTGGTTACATGGACAAGCTCAGAGACGGCCTGTCCGTCATCCGGCCGGAGGATACCACGGTTCTGCTGGGGGATTTGAGCTGGGCGTTGGACTTGTCCGGCGCGAAGGCGGATTTTGCGTGGATTAACGCCATTCCCGGACGAAAGATCATTCTAAAGGGAAATCACGACTATTGGTGGAGCACGGCGGCGAAATTCCGGAAGTTCTGTGAGGAAAACGGCTTTGAAAACCTGAATCTTCTGAACAACAACTGCTATGAATATGAGGGCACCGCCATCTGCGGCACCCGGGGATGGTTTTATGAGGAAGACCGTTCCGGCGAGCATGACGAAAAAGTGTTCAAGCGGGAGCTGCTGCGGCTGGAAGCCTCACTGAAGGCGGCGGGGGACATGCGGAAGCTGGTTTTCCTCCACTATCCGCCACGGTACCGTGGATACGAATGTCCGGAAATTTTGCAGCTTCTGGAAAAATACGGCGTCAGCCGCTGCTTTTACGGCCATCTGCACGGGGGAAGTCACGCCCTTGCCATGGAAGGGCTGTGGGACGGGGTGGATTTCCGGCTGGTCGCGGCGGATTATACCGGTTTCCGGCCTTACAAGGTCATTCCGTAGCGCAATTATTCAAAACTTTTTTCATAAAAGTGTGGACATTTCCTTGTTTTTCTGATAGAATATATCGGCTGTACAATTATAAATAAATGGTCTCGGTCACGGGAACCAATTAGGAGGATTACTTACAATGAACGTAAAGAGCATCGAAAGAAAAGGCAACGAGGCTACCGTCGTTGTCGAAATCGACAAGGAACTGATGGAGTCCGGTGTCAACAAGGCTTACATGAAGGCCCGCAAGAGCATCCAGCTCCCCGGCTTCCGTAAGGGCAAGGCTCCCAGAAAGATGATCGAGGCCATGTATGGCGCCCACGTTTTCTACGAAGACGGTCTGGAAGAGATTTTCCCCGAGATCTATGACTTCGCCATTGCCAAGCAGGATTTCAAGGCCATCGGCCGTCCCAACCTGACCGACATGCAGATCGGCGACGACAATATCGTTACCCTGACCCTGACCACTGAGGTGTACCCCGAGGTCACGCTGGGGCAGTACAAGGGTCTGGAAGTGGAGAAGGAGGAGGTTAACGTCACCGACGAGCAGGTGCAGGCCGAGCTGGATCGGATGGCGCAGAACGTCGCCTCCACCGAGACCGTGGAGCGTCCCGCCCAGATGGGCGATACCGCCAACATCGACTTCGAGGGCTTCGATAATGGCGTACCCTTCGAGGGCGGCAAGGGCGACAACTTTGACCTGAAGCTTGGCTCCGGCCAGTTCGTCCCCGGCTTTGAGGAGCAGATCGTCGGCATGAGCGCCGGTGAGGAGAAGGACATCGACATCACCTTCCCCGAGGATTACCACAAGGAGCTGGCCGGTAAGGCCGTCGTGTTCCACGTCAAGCTGAACAAGGTCACTGAGACCATCGTTCCCGAGCAGGACGACGAGTTTGCCAAGGACGTTTCCGAGTTCGATACGCTGGACGAGCTGAAGGCCGACATCCGTGCCAAGGCTCTGGAAAATGCCAAGAAGCAGGCTGACAGCGCCTTTGAGCAGGCCGCTGTGGACAAGGCTGCCGAGAATACCACCGTGGATATGCCCAAGGCGCTGGTGGAGAACGAGCTGGACATCCAGATGGAGCGTTTCGGCTATCAGCTGCAGATGAGCGGCTACTCCATGGAGCAGTACGCCAAGATGATGGGCGGCGACGTCAGCACCATGCGCAACGCTTTCCGTCCCGCCGCTGAGAAGCAGGCGAAGATCTCCGTCACTCTGGAGAAGATCGCCGAGGTCGAGGGCATCACCGCTTCCGACGAGGATATCGAGGCGGAATTCAAGTCTCTGGCCGAGCAGTACGAGCTGGAAGTGGACAAGGTCAAGGAAATGGTTCCCATGGACGAGCTGACCGGCAGCATCAAGACCCGCAAGGCGATCAAGGTCATCGTGGACAGCGCCGTTCCCGTAGCCCCCAAGGCCGAGGAGAAGACCGAGGAATAATCCTTAGATAGGAATAACCTTTCCCCGCGATGGTTAGAATGTTTCAAACCCCTGAAAGGAGACATTACCATGAGTTTAGTTCCCTATGTTGTTGAGCAGACCAGCCGCGGCGAGCGCAGCTATGACATTTTCTCCCGTCTGCTGAACGACCGCATCGTGTTCCTGTCCGAAGAAGTCAACGACACCACCGCAAGTCTGGTGGTTGCCCAGCTGCTTTATCTGGAAGCACAGGACCCGGACAAGGACATTCAGTTCTATATCAACAGCCCCGGCGGCAGCGTCACCGCAGGTATGGCCATCTACGACACCATGCAGTACATTAAGTGCGATGTCGCGACCATCTGCGTCGGTCTGGCGGCTTCTATGGGCGCGTTCCTGCTGAGCGCCGGCGCCAAGGGCAAGCGTATGGCGCTGCCCAATTCCGAGATCATGATCCACCAGCCCTCCGCGGGTACGCAGGGTCAGATCACGGATATGGCTATCCACCTGAAGCGTCTGGAAACCGTCAAGGCGCGGATGAACCGCATTCTTGCCGAGAACACCGGCCGGTCCATCGAAGAAGTCACCGCCGCCTGCGAGCGTGACAATTTCATGACCGCAGAGGAAGCCAAGGCTTTCGGCCTGATCGACCGGGTGCTGGATCATCATTAAAACAATTCATTAGAAACGAGGTACCGGTGTCATGGCAAAGAACACTGAGCAGCCGCCGATTCGCTGCAGCTTCTGCGGAAAGCGGGAGAATCAGGCGTCACGGCTGATTGCCGGTCCTGGGGTGTATATCTGCAGCGACTGTGTGGCTGCCTGCAGCGAGCTTCTGCGGCAGGAAATGGATACGGGCAGCGGGCTGAACGCCCCCGACAAGCTGCCCACACCCGTAGAGATCAAGTCCTTCATGGACAATTACATCGTGGGGCAGGACGAAGCGAAGGTCGCCCTGTCCGTCGCGGTGTACAACCATTATAAGCGTATCTATTTCGGCGCGGATTCCGATGTGGAGCTTCAGAAGAGCAACATTCTGCTCATTGGGCCAACGGGCAGCGGCAAGACCCTCTTTGCCCAGACGCTGGCAAAAATTCTGAACGTTCCCTTTGCCATTGCGGACGCCACTACGCTGACTGAGGCCGGATATGTGGGCGACGATGTGGAGAACATTCTGCTTCGCCTCCTGCAGGCCGCCGATTTTGACGTGGAGCTGGCGGAACGGGGCATTATCTACATCGACGAAATGGACAAAATCGCCCGCAAGAGCGAAAATACCTCCATCACCCGGGACGTTTCCGGCGAGGGTGTGCAGCAGGCGCTTCTGAAAATTCTGGAAGGCACCGTTGCCAACGTTCCGCCTCAGGGCGGCAGGAAGCATCCTCAGCAGGAAATGATTCAGGTGGACACCACCAACATCCTCTTTATCTGCGGCGGCGCGTTCGACGGTCTGGACAAGATCATCGAAAAGCGCACCGATAAGAGCGCCATCGGCTTTGATTCCCCCGTACAGAGCAAGAGCAAGCGGGATGTGGGTACATTGTTCACCCAGGTGGAGCCTCACGATCTGCTGAAATTCGGCATTATCCCCGAGCTTGTGGGACGTATGCCGGTGATCACCACGCTGCGCAGCCTGTCCCGGGACGATCTGGTGCGGATTCTCGTGGAGCCGAAGAACGCCCTGACAAAGCAGTATCAGAAGCTGCTGGAAATGGACGGCGTGGCGCTGGAGATCCAGCCGGAAGCCCTTCAGGCCATTGCCCAGAAGGCGCTAGACCGTCAGATCGGCGCGAGAGGACTTCGGGCGATCATGGAGAAGATCATGACGAAGATCATGTTCCTGATCCCCTCCGATCTGTCCATCCAGAAGGTCATCATCACCCCCGAAGCCGTCGAGGGCGCCGACCCCGGCATCGTGCGGGACACCGCCCATCCCAGAGAAAAAATCTCCGGGCGCAAATAATATCTCTATTCTTCCAAGGGGGTAGTTTTTCTACCCCCTTTTTTCAAAAAGGAGGGAAGAACTTTGACTGAAACCATTTTTGCAGGGAAAATGCCCATCCTTGCTTTGCGGGGACTGTGCGTTTTCCCCGAACAGACCGTTCATTTTGAAGTTGGCCGCAGCAAGTCCGTAAAGGCGCTGGAAGCGGCCATGCAGGGCGACCAGACGCTGCTGTTGATCCCTCAGAAGGATTTGCTGGTGGACGACCCGACGCTGAAAGACCTGTATCCCGTCGGCTGTATCGCCAAGGTCAAGCAGGTGCTGAAAACGCAGGGAGAGAATCTGCGGATTCTGGTCACCGGCATCAGCCGGGGCAAGATCACCGAGCTGTCTCAGAGCGAGCCGTACCTTTCCGGCATTGTGGAATCGGCGAGTGTGGAGGAACCGGCGGACACCATTCGCGCCCGCGCGCTGCGCCGGGAGGCCAATTCCCTGTATGGCGTGTATCTGGAGCTGTGCGAGCATCCTGCCCAGACCGTTCAGCTGCGGATGCTGGCCAGCGAGAGCAGCGGCTTCATTGCCGACTCTATCGCCCAGAATTCCGGCATTGACTTCCCGGACAAGGCGAAAATGCTCTGCCAGCTGAACAGCGTCCGCCGTCTGGAAACTGCCGTCCAGCTTCTGCGCCGGGAGGTGGAGATGCTCCGGCTGGAAGGGGACATTCAGGAGAAGACCCGCGCCGCCATCGACCAGAACCAGAAGGACTACTTCCTGCGCGAGCAGATGAAGGCCATCCGTGAGGAGCTTGGGGAAGAGGACGACGAGGACGAATTTGATACCTACGCCCAGAGCATTCAGAATCTCCATCTGGAAGCGGAGACGGAGAAGAAGCTCCTGAAGGACGTGGAGCGGCTGAAAAAGCAGCCCTTCGGTTCTTCCGAAGGGGCGGTGCTGCGGAATTATCTGGACACCGTGCTGGAGCTGCCGTGGAACGTCAAGACCAAGGAGCGGGTGGACGTGGCCGCTGCCCGGAAGATTCTGGAGCATGACCATTTTGGACTGGAAAAGGTGAAGGAGCGAATCTTAGAAACCATCGCCGTCCGGGAAATGGCGCCCCAGATGCCGCCCCAGATCCTGTGTCTGGTAGGCCCTCCCGGCGTGGGCAAGACCTCCATTTCCTATTCCATCGCCCGGAGCCTGAACCGGAAAATGGCGAGAATTTCCCTTGGCGGCATTCACGACGAGGCGGACATCCGGGGACACCGGAAGACCTACGTCGGCGCAATGCCCGGCCGCATCATGACCGCCATGACGCAGGCGGGCAGCTGCAATCCGGTGCTGCTGCTGGACGAGATCGACAAATTGGGTTCCGACTACCGCGGCGATCCCAGTGCCGCCCTGCTGGAAGTGCTGGACGCGGAACAGAACCACGACTACCGTGACCATTATCTGGAAATCCCCTTTGATCTGTCCGACGTGCTGTTTATTACCACGGCGAACACCCTGGACACCGTGCCCCGGCCGCTGCTGGACCGCATGGAGATCATTGAGCTTGGCTCTTATACGGATGAAGAAAAGTTTATGATCGCCAAGAATCACCTGATTCCCAAGCAGCTGAAAAAGCACGGTCTGAAAAAGGCGCAGCTTCGCATCACCGATGACGCCATTCGGGAGACGATTTCCTGCTACACCCGGGAATCCGGCGTGCGAAATCTGGAGCGCTGCTTCGGGGAGATCTGCCGGAAGACGGACATGGAGATTCTTTCTCAGGAAGCGCCGAAGAAGATCACCGTCACCGGCAGCAATCTGGAAAACTATCTGGGCGTGCGCAAATTCCTGCCCGACCGCCTGCCCTGCACCGATCAGGTGGGGCTGG
>ENA-OOXM01002143-OOXM01002143.1-human-gut-metagenome-genome-assembly--contig:-NODE-2143-length-13242-cov-1.674680_pt1 | contig 13242 bp, 9 predicted proteins | sample MGYA00241589_ERZ501347 | MGnify/ENA primary metagenome ERZ501347 (study PRJEB25962, sample SAMEA2042832) | human gut metagenome | biome: human gut; feature: human-associated habitat; material: faeces...
GACGTTATTTTTCACGTGCCATGGAAGAATTTTTAAATTGCTGCTGTCGTATGGATGAATCTTCCAGTGTATTTACATGAATAGTTGAGTGCTCAATTCTCTCGAACAACCCCGCCCGACGTGTCGGACGAGGTTTTCTGCGGAAAAATGGATACGAATGCTACGAAAGCCAGGCTGCGGCCTGGTATTTTTCCAATATAAATGATTCGGAAACATATAAAGAAATAGCGAGAAATCATTTTAGATTCAATTGGAAAACTGTGATGAGAGTCGACAGAAACGTTTGATTGCTTATTACAGGAATAGCTGACAAAATGAACTGTTGATGTATTTTCAACATTAAAGAATAAGGGTGGTGATTATGGCTGAGTATAAGAATTGGTATTTGGCTGGAGGATCGGGAATGAAGGATGAGAGAAAAAAATTAAAATTAATTATATTACAATGCATAGCTGTGATAACTGTAAATTTTATTACAATCTGGTATTTCGAAGAACTTTTTTTCAGGGGATTTTGGTATGTTATTTTTGCATCATTTATTTTAACTTTTATATATATCATACGGAGTTTTTGCTGTTTGAGAAAGATTCGTGTATTTTGGTTTGCGGCAATACCAGTTTTTCTATTTGGAATATATCTGGCATTTTTGTTTAATGATGGAATAAAAAAATTAAACTTTCAGGTATATAAGGAAAAAAGGACTGAAATTGTTCAGATGGTACAGAATAACCAGATAAAAATAAGGAAAGATATGGAATTAATCGAACTACCAGAAGATTATAAAAAATGTTCTTCAGGTGGAGAAGCTGTAGTCCGGAAAAATAATGGCAGTTATACAGTGGGATTCTGGTATACACAAGGCTTTTTGGACAGTGGATTTTCTTTATTTGCCTATAGTAATGATGACAGTCGGACAGATGTGATTCAGATGGTAAAAGAATATGGAGGAATAGAATATGAAATTAATCTGTCTGAGAAAGAAAAGGGCTGGTATTATGTTACGGCAAAAGTCGGTGAGTAATTGAGAAAATGAAAGCGAAATATGTCTGGCGGTTCAAATTAGAATTAAGGAGAACAGAAATATGGATATACAAATACTAAATATTGCTGAACTGTTACTATTTGTTTTCATGATTTGTACTTGTATAAGGATATACAGACAAAAGAAACAAAAAGGAAAAATATCGTTAAAAACGTTAATTATGTTTTTGATAAACCTTATATTCTATGCTATGGTAACTGGAACTAATTATCATCGAACTCACCCGGGAGAGAGTAAATTTCAGGCAGGGATTACATATAATAATGTACGTATATTTATTTATAGTATTGTCTTTTGTTTAGGCCTGGCAATCATGAAGAAAATGAAAAAGCTTGCGTCAAAGTGGATTATAACATGGGCGATATTATGTACGGTATTTCTAATTGTAATGTCGTTTTGCGAAATAGAAAATGCATATGTGAGTTTTTCAACAGCAGATCAGGCAGAAAAGTATTATGGAATTGAAAAAAATAAAATAGATGAAATATATGGTGAAGATTCCATAGAGGTATTATATCTTGAAGATAGACAAATGAATAGTAAAATAATTTATAAAGAAGAAGGAGGGTGGAAATGTACATCACATTCTGAGATAAAATGTCTTTATAATAGGGCTGATTTTAAGAAAGATAATACAATTGTTGTGCGAGAATGTACGATAACCGGAGAACTGTATATCAGTGTTATTTGTGGAAAGAAAGATAATAAAGATTTCCAGATATCAGATACACAAAATACAATTTTTACAAAAAAAGAATTTGTAAATAAAAATGGAGAACAGATAAGTTATAATGGCTATCTTGGAAAAGAAAAACCAAAAAATTATGTGATTCACTTAGATGGCGAAGAGATATCTATAGACTGGAACGAAAGTGATATTATGATTGTTTGACAGGAACAAAGTTAAAGATGAATAAAGTTGATTATGAAGAGAACGGTTGGCATTCCCCCACCGACCGTTTTTTTTGTACCCATTTTTAAGAAAAAAGAGGTGAAAAACTATGAAATACAGAATAATTACATTAATTGGTCTTGCCGGAAGTACTCTGGCAGTGTGTTTTGGAGGTTGGGATAAATTCCTGCAGACATTGCTTTTGTTTATGGCAATCGACTGGTTTACAGGGGGAATCCTTCTTCCGGCAGTATTTGGAAAAAGTCCGAAATCTGAAAATGGTGCACTGGAAAGCAGAGCAGGCTAGAAAGGGTTGTGCAGAAAAGGCATGACATTGTTGTATGTTCTCATTGCTGCCCGTCTGGATGCATTGATGGGAACAGAATATCTAAGAGATAAGGACAGTTGCTGTACAACTTAAATGTGACTTATCTGGTTGAAGAAACTGTAGTCTGGCAGAATAATGGTGGTTGTACAGTGGATTTTCTTTATTTGCTTATAGCAAGAATGATAACCGGACGGATGTGATTCAGATAGTGAAAGAATATGAAATTAATCTGTCAGAAAAAGGCTGGTATTATGTTGCAGCAAAAATAAGCGAGTAATTGAATGCTTACTTATTTCAGAAAAGTCTAACGGAGCAAATTGTTGATGCATTTCCGGTATTAAAGAGAATCTTTACAGTCTTCCTAAAACAGTTAAGAATGGTTCTGAAACCTTAAACTATACGTATGACGCAAACGGAAATATCATAAGTATCAAAGATTCTGCAGGTGAGAGTACATTTCGATATGACGAATTAAATCAGCTGATCCGGGAAAATAATCATCAGTTAAACAAAACCATCACTTATGCCTATGATCTGGGTGGTAATCTGACAGTAGAAAAAGAGTACGCATTTACGACTGCGGAAACTCTTCCTGATACACCTGTGAAGACAATGACAGGAACTTATGACAGTGCATGGAAGGATAAACTCCTGAGCTGGGATGGCACAGCAATGACTTATGATGCCATTGGAAATATGCTTACCGGAGGAGGAACAACTTATACCTGGACACAGGGACGCAGGCTTTCCGGTGTAGAAAATGGAAAGAGTATTAAATATCTTTACGACAATATTGGTGCCAGAGTGAAAAAAACAGTAGACAATACAGTGACTGAATATCAGTGGGCAGGAGATCTTCTCCTTTCTGAGAAAACTGACGGAAGAATCATCTGGTACTGTTATGACTCCCAGGCCAATCTGATCTTTGTGACTATCAGGGGAATCACCTATTTTTATGTACGAAATGTACAGGGTGACATCATTGCCCTTGTTGACGCAGATGGAAAAGTGGTAGTAAAATATACTTCTGACAGTTGGGGAAAAGTGATTGCTGTTACAGGTGAGCTGGCAGATACAGTAGGTGTTCAGAATCCATTCCGCTATAAGGGATATTATTATGATAATGAAACAGGTATGTATTATCTGAAAAGTAGATATTATGATGCGGAAATTAAAAGATTTATTTGCGCAGATGGATATTTTTCTACTGGAGTAGGAAAACATGATTGTAATATGTTTTTGTATTGTAATAATAATCCGATTATGAATGTTGATGTTAACGGATATTCATTTATATCGTTTGTAAAAAAATCAATATCATTTGTAAAGGATATTGTCGGTGCGGTAAGTAAAGGCATTTCGATATCTGGAGGCTCTGCGGTTGCTATTGCGACATCAGATGGACCATCTCCAGTAATGGATTTTGTAGCAGCCGGAATTGTATTAGGTTTTAGTATTTATGAATATTATAAGGATAAAATTCACGATAATACACAAACAAAGATTTTAAGTTTGCCTAGAAATAAAAAAGATGTTGTTATTTATAGGTATGGAGGAACGAATCCTGGAAATTTAACGCCTTCTCAGAAAGATTCAGATACAGGCTTATCGTTCTCAACAATTCCACCTAGGATGGGAGGAAAAGCAGCTGTTACAACAATTAATACATTAAATAAGACAGGGATAGTTTATGCATATCAGGACAAATTAACACATGTTAGTGTGGTGCCAGTAGGAGTAAGTATTCAAACATGGATAAATGCAGGGAGTGGTTCAATTTGGACTCAAGCGGTAAAGAGTGTTGTAGTAAAATGGGATGGAGGAAACTAAATGGGAACAGATATTGATACTATTTTTAAAATGTTAAGTTGGAATAGTTCAGAAAAAGAACAATTGAGAGGAATAGACGAAGCGAAAAAAATAGAATATCTTTCCGTTTTATTTCAACCAATAGAAGATAAATCTGTATGGGAAAACTGTGCAAAGGTAATTAGCTCAAAATCAGATAATGAATTAAAAAAATATATGAATAATATGTTTGAATGGATAAAAGATATGAATTGGCCGGGTGCATTTGATATATATGCAAGAATTAAGCGAATGAATGTAGATTGTATAATGGAAAATTACATATATGCAATAAAAATAGCACTGAAATATCAAGATATAAATTGGCTGGACTATTTGTCTGGACTAATTGAAAATCCTGAGGTTTATAAACTTTTACCCGAAGAATATCAAAAATTAATGACAAAATATTATAATGATTTTTGGAAGGAATAACTTTAAAACAAAAGAGAGCGGTTGGCATTTCACCCCACCGACCGTTCTTTTTGTACCCATTTTTAAGAAAAAAGAGGTGAAAAACCATGAAATGTAAATTTTGTAAGGACAGTTGCTGTATAGCTTGAATATGTCATATCTGTTCGGAGAAGCAAAAGTGAGCGTATATAATAAAAGAGCGATTGAGGTAATATTTCCTGAGATATGTCTTGCGCATTGATTGCTGCAAAAAATAAATTACTTTTCGCTAAGATGTAGAAAAGCCCATTTTTCTGTGATAAGATGATAAGGATTCGATAAACAATGACTGTTTTACGAACAGACAGAAAGCATGCATCAAACTGCATGACAGAAGAGAACGGAGTTGAAAAGGTGAAAAAAAGAAAAAATTTTTTCAGAAGTCTGCGTTTTCGTATTCTGATCATCCTGATCATTCTGGGAATCGTGCCGGGGGTTATTGTAACATATACGATGCTTCATAACTATCAGAACCGGGCGGTTGCAATGCTTACAGAGACAGTGGGTGATCAGTGCGATATTTTATGTAATCTGATCATCAGGGAGAATTATCTCAATGATACAGATTCAGAGATTGTAAACAGCAAGCTGGAACTGTTTTCCAATGTGTATAACGGACGCATCCTGCTGGCTGACAGAGATTTTAAGATAGTGAGTGATACCTTCCACACAGAGGAGGGAAAGACGCTTCTCAGTTCACTGGCTGTAGCCTGTCTGAAAGGAGAAGAGACAAGCAATTATGACGCCAGAAGTAAAGTACTGGAGCTTGCAGTTCCTGTACAGAGTCCGGATGTGCAGCAGCTTCAGGGCGTGATGCTGGTAAGTGTTTCGGCTGTTGATATTGCGGAAACACTGGCAGAGATGGAACAGAGAGGCGTGATGCTGATCGGAAGTATTGTTGTTCTTTCGGTATTTCTGGCATGGCTGCTCTCTACAATACTTGTAAAACCACTTGCAAGAGTGACGAAGGCCATTGAAGACCTGACAGATGGCATGCTGGATGAAGAAATCAGTGTTCCTGACTATACGGAGACAGAGCTGATCACAGATGCATTCAACAAGATGGTCAACCGTATGAAAATCCTTGATGAATCCAGACAGGAGTTTGTATCCAATGTGTCCCATGAACTGAAGACGCCTCTGACTTCTATGAAGGTTCTGGCAGATTCTCTGGTTGGACAGCAGGGAGTCCCGGAGGAACTGTATCAGGAGTTTATGAGTGATATTACTGCTGAAATCGACAGAGAGAATAAGATCATTACAGATCTGCTCTCACTGGTAAAGATGGATAAGAAAGCAGCAGATGTGAACATTACACATATGGATATCAATCAGCTTCTGGAGGATATCCTCAAGCGCTTGCGTCCCATTGCAGACAGGCGCAATATCGATCTGATCCTGGATTGCTTCCGCCCTGTGGATGCAGATGTGGATGAGGTGAAGTTTACGCTTGCCATCAGTAATCTGGTGGAGAATGGCATTAAATATAATGTGGATGATGGATGGGTGCGTGTGTCTCTGGATGCAGACCATAAATATTTCTATATAACAGTGGCGGATTCCGGTATGGGAATCCCTGAGGACAGTATAGAAAGAATCTTTGAGCGTTTCTATCGTGTGGACAAGTCCCATTCCAAGGAAATCGGGGGAACCGGTCTGGGACTGGCGATCACCAAGAGTTCTATTGCAATGCACCATGGAACGATCAAAGTATTCAGTAAAGAAGGAGAGGGAACTACATTCTCTGTGCGTATTCCTCTGTCTTATATACCGTCATAGGAGGTGCCATTGTGAAAAAGAAACTTTCAATCATTATAACAGCGTTAATACTAAGCATCCTTGCGGCCGGGTGTTCTGTGGAGATACATGAAGATTCGGGTAAACAGGATGCCAAATATTATCTGTACGATATCAGCTCTGATGAAACTCAGCTTCAGAAGGAAAGCTACTCTCCGGAGGAGACAACTGCAGACTATATGCTTAAGGATATGATGCAGCGGATGAACAGCCAGCAGACAGATTCGCAGAACCGGGTCAGTCTGCTTCCTGAAGGAGTACAGATGAATTACAGTGTAGAAGAGGACGTGCTGGTGGTCAACTTTAACAGTCAGTACAGCAGCATGAGCCGCGCCAGGGAATTACTTGTGCGGGCAGGTGTTGTGAAGACTTTCCTTCAGGTTCCGGGGATTAATTCTGTGCGTTTTACAATAGAAAATGAAGATCTGACAGATTCCAGGGGACAGGCTGTGGGAAATATGACTGCAGATACCTTTGCCGAGTTCACAGGAACTGAACCGGATGCCTATTGCAGCAATACCTTTACGCTTTATTTTACTGATAAGAGTGGTCAGAAGCTGGTAAAAGAACAGCGTACTGTGCGGTATAAACGCAGTATCCCCAAAGAGAGGATCGTTCTGGAACAGTTAATGAAGGGACCGCTGGAAAAAGGGCATTACCCCACAATTCCGGAGAATACGGAGGTTCTGAATGTGACCATAGCAGATAGGATCTGCTATGTGGCATTTGACGGAGTATTTTCTTCCTATGCGCTGGATGTATCGGAGAAAATACCGGTATATTCTGTGGTAAATTCGCTGCTGGATGCGCTGGATGCAGACAAAGTGCAGATTACGGTCGGCGGGAAGGACAGGCTGGATACCTTTGGTAAGAAGATGGAGCTGTATCATTTTTATGAAAGAAATGATAAGCTGGTAGTCAAGGAAAAAGAGTGATATTCATAAACGAAGAGGAGGCACAAAAGTGAGGAGACGCCCTGTGTGTATCCTGTGCATGCTTCTGGTTGTTTTTCTGTGTGTGACAGACTGGCTGGGATTTTCCCTGATAAGGGGGAATCCACTGCCACAGTCTGTGCAGACATGGATCAGAAAGCATCCGGAATCCACCATCTGCGGGGAGGTGGTCAGGTGCCGGGAGAATGAAGATTTTCAATCTGTATATCTTAGAAATACTTATCTTATTTACAATTCTGAAAAAGTTTCCATTGATAATATAAAGGTTTATTTAAAACAAAAAAAGAAACTAATACAAATTATCTGTATCAGTTTCTTTTTTATTAATTTATCTGGCAATATATGCCATTGTATTTTTAGAAATTATTCCACCATAATTGTTGCCAGGTGCTGACTGTCCTTTCTTCACTAATACTATCTGCAATGCCTCTAAATGAAGGTTTTGTCCTGATGTTCCTGCATTCTGTCCATTCTTTGCCCATCCAAGCCATCCGTAATTTTGTGCATGTACTCTGTAATAGATATCGTATTGATTTGCCATTTCTCCCGTCAGAGACATATTTATTGCCTCTACATTCAGAGCTCTGCCTGTCGTTCCTGCAAGTGCACCATCCATCACCGTATTCTGCCAGCCGATATTCTGTACATGTGTCTGGTATTTTATTCCTCCTGAACACGGCTGCCCGTCAAGATCTATCTTTATTGCTTCAAGTCCAAGATTTCTGCCTGTTGTTCCACTGAGACTTCCGTTTTCCACTGCACTCTGCCATCCGATATTACTTACGTGGCTCTGATATCTTACCGATGCATTTGTGTTGATTATCGGAACAGTACTGGTTTTTGATATATACGCTTTTGCGTTATTAGATGTGTATCCTCCATAAAATACTGTAGGAGCCATATCTCCCTTTGCCGTTACAACTATCTGGATTGCTTCAAGTCTATATGCATATCCTGAGGTTCCTGCTGCCTCTCCATTTTTTGCCCAGGCTAACCAGCCATAGTTCTGTGCATGTACTCTGTAGTATATATCATACTTATCAGCATCTTTACCGGTAAGTTTTAGCATCAACGCTTCCACATGCTTATTCTGGCCGGTTGTTCCACTCTGTTCTCCATTGAACGAGTTTCCATGCCATCCGTCATTTTTCACATGTGTTGTATAGATCACACCAATGTCTGCATCTGATTTTACATTTATTTTTATTGCCTCAAGCTGCAGTCCTCTGCCTACGGTTCCCGCCATAGCTCCATTTGACACACCATTCTGCCATCCGATATTTGCTACATGTGTCTGGTATGATACTGATACACTGTTTAATACCCAATGTGCATACAGTACATGATCAGAAGCTGTTTTTACTACACTCTCAGCATTTATCTGTTCTCCACTGTCTACAGCCGTCCACCAGCCTGCAAATGTATATCCGCTTCTTGTCGGTGTAGGTAATTCACCATATGCATTTCCAAAAATAACAGTTTTTGAATTGGTATTAACTGTTCCACCATCAGCATCAAATGTAACTGTGTAACTGTTTGATGCCCAATGTGCATAAACAGTCTGATCAGCTGTAACCTCTACCTTTGTATCTTTAGTGATCTGTGTTCCACCGGTAGCTGCTGTATACCAGCCAATAAATGTATAACCATCTCTTTCAGGAGATTCCAAATCGCCATATGTGCCGCCATATGTAATATTCTTGCTTGTATTTGTAAGATTACCTCCTGCTGCATCATAATTTAATTTTACTGTAACCGGAGTCCATACCGCATTAACTGTAGTATCTGAAGCAATCTTATTATATGCCTTATCCCACGATAATACATACCCGGTCTTTGTTATTTCCGGAGCTTTCGCCCCTCTCATACACAAAACATTCTGTGACTCAACAATCTGACCATTATCAACAAAATCCACTTTATATCTAAGTGGTGACGCATCACGTTCTTCATTTATACCATATGATATGTAATGGTCTACATAACCCTCATAATCATCACCAAACGCACTTTGTAAGTCCCTATATCTTGTTTTGTAACTTATAACATCAAAATTCTCACTTGCCTGACGTCCCTCTCGTATTCCATTTTCTAGATAATGCTGATAATATAAATACCAATTATCTCCAAAAGCATTTTGCAAATCTATATTATTATCCTTATAAAAATGCACATCAAAAATTTCATTACCACGACGACCTTCAGCCATGCCATATTTAATAAAATGTTGCAGTGCAGCTTCTGCAGTATTTCCCCAATTATTCTTCACATCAGGATTATTATTCAAATAATATGATGCGTCAAATATAAGGTGATAGTCTTCTTGTTTTAATCCAAAATAATTAACAATTCCCTGTGCATCTGCGATGCCAAGTTTTTTTAAAGCTGTCTCCGATCCAAGGTAATTAGTCGCGTCACTTTGATTACTTATATACGCATGTTCAATAATAATTCCCGGGAAACCGGCCTTTTTACTATTTCTTATTACACTATAGTAATCACAAATAGATCCATCTGTATAGGTATCTCCACTCTCAGAATTTCTGATACGCGTTCCATCATTTGCCAGTCCTAATGCGACTAACTGTTTAAGAACCTCGTTTGCTAATGCTCCCCCCTGTGCACCAATATTTGCATTTAAGCTGGAATTAGGATAATAAACTGTTGCGCCATGAACACTCGAGCTGGTTGTCGAATTATTATGAATTGAAACAAATACACTTGCTCCTACTGACTTAGCATAGTTTACTCTATCTTCAAGAGCTACATAATGATCATCATTTCTTGTCATATATACGTTTACACGTTTGTATTTACTAAGTTCTTCCTTGCAATACTGTGCAATCTTCAAATTAAGTGTTTTTTCTAAATAGGTCTTTCCACCATAACTTGCCTGTGCTCCACCATCGTTGCCGCCATGCCCCGGATCAAGAACAACATTCACTGCCGAACTAGCTCTAAAGAGATTATTCTGCTGTACATCAGCCGCTGCTGCAATAGCCTCGCTAATTGTATTCCCCGCAGCTTGTGTTGATGTTTCATCCGGATTTATTACTACTGCATCATACACTTCACTGCCCGTATTTTCATTATCTGAATTGCTATTATCTGAATCCTCCGCATATGCATCAGCATTCAAATCCATTACAACAGTATCAATTCCAAACTGTGAATTAATTCCAATAGCTTCAAAGTCTACTGAATACCCGTCAGTTTCGAGAGACTTAACTGTATAACAGCCTGAAACCAGATCACTTGATTCAAATATCAGGTTTCCATCCTCCGTCATCTCTCCACTTATTTCAAATGACTGATTTAAATCGGTATTTTCAACTGTTAATCTAGCATTTGATTGATCAATGCCATCCGCTAATCCAACAATTATCCTTACAGCATCTCCCTTTTTAACAGATGGATCTGCAACAGATAAATATGTAACTATCTGATTTTCACTATTATCTTGTTGTTGATAGCTCTCCGTACTATTACCTGTCTCTGCAGAATCAGCAAAAACAAAAGTGTTTGCCGAAATCAGCATAGAAAGCGTCAACAACAGTGCTACTACTTTTTTCATCTTAAAACGCCTTTCCTTTTGTAATAAATCTAAAATATAGTTTATCACATAAGAAAAGACGTTTAAAGAGTTACCTTTTTATATTTTCTTAAGATTTTTTATAATTCGACGGATTGCAACAAGTTAATTATCAACTCATAATATGTATCAGGAAATGCTAGTATTTCATATTTTATCACAACAAGAAAGACAACGTTTAAAGACTTTTTACCTATTTTATTTAGTTTTTACCATAAAGCAATTTCTTCCTATATAATTGAGAATCTTTCAATAATTCAACATTTATATAGTCCAGACCATATTTTTCAATCAAAGTATCCTCTCCAGAATAAAGGTTAGTTCCTAATCCAAGTCTATTTCCCTCTATTTGAACCCCTAAAGCTGCCAATGTTGTTGGATACAAGTCCAAAGTTGTATATTCTCTTTCAACACATGGTTTTTCATTAACCGCTGCGCCATTAACAATTGTAAAATATGTTCTTCTATTAAAATCTGTTGCATTTTGTCTTTCTATATAATCAGAATCCATTGTAAGATGATCTCCGGAAATAACAACTGTTGTATTATCATAAAAATCCTGTTGTTTAATCCAATCCAGGAATTCAGAAACTTGCCTGCTTGAACATGCAATAACATTACTATATTGTTCATCATATTGATTCTGACATAATTCACATACATAGCCATCTGTAAAATGCGTATCTACTGTTAACATTGTAAGATTAAACGGTTCATCTTTAGAAGCTAAATTATTTAATTCATTTTTTGCATATTCAAATAATTTTTCATCTTCATATCCCCACCAAACCATATAATCATCATCTATGTAGCCTCTATCAATTGCAGTATAATAATCAAAAATATCATAGTTTCCGTGTCCGTGAAAATACGATGAACGTCCAGCAAATTTCTTATCTGAACCAATCAAAAATTCCTGATTGTATCCTTCTCCTTTCAGGACATCTCCTATAGCCCAAACACCTGGAACATAATTATTATCTGATTCCCACTTTGAATTTAAGGTATCATTACTTATTAAGTTCTCATTAATTGGTACACCGGATGTCTGTGCAACCAATCCACCCATTGTAAAAGTCGCGCCCGAAGTCGTATACGCACCATTCAATTTTCCATATATTCCAAAATTTTCATTCTCCAATGAAATTTGTGTAAGCTCCGGAATATAATTTTCACTCATAGCACCACCAACGCTCTGATCTGAATATGTCATTTCCATAGATTCTAAAAAAATATATATCAGATTTCTTTTTTCCTTTGGGAATGTAATTGCTACATCTCTTCCATCAACATAATTATCTTCATATATCGTTGAATCCTGCTTTGTATATTTTAAATACGATATGATATCAAAATGGAAACAACACAATATAATTGAATATCCAATTGCTATACACCCTAAAAGCGACATCCAAAATTTATATATCCACTTATTTTTCTTTTTTCTGAATATCAATAATCCAAATGTAACCATTAAAACGCATATTATAATAATCAAAATAATGGAAATAAATATCACACTGAATGATGAAGTATTTGTTCCTTCCAAAGGTGTATTTAAATGATATATTATCTGTCCTATTGGCACATCTTTAAAATTTTTCTGCATATACCAAAAACCATATAGCAATGCTCCACCTAATGCAGTTAATATATATGTTATGAAAGCAGACAGGAAATTAAAAATCCTACTATGTTTCTTATCATCATTATTCTGACACAATAATACAAATTGCAAAATACCAAATAGCAAATAACAAAACGTGCCTATATAAAACAATACTAATTGTCTATTCAAAAACAGTTTAACTACCTTATAATTTAGTTTTTGTGACAAAATAAACATATTATCCTGAGTAAGTGCAGTAATATACAAGCCATCATCATGTACCTCATACTCAACATCCTTACGAGATGATATGTATTTTTCTAGTTTCGAACCAGATACTTCTATGGAATTTCCCCAAAAATCAGAAAGTGTAATACTCTTAATCGAATATACCTCTAATGTATTTATAGGATCAACTCTAAATAAATTATTGTTGATTTCTGCCAGACCCATTTTTATTTTGAAATTCGCTTTTTTATTTTCAAAATATGCATTAATACTATCCTCTTCTGTCATTTTCTTAACACTGGGCGCATAATACATTTGGGCATAGTTTTTATTTGAATGCTCTTCTCCATATTCAATCGAAAAATTATATGTATGTTTTCCGAATATTCCTATACATAATCCAATTAATAATAACGCAATAAAAGCCACGTCTATTATAGCTAAAACTACACTTAACAAGCGTCTATTATTACATAATTCGTTTTTTATCTTTCGCATAA
>ENA-OOXM01002144-OOXM01002144.1-human-gut-metagenome-genome-assembly--contig:-NODE-2144-length-13229-cov-6.887506_pt1 | contig 13229 bp, 3 predicted proteins | sample MGYA00241589_ERZ501347 | MGnify/ENA primary metagenome ERZ501347 (study PRJEB25962, sample SAMEA2042832) | human gut metagenome | biome: human gut; feature: human-associated habitat; material: faeces...
CCTGGGCTATGTGCTACATTGGGCTTTCAGCCCGCCCTTGCTAAATCCGAAACTTCAGTAAGTAAGTGTTCATAAAGACTCAGTAAGTAAAGGTAACCATTTGCACATTCTCACATTTGCACATTCACAAAGCATTTGCACATTAACCAGCTACGGCATCGTCACCTTGTTCACCGTTTTGCCCTCGTCGGTGCGCGCTTCGACTACGTAGATGCCTTGTGGCAGTTTGAGACGGAGCGAAGAGGTGAAAGGCTTCATCTGGTAAAGCACACGGCCAGCGGCATCGACCACTTCGACGTGCGTCAAAGGGTGAGCGGGTGAGGAGGTGATGACGAGGCGCTGATTGTCAACTTGAATTAGCGGACGCGTGAGCGAAGCCAAGTCGTCAGGTGTAGGTTCGGCCGAAGACAAGATGTAGTAACGACCTACTGCATTGCCTGACACCTCCAACGATACGCTATCCGTCTTTGCTCCCGTACTGAGCGTGAGCGGTGTGACGAGTCCCGTTTGTTCGTCGAGTAGCGAGAGCGTTTCGTTGAACTCATTCAGCCCCATGAAGGTGAGGCGCGTTGGTGCATCACTGTTGCTCAGAATGCCTAAGGGAACGCGGAACATCGTGTGGCGACGGTTGATTGTGCTGGCCTGCGTACCCGCCAAGGTATAAACCGTCGGCACATCGGCCAAAGCATTGTCAACGAGTGCTTCGAGGTCTTCGGACGGCTGGTAGTCGTTGTTGGCCTCGGTGTCTTTCACGACAATAGCTTCACTTCGCAGTCCACCGCGAGCGGCACGAATGCGCAAGGTGCGTAGCGAACCACCTAACGGTTGGCGGCGAGCCGGAGCGCGTAGGGTGCTACCTACGGCCTTGGCACTCGTCATCATGTCTGCCGTAAAGCGGAGCGAGAGACTACCCGTGGGGTGAGCAGCTTTCACAAAGAAACCTTGACCTGGTGCGAGGACGCCTTGAGCCGTTGTGGCCGTGGCATCATTGACAGTTATCCACTGCTTATCGTCAGCATTCTGCATCACACCCAACTGTCCGTCAGCCGTGAGCAACCAATACTTTGCACCTTCGAGCTCAGAGGCATTCGTAGAGAAGAACTGGTTCATGTCGAGTCCGCACGTAAATGGGTTGCTCACCAAGAAGTAAGCGTTAGCCGTGTTCTGATTCGTGAGCGTCTGCGTAATCGTGTGACTCGCCTCGTTCAGCTGGTCAGCGATAAGGCGATGACTATTCGTGCGGTCGACAGTATACTCCTTACCATCAGTAGCTTGCGCCGTAGTGTAGTAACCAAATTTGGTGTCCTCCTTCGGCAGGCGGAAGAGCGACTTCGTATAAGTATTTGAAGCACCCTTTGCATTCACCTTCACCGAGAAACCACCTACGCCATAAGGCGTTTGCACATCGTTGAAGGTCTTGCTCCATGCGATGGCTTGGTAAACGTCCTTGTTTTGAACGGTTGCCTGTTGGTGTGCGTCGGCCGAGTAAGGCTCGAGGTAGTAGAGCAAGGAGTTGGCCTTGTCCCAACTGCGTTGGTAGACGGCTGGCGCAAAGCGGTTGTAGTCAGTCGTGTTGAACGTTACGTCGTCGAAGTAAGGCGTGAGTTGCTGTGCATTGTCAGTGGGCGCGTACCAATCGCCTGCGTAGGTATGCTGCAAGGGCGAACCTAAGGTGTACCAACGGCCAGGAGTAAGCGCGTATTCTACCCACGCTTGCGTATAAGTCAAGCGTTCGGGGTGGAGGAGTTCGCTGCCCGATTGCAACACAAGGTTGTTGGCCTGATAGGTTCCGTAGCGACTGCAAGGGTTGAAGCCGCCCTCCGTAGCTTGCTTTTGCGTCAATAGGTGGTATTCAATGTCGGGCGTAGCAGTGCGCAGATCGCCTTCGTGTTCGATGAAGTGAACAAAATTATTGCCCTTCGCGCTGCTGTAATCCGTAGCGTAGAGCAAGGGGCCATTCGCCTGTGGCGTAACGATCACGTTGGTGTGCGACATTGGGGCAAAGCCTTGTGCCGTACCATTCTTTGCATTTGTCACGTAGTCGGGGGCATCGGTCGCATCGCGAAGCAGTTCCGTGCGATCGGCACGTGCCCAGTTGGCATCGTTCGTCCAGTCCGTATTACCTGCAGCACCTGTCCATACTTCATACTGCGGTACGATGATGAGGTCGAACAAGAGTGTACCGTCGCAAGCCGTTGACACTGTAGCATCGCCAGCGGCAAAGCGTTCGCGGAAGTCAATGCGCAGTGTATAAGTATAACCCTCGCGCGGACGGAAGTCGTTGAGGAAGTAAATGTCGGCATGCGCCTCCGTTGGGTTGGCCGAGAGAGCTTCAAGTTCCTTTACATGTCCCACAGTGCGAAACCCTTCCACCTTCTTATCAGCAAAGATTTTGTATACCTCCATGGCAGGGTCGTTGGTGGCAGTGATGTAGACATCTCCCAGGTCGCTGTCAGAGGGGAGAATGTGTTGCATACCTACGGCCTCCTTAGTGATCGTAGCCATACTGCGTAGGGGGATTCGCAGCACGTTGTTGGGGGCGGTGGCGGTTTTTGCATTCTGTTCTCTCACCTCGTTTACGGCTGCCAGACTGGTGCGTATAGGCACGTTCGTTAAGTGGGCGGGGTAAGTGTCAGTCGCCCCATTCAGTCCGTCAAAGAGCTGTGGCGCTTTGCCACTGACCAAGATACTAATTCGTTCAGGGTCGTAGCAGTACTGCACGTTGCCGTCGGCATTGGTATGGTCAATAGGAATGACTGTAACGTACTCTATCTCTCCTTGAGTCGTAGCCACAGGTATGAATACGTTACACGTATTGTTGAGCAAGAGCAAAGGTGCCACACTGTTTGATGTGTTTTGTGTGAGTTGTAGGAGTACGTCAATGATCGGTTGCGTCAAGACGAACGCATCGTCACTTTGAGGTTTCGCTGCCGCTACAGTCGTAGCCGTAGGGTAGAAGTGGCGGAACGTCATCAACGCTTCGCGCAGCGTGATTTCGGTCGATATGGGGGCTTCGTGCTTGTCGATAACTCGCCACGTACGGTTGGCCGTATTGACATATATCTGTGCGAAAGCTCCAGCCACGTAATCGCGCCACCAGTCGTATTGTGTCAAGCGTTCAGGCTCTGTGCCGTTGTCGGCCGTGCCATTTTGCTTCACGCTGAGTGCCACACTCTTGCCTGCACAAGTTTGTACTTCATTGTCGATAGCCGTGTCGTCATCACCGTCTTCCACTACGGTAATGGCAGACCCCGTACGGAAAGTACTCATAATGCAGCAGTCCGTACCCAATTCGAAGGCATTGACTGCATTGTTAATCGTAATAGGGTCGGACGAGAAGCGCGGCTTAAACAGAATGTAATATTCGTGTCTCGGCTGAAGATTTGCTCCCTTAAACTTATCGCTAATGATAAAGTGGCGATCACCCGCACCATAGGTTTCCTTAAAGCGTTGCGCATTCATGCCATGCAGTGCCTTGGCATAGTCGTAGGGCGGCAGTAAGGCATCGTCATTAAAGTGGGTGGTGAACTCAATGTAGCGGAAAGCACGTTCCGGACCCGTTGTCACCGCAGGGTCGCCCACTAAGGCCGTTGTAAAGGCGCGCCTTACGTCGGTGGTAGAAGGAGTGTAGTTAGAGGGGTCGGTGGCTTTAGCCGTCAACTCCTTGTCGTAGAGGGCCTTGTCGAGTAGGCAGTACCACATATTGGGGTTGCCGTCGTCCAAGTCCTCATTCTCGGTCAAGTCCAATTGTTGCAAAATCACATCAAAGTCGGCCGTCATCTTAGCCAATGTAATCTGTTGACTACAAACAGGCGTGCTGCGCTCTAACTGCACAGAAGGTTTGAGTGAGAATACTTCAATATCGTCAATCAAGATGTCGCCACCGCTTGTGTTGGTACAAGCATTGTCAATCGTCAAGCGATATCGTGTGTAGGGGATAGTACTCTTGTTGATAAAGCTGAAGAACACTTGTTGCCACAGACCGATGCCTTTGTTATCGGTTTTGTTATCAATCGTTTTGCCTGTGCGATCACGTGCTTTACCTAAGATAGCACCGGGGCAGTAACTATAGAGCGTGTTGACATCGCCACTCTCGGTAATGCCTTCTACGCGGAACACTACGTTGGCGGGCGACTCAGAGGTGAAGTTGGGACTACTCATCCAAGCCGACACGTAAAGGCGCGAACCCGTACAGGCCTGACCTGAAAAGTCGATTGAAGCTACCTGACCAGGAAGGTCGGAAGCATCGATGTAGAGAAAGGCTGCGTTAGTGGCATCGTAGCCACCTTGGATATAGAAGTCTTTGTAGAACTTCTTAATAGGATAGAAGTTACCACGGTCGTTACTGTTGAGTTCCTTCGAAATGGTGTAGTTACCCCACGTACAATGGTCGGAATTTTTATTCGCTGGGGTAAAGCAGTATGAAGTGTTGTCGTAGTTGAAGGGATAGCGGTAGCAGCTGCTATAAGTAGTATTTGCTCTGTCACCTTGACCATTGTTAGAAAGGATTGACGTGTTGGTGCCCACAGGTGGCGAGAGGAAGGTGTCGTACGGGTCGGGGTCGAAGGTAATGGTGGCCACGGGATTTCCCGTTAAGGCTTGTAGTGCTTCGGGGGAACGGTCGGACTTAAACGAACCGTCAGCATTCTTACCAATTACTTCGGTGTAGAGAATGGGTTCGAAATCGTTTTCGAACTTGAGGGTGAACTTGGCTATTTGATAACGTATGCCGTCACTGGTACGTCCATATACCTTGAGTTCGCATTGGTCAGCATTGGCTTTCCCTATGCCAGAGCCATCGGGGTCGTCAGGGTATTTGAAACCAATGGCACGCTCAGAAGCTGATGACAAACCATTGTACTGGAAGCCCATACTCGTGATACCCGTGCCGAGCGAATCGTTTATCACAATTTCCAACGTTCCGCCATTGCTCTCCTCCGCATTTTGAAGGTTTTCCTCAGCTGCTGTAGCCGCCTTGTAGAACCAATAGTCGGACTTTTGCATATCGAGGTTGACGGTAGATACCTTGAACGTCATCTTCTTGCGAGGAAACGTAATTGTCTTCTCTTCCAACCAATGTTTGCTCCCCTCGCGATAGTTGAGTAGTTGGTTGGCAATGGCGCGTGCATTACGAATGACAAATAAGTTGCGGCCCGTCACGGTCGGTTCGATTAAGTTTTGGTCGGTAGGCACGACTATGTCGTTGGTCACCTCGCCCGTATAGAGTGGATTGCCATTGTCGCCAAAGTAGTCGACAAAGTCGGTATAGGTCGTTAGGTCAGCTCCCAAGATGTATTCCCAATCATCGGGCACGTTCTCAGGCATTTGGAACGTCACGCAGTGGCCAACGAAGCTGCCATAGCCTCCATTGAAGTTGAGGCGGTCGCCCACAACGAGTCCGTTGCTATACTTACGGCTACTATTGATGCCAAGGTAGAGCACAGAGTCACTTACGGCTTCGTCCGTCTTATAATTATACCAACGCTGGTAGGCACGTGAATGCGTTAAGCCCGTCTTATTCCCAACCATACACGTCGGTACGTAAAGGTCGTGTGTAGATTGACACTTAAGGTAGTGCGTAATGGTGTACGTACTCGTCTTTTGCATCGGACGCTTGGTGTAGGGATTGATCGTCCAGCCCTCTTCATCGCGCTGAATGAAACCTGTCATGGGGGACGTCTGTGCCTCGTGCGCCAACTTGACAAACCAAGAGCGCTTGGGACGGATCTCGTAGTCAGAGTAGTCCTCCGGTTGGGCAATCTCTTCAAAGCGCAAGTAGTAGCGGTTGGCCGCATTGCCCGTCATGTTCGCTTCGGTGTCGAGTGCAAGGTTGTTGCCGCTCTTGGCGAGTAGCCAACCGGTTTTGCCCTCTGTGCCTGTTCCGCCAACGAGTGTGAAGGTATAACGATCAACGTTGGCACGATAAGTGGCACTGAAGTGAGCCGCCAGTGAAAGGTCGTGCGTCACGTCGAAGGTCTTTTTCGTCGAATTGAAGTAGAGGTAATACTTATCTTTACTCATCACCACGAAGTCCTCCTTGCTCGGGCCTACGAAGGCCCACATTTGGTCGTTGACGTTGCGTTGGCCTTCTTCTACAATAGCATTGACACTGGTGCCGTTGCCGTCGCTCATGTAAAAGTTGCCCAACTTGTCGAAGTGAACAAAGTAGTAGAAGTTCTTGCCCGTCAATCCATCGGTAGTTAAGGCCGGACTTGTGGGGGCAGAGAAAGTAAAGCAGAGCGTATGCTTCTTGTCGGTGATATAAGTGCTGAAAGGCAGCAACTTCACGCTCTTGGTAGCCTCATCGTAGCCCAAGCAGAGGTTGGGCATGGTGGGTATTTTTCCGTCGGCAGGCAGTTGACCAAACATCCAAGTGAGGTAACCATCGGCTGTGGAGTGGTTGAACCAAAGGAAGAAGTGGGTAGCCTCAGCCTCATTGTCGGTAAGGGTGACAGCGCCTTCGCTATCGGTAGTGAGGTATTTACCATTGGCATTGCGTAGGACAAAGTCTTCGCGAGAGCCTACGTTCTTCCAACTATTGTGGTCGGTATTGGTGCTGCTAACGTCTTCGGTCGTTACGCGGCCGTCCTCTTGCGCCACAAGTTGTAAGGGCGTGTCTAATTCATTCAACTGGAGGTTGCGATAGGAACCGCCATCTTCATCATAAAATTCGGGCGTAATGTCAGCTGCAATGAGGTTGACAAAGTTATTGCCGTTGTTAGGTGTGGTGAGGGCAAGGGTTCCTGTAGTATTGGTGTAATTGTGCGTAATGATGTTGCTTCCTTCGCCAGCTTCTACGAGTTGCAATTGCCAATAGTTGGGTTGTGTGTTGCTCTCGACCAAGCGCACATGAGTAGCTTCGGCAATGTTGGTCGTAGCAGCGAATCGCTGACCAGCCTCGGCCGTGGCATCGTATTTTAAGAAAGCACGGTTATAGGCGCTCTGCAGATAGTAGTCCCCTTTGCCTCGGCCGTCGTTCACAAACACCCAGAGTTGGCGCAAGTCGTCGGTAGCTGCAGGTTGCAACGAAAGCTGCGTGTTATCAGCATTGAGCGTATAGTTATAGTGACTGCCGCTTTGCGTCTGTAAGTAGTAGAGTTGGTAACGCACGCCATTCGTCGAACTAACAGGCAACTTCGGGGCGAGGGGAAAGGAACGGAAGTGGGCCACACTGTAGCGCGTGTTGGGTTGTCCCCAATAGAGGGTGCCGTCCTCATCGATGCAAAGGGCATGCTGCTCATCGGTGCTGAGCAGATTGTCGCGCACGAGGCCGTTGTTCTCGTAAGTGTTGCGGCTAAACTCAAACTGATAAGCTTCTTCTTTGTTGGTCGTTACGCCGAAGGTTTTGTCTTTATCGTTATAAGCGATGAAATAGCCCGCCTTATTGCCAATGTTGAGTCCGTCAATGCGCCATTGATAGAGGCCGGGTTGGTCATCTTGGCTATTAATGGTATGGGCGCGTAGTTGTATTTGTCCCTTATCGTTATATCTCATAAGCAGGGGCTTCATGCCCATAGCGGGGAATAAAAGGTAGCGATAGATAGTGTCGCTAAGGTAGGTAAAACGGACGCGGTTGTCGGGGAAGTAGTAACCACTTGAACCCACTTTGTTTACATTGACGCCGTAGGCTGCCATTGTCCTTTTGCTTGTGTAGTTGTAAATAAGCCAATGACCATCGCAGCGAGAGTCAGTGTTGTCGGCAATATCGCAGAGCTTGTAGCAGCCTTTAGCATCGCGCACAGATGTGTCAGCGGTGACGCGTTGGTCGGTGTTATCGCAGTAGATATAGTGTCCCTTGAAACTCTTGATATAAACGTCGCCCCAATCGTTGGCTTCGTAAATGCTCCAACGCAGATCCTTCAAGGGCAGAATGTTCTCAGCAGTTTTTTGCAACACTTCACCGTCGTTGGCATCGTGAAGCAACTCGTCGCCATTGGTACGGAGGTCGATGTGATAGTAATACGGCTTGTCGTCAGTGCTCACCATGGGGCAGAGCAAAGCACCACGCAACGAGGTGGTGCGGCGCACCACAGCATAGCGCGAGTTGGGGCGTACCAATTGTAGCTGACCATTCTTCACACCGAGTGTGTTGTACGTGTCAGTGTTGCCATAGAGCGTATAGTTATAGCGCGTAGCACCAGCGGTGGCTGTGTAGTAGGTGTTCTCGCTGCGTACAAAGATAGAGGCATCGGTCTTGTTGGCAACGCTGCTGAAGGTCTTGGTCGTCGTATCGTACTTAACGTAGTGGCCAGCTTTGCTCTTGATGAATATGCCCACGACAATGCCATTTTGTTCTGCAGTCTCGCTCGTCCACTGGTAACCATCGCCTATGGGCTGCGTCTCGGTGGTAGCTACGGCTATGAGCGCGCCGTCCTTCTCGAAGAGTGCGGTGCGGCCGTTACCCGTAAACTCTAAGTAATTGTATTCGCTTACGTAGGTAGAGGGTTTGAACGAAAGGTAGTTATAGTCCGAAACGACTTCACACTCTTTGAGCTTATAAACGTCCGTGTTGCGCAAACCCATGGTGTGGTTGGTGCTTATGCAGAACGGCATGTCAATCATCCAATACGTGGGTTGCGTGTCGTTTTGCATAAAGCGGTAGACGGTGGTAGAATTTACGTCATATTGTGGACGAATGACAAATTTCGACCCATCGTAACACAAAAATTCGCCCATTTGGTTGACCAAGTAGAAGTCGCCCTCTTTGGCTTCAGGGTAGAGTGCGGTTCTCAGTATCCAGTTCTGATTACTGTTAGCAGGGTTCGCCTCGGTGTTGACTGTCGGTGTGTCATAGCCATTGGCGGTGAGGGTGAGGCGGTCGTCGCCGGCGTGGTTGGCCTTAAACTGGAGTTTATAATAATAGGTCTCGTTGATGGTAGAAAACTTGGGCAATGCCGTACCAACGACTTGCGCTGTACTTTCTACCATGCGCGTAACGGTATAGAGCGAGGCAGCAGCATCGCTCAGATAGAGGACACTGTCTTTATAGCCAATCGCCTTGGTAGCATCGTTGGCCAGGGTGAGGGAAATGCGCGTATGGTAAGGATCGTAGTAGTTGCGAAGGGGAAAGAGGGCAACGGCCTCGTCAGCATTGCTCGTAGTACTGAACGCGTTGTCAGTATATTTTAGATAGTGCCCCAATTTGCTCTTCAAAGCATAGGCATCGGTTTGGCCCGCAATGGCTTCGAATTGCCAAGTGTAGCCGTCAGCATTGTCGTTATCAGTAGGTGTCTTGACGGTTACGTTGTTTTTCGTATTGCTATCGTAAAGCGCCTGTGCTCCTTGTGCTGTGAATTGAATGACGTGGGGCTGAGTGAGCAAGCGCGTGTCGCCTATAGTGCTAACCATGGGGGTAACGTTCGGGCCACTAATAGTCGTGGCCAAACGCATCGTGCTGTAACGTGAATTAGTCACGGCGAGGGTGAGTTGTCCATTCTTCACGGCCAAAGCGTTTTTCCCCGTTAGACTGCTAATGCTGAGGTCGTAACGGGTGCTGCCAGCCGTAGCACTGTAATACGTGTTAGTACTTTTCGTAAAGGCAGTGGCTGCGGTGGCATCGGTAGTCGTCGTGAAGGATTTATCCGTCGTGTTGTATACCACATAGTGTCCCGCTTTGCTTTTGAGTACAACTTCTGAGGCTGTGGTGTTGGGCGCAGCTTCAAGTGTCCATTGATAGCCAGAGCCAGAAGGGGCATTCTCGGTAGCGTTTACTACCGAGAGTGCCCCATCAGTGTCGAGCAAGACGGTGCGCCCGTTGCCCGAGAATTGGATGTATGTGTATGTTGGGTCGTCTGCTGCCATGATAGGCTGCATTCCCAATGAAAGAATCAAGAGAAGAAGTGCAAACAAACGTTTCATGTCTACAAGGTTTTTGCTTCTTAGTTAACGGGGTTTCTTTTGTTTACGAGTTAACAAGTTAACGAGTTGACAAGTTAACGAGTTGACAAGTAAGTTAGTTTCAATTGATGAGTTAGTGAGTAGGTATTTTTAAAGGTAACCTGCTCGTTAACTAGTCAACTCGTTAACTTGTCAACTAAAAAACTAATTACTAACAATATAAATCGTACGCGTGTAATTCTGTGTAACGTTACCAGTGACGAGTTGAAGGTTGAGGCGCACGGTAGCGGTGCCTGTTCTGCCTTCGGCAAGGGTGCCGAGGATTTCACCCGTTGTGGTATCGAAAGCAGGCTGACTGCTAAAGATACCTTGTGGGTCGAGCACTGTGAGCGAATAATTCGTCACACGACTTTTGTCGTTGAGGTTGATGTAACGTTCAGGGTGGCCGCGGTCGACATACTCATAGAGCGTTGGGCGGAGCTCAAAGTCGCCACTGCCTGAGAAGTAAGCGTAGAAGTCGTCATTCTGTTCGACCACGTAAGCGGGGTAACCTCCAATGGGCGCGTAGGCACTGGCTTCAAGTTTCAAGACAAAGTCCGTAAGGTTGACGTTGACAATGGCCACGTTGTTGCGTGGAATGCTCGTGAGCTGAATGAGTGCTTGGCGTGAGTCGGGCTCCCAATTGGCGTCACCATCGGTAGAGCGGTCCATGGTAATGGTGAGCGGAAAGGACTGTCCGTCGGTGTTGGCTTCGCTCTCGTTGATATAGAGATTATTAAAGGAAGTATTGTTTGATTCGTTAGGATGGATTACGACGGGAGGCTTGTCGGCTGTGGCTGTAAATACGTCAACGTCAGTGGTGGCATGTTGCAATCCCGTGAAGTCAGTCTTGACCAAGTTGTTTCCGTCCTTGGGGGGAAGCAACTTGATTTGTGTATTGTTATCCGTAATGCTGCCTACTTTAAGTCCGCGAATGCGAAAGATTGTGGATTTCGAACGATTGTTAAAGGCAAACTGCATCTTGGCCAACATACGATAGAGCGTGAGCGTGATAGTTTGGTCCTTATCAATGGTGAAATGATTTTTATCGCTCATCGGAATGCCCGTTGTGGGTCCCGTTGTGGGTATTATGTAGTTGTTATAGTTACAAGTGGTCACTTTTGTATCTAACCCTTCGGGCAACGGACTGCCAACGGTAAAGGTAAGGCCGAGGCCGTCAAGGCTGAGTGATGTCACCTCGTGCGTAGTAGCATTAGGCGTGGTCGGAGTCGTGGTGAACTCACGGTTGGCAAAATTGTAGAATAGGTAATCACCGTTTTCTGTCGTGATCGTCGTCACCTGCTTGCTCTTGTATTCCGTTTCGCCAGCGTCGGTAGGTACGTTGATGATACGTTCCACCTTTCCCGCCTTGATGTTGTACATCACGACGTAAGCATTATGAATGTCATCGCCCGCGTCGTGATAGCTACCGCCAAACGAGGCTCTCGTTTTGTTTTGCCCCACAGCCGTCGGGTCGTTTTGTTGCAACTCAATGCGCACCGTGGATCGCCCACGCTTTATGTCGTCGCCTATTTCGTTAGAACAGGCGGAGAAGAGTAGTAGGGGAATAAGAAGGTATAAGAGTTTCATAAAAGAGAAAGAGCTTTTTAATGTGCAAATGCTGAGTTAATGTGCAAATGCGTAGGAAATGTGCAAATGCTGAGTTAATGTGCAAATGTGAGAATGTGCAAATGTGCAAATGGTCGCCTTTTATTGCTGCGATTGGCTAATGTGTAAATGATCTTTTAAAGCATTCATTCATTTGCACATTTGCACATTCTCACATTTGCACATTTCCTACGCATTTGCACATTCTCACATTTGCACATTAAAAAAGCATTCTCACATTAATCATAAGTCAATATCAGGTGCCACGATAGGAATCCAGTCGCGCACTTGAATGAGGATTAAGCCCATAGAACTTACGCTATTGATGCGTACTTGGTAAACGTGGTTGCGTACGATGCCATATTTCATGGCCAAGGCATCAGAGTTAGAGTTGTATGGGTCAGTATGGCGAATGAAGTATTCGTATGTCTTCTGTACAGCAGCTTCGCCAGCCTTCTTGTAATAGCCCGTAAAGAGCAAGCCCGTAACGTAAGCCTCTTTGTTAGCACCTATGGTAATGGTGTTCTCTTTCGCATAGACGAGTCTCTTATACGTCAAGCCGTCCGTAGCATCGGTGTAACAGTTTGTGGCGCCGTTGGTTATCTGCGTTATCTTGTTCAACCCACTGTTGCAGGCTGCAAAGCTGGACTTCATTTCTTCATATCTATTGGTGTAGCTTAGCCCTAAAGCATTGCTTGAAGGGCTTTTTTGAAGAATGTAAGGGTCGACTACATAGTTCGCTGCGTTGCCGTCAGAGCTGAGCAACTCCTTGCCTAAGTATTGAATGGTATTAAACGTCTTGTCTTCGGTAACGCGCTTCAATACGTACTCCTCACTGTTGAGTAGATTGATAGGTGTCACACCCGTCAAGTAGAAGTAGTCGGCATTCGGTTCTGTACCAATGGTATATTTGTAGCCTTCAAGCTTCTGATCACCTCCTGCCGTGTTGACCACCTCGCTGACCCATACCCCATTTCTACCTGCTGAGAAGTCGATGCGTGCGGCCAAGCGTTGCACGTCGGCTTTCATCTCGACCAATACGCCGTCCTTTACGTTAGCCATGTTGGAGTGGCCCTCGATATGGATTGATTTGTCGTCGGAGGACGACATGGCAAAGGTTGAGCAAGTTTCGGGCTGTTGTAGCGTGCCGAAGGTGGCATTGGCGGTCGTCATCTGTTGCACGTCGCCCAAGGTGTTGGCCGTGAGGCGTCCCATGTTACAAACGATAATCACATGGTAGTCGCCTGCGGGAATGGAGTAGCGCGTATCAACCACGGACGAAGTGTACACGCCTCCGTTGCTTGAAGAGTGTTCTGTGTCCTTTGAGAAGTTGGGGAGGTAGACACTATATAATATAGGAGTGTCGGCTGCTCCATTTATGCCTTTATCATTTTGGTAGATAAAGAGCGTAGCGTTATAGACCGCTTTTTCGTTCTCATCGTCAGCCAGCGTACCATCATCTTTAGACGGTCCAGCCGCACGAGTTCCTGCCCCATAGCCACCTGTGCGCACTTCCACTTTAAAGCACACGTTCTTAGCCACATTGTTCACCTCTTCCACATTGTCTTTGCTGCACGACCCAAAGCTCATGGTACACACCATGAGTAGCAATGTGGACAATATGTAGTAGAGTAGTTTCAAGTTCCTAATGTTTTTTGTGTATTACTTAGGGGCATCGTGTCCTCACCTGGGGGCATCGTGTCCTCACCTGGTTGCGACGCAGTCTCACCTGGGGGCGACGCGTC
>ENA-OOXM01002175-OOXM01002175.1-human-gut-metagenome-genome-assembly--contig:-NODE-2175-length-13049-cov-8.929506_pt1 | contig 13049 bp, 13 predicted proteins | sample MGYA00241589_ERZ501347 | MGnify/ENA primary metagenome ERZ501347 (study PRJEB25962, sample SAMEA2042832) | human gut metagenome | biome: human gut; feature: human-associated habitat; material: faeces...
TTTCGCTAATCACCAAATTTACAAACACTTACAATTCGTCGAACTCACGTTAAATTATAGTTTAATCAAACTATCATACATAGTATCCCATTTTTTTGAAACTGCATCTATATCAAATAACTTTTTTAAAGATTCTTGATTCCATTCAATTTCATTGTCTTGATATTCAAATAAAGATTTAATAGTCTTTATACCATTTATCTCTTTTACATTATGAACAATAAAATCATTTGTAGAGAAATAATCATAATTTATTCCTGTTAAATATACCTTTAAACCCAAATTAAACGCTGTTGTAGCAGCACCCAAACCTGATTGCCTTTCAACCCCACAAATATATATTGAATAATTGCTCATTATTTTTATATATTCATCTTTTGAAAATATCTTTTCCCAAAAACAAATCTTAAGATTGAATTCTTTACATTTTGACTTAAATTCCTTCAAATGCTCTTCACCACATCCATATGGCACCATAAATGTTATTTCTACATTCTCAATACCTTTTATTTTATTTAAAATTTCTAATATCGGAATATAAGTATTTATATAATGTCCACTATTTCCAACTAATATACGTTTATCCTTTCTATCATATTTCTTCGATTCGAACAAATCTGCAATATATGGAATGTATTCAACTTTTTTTATTTTAAAAAGTTTTTCTATATTATACCTATCTTTTTCAGTCAATGTAATTATTTGATATACTTTATTTATAAACAGTTCAATTGTATAAGCAAAAGTTTGTTTTTTAAGAATTTTTTTTGGATATATAGGAGGTAAATTTCCCCAACACACCCACACATATTTTATTGGCATCTTTGATAACAATCTCAAAGAATATCTACCAATCATACTTAATTCAACATGTAGAATCAAATTATCATGCTTATAATTTATAAGAAACATATATAAATAATAAAAGGAACTATTATTTTTCTCTTTTAGCATATAAAGAGAGAAATTTAATAATTTAGACTTTGCTAAACTTATTTTTTCCTTTAAAGATAATTTATGTTGAATAATATAGCTATAATCATGAAAATCTAAACTTTTGAATAAAATTTCATATTTGTTTATATTCTTCTTACTTTGTAAGAAAATATAAAAATAATGATTTTTACAAGAATACTTAATTATATTTTTAATTATCCATAACGTGAGAAAATATGTCTCACCATTAAATAAATGATATATTTTTCCCATATTTAAATAATACCTATATTTTGTTTTTACGATTAACTTTATCAATAATCTTAAAAAGATATTTTTCAAGAAATCTTTGTCTCATAAGATCAATAAACACACAAATCACAAATATACAAATAACACATATCAAGGCATGTAGCACTGCATAATCTGTTGCAAACCATCTTACATTATCCAACGTATCGTGCCATAGCCATTGACGCATTGTATTACTATTTGCATGGATTAGTAATACACCAAACATACACGATGCAACCTTGTTTATAAAAGTACTATTCTTTATCGGTAAATCCTTAAAATACATAAACATACAAATGGAAGTAATTACTGCCATTATATGATTTGAGTCTGAAACCAGAATAAACTCACGCCATGGTGTATTTACTATTGTTGAGAACACTAATACACTTGTTGCTGATATTATTATAGATATGAAAGACATCCCCATTTAATCTTTACATTCTTATAATTTATCCCATAAATACGGATATAAGATGAAATAAAGTATAAAACACTAAACCATGTCACATAATTCATTGCGACATATATTCTTGTTGTTGTTCCTAATATTGTATATATGAATAAACATAAGGCAAGCAATAATTGATGCTGACTTTTATTCATATTATGTACAAGTATATTAAGAAATGGTATGCACAAATAAAATAAAAGAAAGCATGAGGAAAAATCATCACTTACAGATTTTATCGGCCATATCATTCCATATAATGATTTCATATTGAGCTCTTTGCATCCAGTAAAGACAAAAATTAAATTTATAACTATATTATAAAATTCTATCTGGAGGAATAATTTCAGAAATTTTCTTAATGTTATCTTCGACCGACACATGAAATAGCCTGTTATCAGAACAAAACAATTTATTCCTGTTTTACCCCACATCCCGAATACATAAAAGAATGCAGATTTTGCAGTCAATGGTTCATTTTCTATTACCTGAATTAATCCAGAATTAACCAAATAATGATGTGCAACAATCATAAACATCACTATTATTCGGTACAGCTCAATATTGGAACTACGTTCCTTATTGATTAATGCTCCAACATTCAAATTATTCCCCATTTCTTTTAAAAAATTTTGCAGGAGTACCGATGACAACAATATTATCTTTTACAGGCTTTGTTACTACTGCTCCAGCTCCAATAATAGAATTATATCCTATTGAACAAGCCTTCCCTGATATTAATGTAGCACCAGAGCCAATAAAAGAGAAATCATTAACTTTAGTATAAGCCCCGACAACAACATTACATGCCACAAAACAATGATTATTCATTACAACACTATGATTAACGATACTACCATCTGAAATCATACAATCATCTCCTATTATGACATCAGGATCTATCACACAAAGAGCATGTACTTGCAATCCTCTTCCAAATCTAGAATATTTAGAAACAACAGCACTTGGATGTATCAAATTTGGAATATTTCCACCCTTATTTATGAGATTATTAAAAAGTTCAGAACGTATAATATTATTACCTACACTTATTGCAAAATTTTTATCAGACAAGTCTTTTTCAAAAAGATCTTCATTTGTTCCAACAATCTTATGACCAAAATAGTATTCACCGACTCGAGTTTTCTCATAATGATATAGGCCAGCAATTCTATAGCCACAGGCTTCTGCTAAATCTATTGTAACTATAGTATTGTGCCCTACACCTAATATATAAATATCTTTATTAAACATACTTATATTATACAATTAATAACCCTATGAATATCCTCATCACTTAACGCATGGTGCATAGGCAAGCATATAACTGTATTTGCCATTTTATGTGCATTAGGAAGATTATCCGGTCTTGCACTCTCAAGTCCACGATAAGTGGAGAACTCACTAATAAGCGGATAGAAGTAACGGCGTCCGAGAACATTCTGCTCCTTCATCTTGAAATAAAGTTCATCACGTGTCATTCCATATTTCTCAGCATCAACAAAAATAGGGAAATAAGAATAGTTGTGCTTTACTCCCGGCATATCGTCAAAGAAAGTTATACCTTCAACACCACGCAATGCCTCACGATATTTTATTGCGACCTGATGACGTGCCTCGATAGCAGTATCCACTTGACGAAGATTTAACAAACCATACGCTGAACGTATCTCATCCATCTTACTATTAATGCCAGGGCCTACAACAGTCACCTCATTGGCAAAACCAAAATTTTTAAGATAATCTATGCGTTTCTTTGTCTCTACATCGTGCATAACAAGCGCACCACCCTCAACAGTATTATAAACCTTTGTTGCATGGAAACTCAATGTTGACATATCTCCCGCATTAAGTACGCTTTCTCCATTCACCTCTACACCGAAAGCATGCGCAGCATCATATATAACCTTTAATCCATAAGTATCAGCTATTTCCTTAATACGTTTTGTGTTGCAAGGTTTTCCATAAACGTGCACTGGCATTATTGCCGTGGTTTTCGGTGTTATGGCGGCCTCAATCTTTTCAGGATCCATATTACCCGTTGCTGGATCTATATCAACAAACACCGGTTTTATTCCGTTCCACCAAAGACTATGTGTCGTTGCCACAAAGCTGTAAGGTGTTGTTATAACCTCACCGGTTATACGGAGAGCCTGCAAGGCTGTAATCAAAGGCAATGTTCCATTCGTAAACAAGCTTATATATGGTACTTTCAGATATGCAGCCAATTCTTTCTCAAGTTGCTTGTGGAAAGAGCCGTTGTTTGTAATCCACTTACTTGCCCATATCTCCTTAAGAAGGGCGTTAAACTCGTCAAGATCAGGTAATAATGGCGAAGTAACTGTAATAATTTTGTTATCCATATAGATTTATATTTATGATTTACGTTTCAACATATATTTAACATCATCAAGTTCACTGAATTTGAATAGTATGGCACCGCCTATATATACTATCGCGCCTAAGATGCCACCACAGATAATCTGAAGCAACATATTTGAAATAAAATAGTTAGACAAATGTATAACAGCAAACATGACAAGCCCGAGCAATACGATAGGCAAAAGATCACGCATTTGCTTGAAATATCCAACATTTATGAGCTTACCGGTATAATATGTATTTATAACCAATGCAATTAGAGAAGATACCACACTTCCACAGCAAAAAACAATCAAACCGTGTGGTAAAGTTATCGTCAGGATAGATACGCCTACAATTTTTTTTAAGATTTCAAGACGAAGAAATAAATCAGAACGTCCTTTCACTTGAAGCAGATTAAGATTAATTGCATGAACAGGATACCACATCAACGAGAAACACATTATCTGCAGAAGAATAACACATGATTCCCATTTTGCTGTGACCAATATTATAACTAACGGATGAGCCAATGCAGATAGCATCATCATTATTGGAAAAATGATAAATGCTGTAGCCTTTAACATTCTACGATAGTTATGCGCTAATGCTTCATTATCATTTTGCATCTTGCTTAATACGGGGAATGTCACATTTTGAATTACCCCCGTAACATTCTGTGACGGCATCATCGCATATCCCTGCGCACGATTGTAAACACCAAGTTCTGCCGGACTATAGAATTTTCCGATAAATACTGGAGCAATATTATCATATATAGCTCCTATTCCCCACGATAACATTATCTTATTACCATAATCCCAAAGATATTTGAATGAATCTTTTGACCAACCTGCCTTAGGAATCCAGCGTACCACATACCAGTTCATAAGAAGACTTAAAAAGCTCGATAAAAGTCCGGATATAACCAACGACCACAAGCCATAACCCATAAAAGCCATTGATATACCTACAATAGCAGAAACAAATTTTGTAATTATAGATATTGTTGTAGGAGTTTTAAAATCAAGCTTTCTTTTTAAGATAACATTCTGAGGAGTTCCCAAAGGTCCCCACAGAAATCCTAATGCTGTAACACGAATTAGTGGAACAAGTACAGGTGTATTATAGAAATCTGCTATCCATGTTGCAGAAAAGAACATGACTACATATAAAACAATACCAACAGAAATGCTATAATAGAATGCTGTGGAAAGATCTTTTTCCGATAAATCTGTCTTGCGTATCAATGCATCACCCAATCCTCCATTCTGCAAAATATAAGCCACAGCCATAAACACCGCAGGCAAAGCCGTTATTCCATAATCAGACGGCGATAACAGTCGTGCCATAACAATTCCGACACAAAACTGCATCCCATAATTTGCGAACTGATTGAAAAAGCTCCAGTATAATCCTTTCTTTGTCTGTTGTTTAAGATTTCCTTTTGTTTCTCCTGACATTTTTGTTTTCTCAAATTATCAATTTATTTCCTTTCACAAGGAATAATAAAGTGGTATGTTTTAATTAAGAGGCGCAAGCCTTTGCGCCCCTATATAAACTCTGGGGTGTTTCCTTCCATCTTCCTTTATCTACCAATGCAATAATACTCAAAGCCGTTCTGCTTGAGTTCCTCGGCATCGTAGATGTTGCGGCCGTCGATGATAAGAGGATTCTTCATCGACTTGCTTACCACGCCCCAGCTTGGCAGACGGAACTGCTTCCACTCGGTGAGCATGAGCAGGGCGTCGGCGTCGAGCACGGCGTCGTACATGTCTTTGGCGTAGAACACCTTGTCACCGATGCGGCGACGGCACTCGTTCATTGCCACGGGATCGTAAACGCGGACGGTGCAGCCGGCTTCGAGCAGGAGGTTGATGGTGACGAGGGATGTCGCCTCACGCATATCGTCGGTCTCCGGTTTGAATGCCAGGCCCCACATGGCGATGGTCTTTCCCTTGAGATTGCCGCCGTAGTATTTTGAGAGTTTGTTGAAAAGCACGTGCTTCTGGTTCTCGTTCACCTGCTCAACGGCTTTCAGCACGCTCATGTTGTAGCCGTTCTTCTCGGCTGTCTTGATGAGTGCCTTCACGTCCTTGGGGAAGCATGAGCCGCCGTAACCGCAGCCCGGATAGAGGAACTTGCTGCCGATGCGGGCGTCGGAGCCGATGCCCTTGCGCACCATATTGACGTCGGCGCCCACCAACTCGCACAGGTTTGCGATGTCGTTCATGAAGCTGATGCGTGTGGCGAGCATTGAGTTGGCTGCGTACTTGATCATCTCTGCCGAAGGTATGTCGGTGAATATCACACGGAAATTGTTGAGCAGGAACGGACGGTAGAGCTTAGACATGAGTTCCTTTGCCTTCTCCGACTCCACACCTACGACCACGCGGTCGGGGCTCATGAAGTCCTTGATTGCCGCACCTTCCTTGAGAAACTCAGGGTTGCTCGCAACATCGAACGGTACATCGACGCCGCGCTTTTCCAGTTCCTCGCGTATGACTGCCTTCACCTTCTTCGCCGTACCTACAGGAACGGTGGATTTGGTTACGAGCACCGTGTATTTCTTGATGTTCTGACCGAACTCGCGTGCCACCTCAAGCACATACTGCAGGTCGGCGCTGCCGTCTTCGTCGGGAGGAGTGCCCACGGCACTGAACACTATTTCCACGTTGTCGAGACAACTCGTGAGGTCGGTGGTGAAGTTGAGTCGTCCCTCACGGTGGTTGCGCAGCACCATCTCGTCGAGTCCCGGCTCATAGATTGGCACCTGACCATTCTTCAGTGAGTTGATTTTCTCTTCGTTCACGTCAACGCATGTCACGTTTACTCCCATCTCTGCGAAGCATGTGCCGGACACCAGTCCGACATAGCCTGTACCTACAATTGCTATATTCATATTGTATTTAATATTAAAATTCCTCCTCTTTTTTCCCCTATCGGGCAATTTATTTGCTTGCGAAACTTATCTCGTTGAGGAAGAATGTTTATTGTTTATATTTTTGTTTACTATTTTGTTCGTGGTTATTTTCCTAATGAAACCGTGCTTTATGTTCTCGGTTTACCAACAACAGATGATTAATTATGTATCATAAAAAATCTATCTCGTTATCACATTCCAAAGGTATTCCCTTGGTGCGCTTGGCAAACGCAATGGCATTTGTCTGCTCTGCCGCGCTGTTTCTCGGGAATGTTTCGGATACTATGATATGGCAGGTAACATTTACTTTCTTTCTGAAGTCTATATCAATAGCATTTATCTTACTCTCAAAAATATTCAATGTTTCATTAAGTTGGTCCATCGCCTTAGAATATGTACCCTTTACTGCATTATCGGTATTGCCCTCTGCGTTGGACTTGAACTCTACGAAATGAAAGTCTTTTGTATTAAACAGAGCTGAATCAGCTATGCCTCCCTTATGGTTAATGATGAATTTTCCATCAATGGGTAAAAGGATGACAGCTTCATCTGTTGAATTGGATACTTTGCAGGATTTGTCATCAATCTTTTTACAGGTATAGATTGTACATCCGACTTCACGACTATCCTCCACAAAAAACTCTTTATCTGCTATGGGCAGGACACAATCCATTATATCAGGATTATGTCCCTTGAATGCACGGCATAACTTTAAATTGCTTATTGCTTCAGGTATATCCATCATTCAAATGTTTTCAGATACAATTTATACAGTTTTCCGAACTCATCTCCCATAACAGAAGATGCTGTATCGAGGTAATTCTGATCTATTGTTCCTGTCTCCTTATTAAGGATATCCTTACAATAATTATTCTCACCGCCTAAAGCGTAAGCACCTACATCACCTGAAGTCAAATGATATTCCTCGGGGAGTATTTTTAATACTTCATCCTTATATCTCGCATCTTTGGCAACCAAACTTGCCAAAAGTGATATATTTATGCCTGACAACAGATACGGGCTGTGCGTTGTGATGATGCTGCGTCTATCATAAGCATTGTTCTTACTGATAATATATCTTAATACTGCCAACTGATTATCGGGGAACAGATTCTGTTCCGGTTCTTCTATGACATACGAATTGTACATATTTTCATTAATACAATAATCGAGTACCATCATCATTGGTAATAATGATTGTATGCCTGATGAACACTTGCTTAACGGCAACAGTTTTGTCTTTTCGCCATCGTTTATCATCAATCCTTCTTTTGAATTGCCATAACGGTATTTTATATCCTCATTGAAAGGTATAGTGTATTCGGCATTTGCTTTTCTTGCCTGCTCAAAATAGCTCATATATTGCAATACCAATTGTGGTATTGGTATCTTTGCCAACATTATATTAGACATGGCGGGTAATAATGTAGAAATTATACTTCTTTCGGCCGGTATATATAATGCAGTACCGCAATAGGGTTTCAGGAACAAGTAATTATTTGTGATGAATTGTTCTATCGGTTGATCTTTCGGGATATCCAATTTATCTCTGAGTTCTCTTACTTTTTTTAAAATCAGTACATCACAATAATTCTTGAATTTATTATTATCTGATATGTTATTGTTTTTTATATCAAATTTTCCATCCTTGAAAGTGATACATATATTATTGTATTCATATTCTATATCCGTATCGTCTCTGAAATATTCATATATCCCATAATCATTAAACGGAGCATAAATATTTGTACCATTCAATAAATTGATATACCAAAGATAATCCTGAAAGATTGATACCAATTTTGCAATAGTGCTCTTTCCGGTTCCCTGCCCGCCAATGAGCACAAGAAAGGGTTTTAATTCTATATAGGCCTCTTTTACAGGACCGAAATTCTTTATCTTAAGATAGTTCATAAAAATTTCTGTTTACCTTTATGCATGCAGGATGGTCATCTGTATTGACTTCGACAAAAAAACATACGTGGATTTGCTGCTCAAAGTCTCACTGTCCCGAACTTCACCTTACCTATGATTCCCGACGGTGGCAGCGGTGCATCGGCGTTGAGGTGGTTTAACGTACAGATAGATGTCGAGCCGGTTCATGTCGCCCACGATAGCGCGCACCGTGAATTAGCCATGTGGATTTATCTCTATGATGTTACTCGTATTGATGGTGAGGCGCGCGTCTGTAGTGTCGTCACCGTCGGCCGTCGCCGTGAGGTCACCCATCATCAGTACCGAAGCACCGGAAAGAAGGACGCAAGTCAATGGTTGCCTGTTTTTCCGTATCATCGGTTTCGTGGTTTTATAAGCTATTGGTCAATAATCTTTCTTCTTTTCAACTCGTTCTATCATATCAGGATGCACCGTGGCCATCGCCACAGCTATGACGCCCTGCACGGCCACCACCACACAGCGCGACCGCTTGCCGGGCACTCGCATAAGTATGCCTTCGAGGCCGGCGAACGGTCCTCCGATGATGCGCACAGCGTCACCGCACTTCATGTCAAGCTGTCCGGGACTGAACCACATGAGCTGTTCGTCGAGCGTACCGCTCACGGCAATGAACTGCTGCATCTGCCGTTCGGGTACGATTACAGGCTCACGTCTCAGACCCTCGTCGCGCATGATGTAATGAAGATAAGGCATGTTTTTCTTGAGTGTGGCTATCGTCTCGCGATTTGTCATAACAAAAATCAAATCGCGAATCACCGGTGTCAATCGTGGAGCGGTGTGACGCTGGTTGCCTGAGCGCGTGTAGTGCATGGGTATGAACGTCCGTACGCCATGCTCGTTCAAAACATTTTGCGCCATGAGGTTACGGCCATAGGTGGCACGCATGGCAAACCATTGCTCGTCGTCTGCTACTTCAGACATCTGATTAAACTAAATTTTGATGACAGAACATACTCTCGGGGCATTGAAAACCGTGTAAAACATTGATTTTCAACTACTTATAATATTAATAAGGTGAATAAGAAACATTTTGCAGACCCGCTGCCAACCTCATTTAAGGCCATAAAATCTTATTCATGGGCAAAAGTAATAATTTTATTTGGAAAATAAAAATATTTCATGTTACAATACGATATAAAAATTCGGACATTTAGAACAAATCATTGAAAACCGTTAGCGAGACCGTCTGATGACAGGAAATATGTATGAGAAAAACAGCAAACAGGTACGAGAGTTATGTAAAATAGAACAACTATAAAACGGAAAATGTTAAAATAGCATTGTCAAAATATGGTGTCCGGAGGGCGATGAAGCATATACGGGCGGAAAACGCCGCAAACAGAATAACGCAGAAAAGCGTTGTATGCCAGAGCATTACGTGACAAATACAGAACATAACGAACGGGATTAGCACGCGATAGCACCCGTTTCTGGGGCTGGAAAAGTCCGTTTTATACCCCGAAACAGGCTCCATCAGGGAATGAAACGGACCTTATCGGGACATAAGAGAAGCTTTATTTTGTGAGAATGACGATTTTGTCCATATCAATACATACTATTCGCAGGACGGAAAGTATAAAAATTGCACACGAAAATCGTGGCGGACGATTTGCCGACAAGATTAGAGCGCAATGATTTTAACTTAAAAATGTTAATTAAAAACAGTGTATTCCCTACACCTGATGTTAATTTTCAGGAGTCGTTACGGGCGCCGGCAGTCACTGTTACACGCTCACCGACGGCATCATCGGCATGTGATTGAGGTGTGACGGGCGACGTATTGTCGAGGAACCGGCGTATGTCGTCGATGACGTGTCCGCACGGTATGGACGAGGTGAACGCCGTGTTCTTTTTCAGCAGCAGTTCAACATCCGCCACGCTGCCCGTATAACACGACAATTCGTTGTGGCGTTGGGTGGAATGAACACTCTGGCGCGATATCTCATTCTCGCGTTCACGTATCAGTATGTTGCATATCTTCTTCAGCATCGGCACCACCACCTTGTCGAAAAGATGGTGTCCCTGCACATACAGATATGTGGTGTCGGGCGTCACTCCGAGGCGTTTTATGTCCTCCTTCACATCCTGCCAACTCTGTTTTGCCGACGGATAGTGGCGCTGCAACTGCTCCACCCGCCGTGCCACCTTGCGTCTGAGGACGCACAGCGACGACTCGATGTCGTTGGGATTGAAGTGTCCCATCTCTATGACATGCAGGAAATCGGATATGGTGAACTCGCTATATTTAGTTGTGCGATAGAACCAGATGCTCCACACGAACAGCGGAAATATGGCGAGGGAGAACTCGCGGAAATAGTTCTCGAAGTCGAATATGGCGTGGTCGTTGAGCGTAACAGCCACGCACACGTCGTGGAGCGAGGGCGCGTAGCACTGCAGGTTCTCTATGGAATAGGCGTAGGTGTGGAATATGTAGGGGCTGTTGAGTATGGTCTCCGACATCGGTGTGGCGCGCTGTATGAGATAGTCGTAGTCGGCATCGACGCAGGCTATCATGTCGCGGCCCACCCTACCGTTGAGCAGACTCATCAGGGCCGCCTTCTTGCCGCGCTCAAGGTGTGGCACGCGCGAGGGCAGCATCACCTCAAAGTAGCGGGTGTCGTCCTCAAAACGCGACAGCACCGACCGCCAGAAAAACACGTCGTCGTAGCTCTCTACGTAAGCCACGATGCGCCGGCGGGCTTTCTTCGAGGTCATGCGGTTTGCTGCCTCGAAGTATCCCGACGTAAGATTGTCTTTAAGTCGTTTACTCATAAGGGGCGTGGTTTTGAGATTGTCACATGGTGATGTCGGTCACTTCGGTCACACGGTCGGCCCATCCGTTCATGATGACAGCCGGGCTGTGCGTGGCAAGTATTATCTGCACGTTGGGGTTCAGCTCCAGAACAATGTCGATGAGCCGCTGCTGCCAGTCGATGTGCAGGCTCACCTCGGGCTCGTCCATGAACAGTACGTAGCTGCGGTTGTCCTCCACCAGCACTGTGAGGAGTATGGCGAGCATCTGTTTCTCGCCGCTCGAGAGCTGATAAGGAGCCAGCGTCTCACCTATCTGCGTGAACAGAATCTCGTTCTCAGTGCGCTTTATCTTCTTGCCGGTGCTGGCAAACAGATCGTCAACAAGGTCCTGGAAGCGTTGCTTGGGAGCCGAAATCTCGCGCGCCTTCTCAGCCGCGTCGGGATCGCCGCTCTGCAGAACGGCAATCATGCGGTTGCCTATGTTCACCTGATAGTCGAGATACTTGCGCTGCAACTGGTAGAGCTGCACGTCGAGTTCGGTGGTGAGCGACGTGATGCTCGCATTGAGCTTGCTCAGTGCCTCGACGTTGAGCAGCGGCCGGTCCACCGACCTGATGATGTCGTAGCGTATCCATCTGGCATCCTCGGGTACCACCTTTATTTTCACGCCCTTGAGCATGTGGTTGGGGAACTCGCCTCCCGCGGCAAGCCCGCGCACCACTTTGTTGAGTATGGTACTCTTTCCCACTCCGTTAATGCCGCTGAGTATGTTCACCTGGCGGTCGAGATTCCACACGATGTGGTGCTTTCCGCTCCACAGCGAGTCAATCTCTATCTGTTCAATGTAATCGGCGTATTTCATCTTCGTAGTGTTTTTGTGGCCGGCATCCTGCCGCGACGGTGCCGGAGCATCTGTGCCGGCGATGGTTGAAACAAATTGTCCGGGGATATGTCACGGCGTGTCCCGGCGCATGGAAACGCCGTTGGCCTACCGCTACATTATCCATAACAAAGATAAGAAATAAATCGTCAGGATGCGTGTTTTGTGTCGAAAAATAACACTTTTTGAGGTGTCCGGAACCACAAGAGGCCCATGACGGAGGATAGGGACAGGAAAGTGATGAACGGTGAAGGCACATGTTGCCGGACAAAAGGGAGTGTCACACGGCCGGATGAACCCAAACAGGTCATTAGACCGCATGTGTCTTTATATATTCCGTGCATTCATGCTTTCAGCCATCTTATTGTTTTACATTGGCCTCTTTTTGCTCGATCATTATTGAAATGACCCGTCATGCCTGCAAAAAACTGCCGAAAACGCCCACCGTCAAGTTAGAAGTGCAACTCCGCCACCGCCTTCCTCCGTCCTTGGAG
>ENA-OOXM01002180-OOXM01002180.1-human-gut-metagenome-genome-assembly--contig:-NODE-2180-length-13038-cov-2.015251_pt1 | contig 13038 bp, 13 predicted proteins | sample MGYA00241589_ERZ501347 | MGnify/ENA primary metagenome ERZ501347 (study PRJEB25962, sample SAMEA2042832) | human gut metagenome | biome: human gut; feature: human-associated habitat; material: faeces...
AATCGACATCAAACTTAGTGATATCGTTAACAAATGACTTAACCTTATCGATTGAATTAAGTGAAATCTGAACTGTTTTCATGGTACAACCTCCTGATAATTTTTATTAACTCAATCATACATTTTTGGACAAAAAAAGTCAATACAAAATGTCAGAAAGAAGGTACTTAATTTTATGAAATGTACATTACATAACCTTGGATGCAAAGTAAATTCTTACGAAACAGAAGCCATGAGACAGCTGTTAGAAGCAGCGGGATATGAGATAGTTGAGTTTGGAAGTGAGACAGCGGATGTGTATATTATAAATACCTGCACAGTGACAAATATAGCCGACCGCAAATCAAGGCAGATGCTTCACAAGGCTAAGAAGGACAATCCGAATGCGGTTGTTGTGGCGGCAGGCTGTTATGTTCAGGAGGCCGGGGAAAAGCTTCTTGCGGATGAGGCAGTAGATATAATTGTAGGAAATAACAGAAAGGGACAGATTGTCGAAGTTCTTGAAGAATATTTCAAAGGAAGAAATATAGATAATTCGTTTATTGATATAAATAAGACCAGAGAATATGAAAATCTTGAAATCAATGCAAGCCTGGCGCATACAAGGGCATATATTAAGATTCAGGATGGTTGTAATCAGTTCTGTTCGTATTGTATCATTCCTTACACAAGAGGAAGAATCCGCAGTAAAAATCCAGAGGAAGTCATTGAAGAAGTAAAAAATCTGGCAGCACAGGGTTATAAAGAAATCGTGCTTACCGGAATTCATTTAAGTTCCTATGGGAAAGATTTAGGAACAGTGAATCTTCTTGATGTGATTAAGAGAATACAGCAGATAGAGGATGTGGAGAGAATCCGCCTTGGTTCTTTAGAGCCTAGAATTATCACAGAGGAGTTTGTAAAAGAACTTGTGAAATGTGATAAAGTATGTCCACATTTTCATCTTTCTTTACAGAGCGGCTGCGACCAGACATTAAAGCGTATGAACCGCAAATATACAACAGAAGAATATGAGGAAGCATTAAATATTTTAAGAAAGTACTATGAGCATCCGGCATTAACAACTGATGTTATTGCAGGTTTTGTTGGAGAAACTGAGGAAGAATTTGAAAAAACAAGAGCATATCTTGAGAAAATCAATCTATATGAGATGCATATTTTTAAGTATTCTGTACGAGAAGGAACAAGAGCACAGAAGATGTCCGGGCATGTGCCGGAACAGGTAAAGACAGAACGTTCCGAGGTGCTTCTTTCGATGGCAAAAAGGCACAAGACAGCATTTGAAGAATGGTATGTTGGAAGAAAAGAAAAAGTACTTTTAGAAGAAATTGTAGAGAAAAATGGTAAAAAATATTTTCAGGGATATACGGCTCATTATGTGAAAGTTGCAGTGGAATTAACGGAAAATGATACAAAATTAGAACAAAATGAGGTAATTGTAGTAGATATTCAGGGATTTATTGATGAAAATTTACTGTACGGAAAAGTTTCGATTGAATTTTAATGTCACTCATAGTAAAATATTTATTGATTGTAAATCTGCTAGAAGGAGGTAGACATGGGTAGAAATAATACACAGTTTTTTCATGTGGTTAAAGAACAGGAATATGATGTAGCATCTATTTTGAAAGATGTATACGAAGCATTAACGGAAAAAGGATATAATCCAGTGAATCAGATCGTGGGTTATATTATGTCCGGAGATCCGACTTATATTACCAGTCATAAGAATGCGAGAAGCTTAATTATGAAGGTAGAACGTGACGAGATTCTTGAAGTTTTATTTGAAAATTATATTGATACTCAGTTAAAGTAATTATGAAAGAAAGATGGATGGGTCTTGATTACGGGACAAAGACAGTAGGTGTGGCGGTAAGTGATGCTTTGGGCATTACGGCACAGGGAGTTGAGACAGTTACCAGAAAGTCGAATAAGAAGCTGCGCCAGACATTGGCAAGGATAGAAGCGCTCATAGAAGAATATGAAGTGAGTAAGGTAGTACTCGGATTGCCAAAGAATATGAATAATACGCTGGGAGAAAGAGCTGAGGAGACGAAGGAGTTTCAGGCGATGATTCAGCGCAGAACCGGATTGGAAGTAGTCTTATGGGATGAAAGACTGACTACGATGGAATCAGAGAGAATTTTGCAGGAAGGCGGAGTGTGCCGTGAGAACAGGAAAGAACGCATTGACTGGATGGCGGCCACTCTGATTCTGCAAAGTTACATGGATGCACATCCAATTCCGGAAAAGTAAGCGGAGAACGGACGTAAGTACGGAAGAAAGAGGTTTTATATGAACAATTATCAGAGTATTCCATTTAAAGACGAAGATGGAAAAGAAAAGGAGTTCTATGTCCTCGAACAGACAACTCTGAATGGATTTCACTATCTGTTAGTAGAAGACGGAAGTGCAGATGCAGATGACGAGGAGGTTGAAGTTCTTATCATGAAAAGAGTTGCTGATGCGGCTGAGGATGAAGAATGGGCAACCTATGAGATGGTTGAAGACGAGGAAGAACTTATATCAGTATCCAAAGTATTTGAGCAGTTAATGGACGATATTAATTTTGAAGTAGAATAGCAGGCAGGCTTTCGTGTGAGATAAAACGGCAGATATTTGGCAGGAATAGATGTCCGTTTTATTCTATGCGATTGTGCTTTCTGCTATATAGACAAGTGAATAGTAGAACGGAGGTTAGAATTTGAAAGTAACAGGAAATCAATCAGTAAAGATAATACCTCTCGGCGGATTAGAGCAGATCGGTATGAATATTACTGCGTTTGAGTATGAGGACAGTATTATTGTAGTAGACTGTGGTCTGGCTTTTCCGGACGATGAGATGTTGGGAATCGATTTAGTTATACCGGATATCACTTATTTGAAAGAGAATGCCTCAAAGGTAAAGGGACTTGTAATTACCCACGGACACGAGGATCATATTGGTGCGATTCCCTATGCTCTTAAAGAACTGAATATGCCTATTTATGCAACAAAGCTTACAATGGGACTTATTGAGAATAAGTTAAAAGAGCATAATCTTTTAAGAACAACCAGAAGAAAGGTCATCAAACATGGCCAGTCTATTAATCTGGGAAGATTTCGTATAGAATTTATTAAAACGAACCACAGTATCAGTGATGCGGCAGCACTCGCTATTTATACACCAGCAGGGATTATTGTGCATACTGGTGACTTTAAGATCGATTACACACCGGTATTTGGAGATGCCATTGATCTTGGCCGTTTTGCAGAACTTGGAAAGAAAGGTGTTCTTGCCTTAATGTGTGAGAGTACCAATGTAGAGCGTGAGGGATATACGCCATCCGAGAGGACCGTTGGACGAACTCTCCGACACCTTTTTGATGAGAATAAAGACCACAGAATTATTGTAGCGACATTTGCTTCGAACGTAGATCGTGTACAGCAGATTATTGACTGTGCGTATAGTTGTGGAAAGAAGGTTGTTATCGAGGGAAGAAGTATGGTCAGCACAATCTCTACTGCAGCAGAGCTTGGCTATATTAAGATTCCAGATAACACATTGATCGATATAGAACAGATGAAGAATTATGTGGATGAGCAGCTCGTGCTTATAACAACAGGAAGCCAGGGAGAAACGATGGCAGCATTAAGCCGTATGGCAGCTTCCACTCACCGCAAGGTTTCTATTAAGCCAGGTGATGTAATTATCTTCAGTTCTCATCCAATTCCTGGTAATGAGAAGGCTGTATCAAAAGTAATGAATGAGCTTGCCAAGAAGGGAGCCAGCGTTATTTTCCAGGATACTCACGTTTCCGGACATGCGTGTCAGGAAGAGATTAAGCTTATCTACACATTGACAAAGCCACAGTATGCGATTCCAGTTCATGGTGAGTACCGTCACTTAAAGAGACATAAAGATCTTGCCATTGAGATGGGTATTCCAAAAGAAAATGTAATGATCTTACAGTCTGGCGATGTGCTTACCATTTCAAAAGAGCAGGCAAAAGTTACCGGGCATGTACCTGCACAGGGTATTTTAGTAGATGGTCTTGGTGTTGGTGATGTTGGTAATATTGTACTTCGTGACCGCCAGCATTTATCACAGAACGGCTTATTTATTGTCGTTGTTACACTTGACCGTTATAATGGGGTTCTTCTGGCAGGGCCAGACATTGTGTCAAGAGGTTTCGTTTATGTAAGAGAGAGCGAGAAGCTCATGGAAGAGGCAAAGAGTGTTGTCACGAACACATTAGAGCATTGTAACTCGAAGAAGATTACGGATTGGGGACGTATTAAGGGGGCAATCCGTGATGATTTAGGAGATTATATCTGGAAGAAGATGAAGAGAAGTCCGATGATTCTTCCGATTATTATGGAAGTATAGACAATGATGGATGAAGGAAAGTTATCAATACCGTTCTTTCCTGATACAGAAGATATTCGTCAGGGTACAAAGAAGTTGACAGATATGATTTGTCATACAGAAGATTACAAATGTTATCAGAAAGATCTGGCTGTTTTGAAAGAACAGGAAGAATTATATCGTAAGTTTAAAGAATTTCGTGGAAAAAGTTTGTATTTACAGCTTGAAAAAGGACAGGAACAATACTTTGAAAAAATAGAATCACTTCATTCAGAGTACAAAGATGTGCTGACCGAACCAGTTGTGGTAGACTTTCTTTCTGCAGAGCAGCGGATGTGTAAACTGATGCGGCTGGTATATGATGGTATTGCAGAGAATATTAAGCTGGATTTATCTTATATGGATGAACTATGATTACAAGTCATATCGGATTATTCAGATTTCGTAAATTACAGACTATTTGCAGAACAAAAAATGTCAGACGTGAGATGAACATTCATTTTGGTTTTACGAATGATTAACTATGGATTAAAATAAAGATAAATTGACAGCTTGGATTTGGATAAAGAGCATAAGTTATATTAGAGCGTGTTTTAAAACACGCTAGGATAAAAGGAGTGAAAAACATGGCAGAGAAAGTATTACATGTAATTATCAAAATATTAATGTATATCTTTATAGTACTTCTTTTTATCCTGCTCTTTGTGCGGATGAGCGGAGTTGGCCGTGCTATTTTTGCAGATAAGCCAAAGGATAAGAACCCGCAGATAGCCAGCGAGACTGTACTTGTCGTAGAGCAGGGGGAATCTCTTCTTGAGATTTCTAAAGATTTGGCAGAACAGGGGATTGTAAAGAATCCGTATCTGTTTGCCATATCTCTTCGCTGCATGGATGGATATCAGAATATCCGGCCAGGGGAATATCAGGTTTCCTCTTCTGAGAAGCCATCAGAAATATTAAAACAGCTAACACATGAGGAGGAAAAAATACAGTGATTACAGAAGAAAGAGTTCTGGATTTCATTCGTTCCTTTGGAGTAGACAGAGGTTCTGAGGCTTTGCATATGATAGAAAAAGAAGCCATCAGAGATGATGTGCCGATTATCCGCAAAGAGTCAGGGGAACTTCTTCGAATATTGCTGCAAATTAAAAAACCGGAGAAAATTCTGGAGGTAGGTGCTGCCATAGGATTTTCTTCGGTTTTTATGGGTGAAAATACAGATAACAATACACACATTACGACAATTGAAAATTATCCGCCGCGTATTGAGCGGGCAAAAGCAAATATCGCACTTGCCGGAATGGAAGATAAGATTACGTTAATTTCGGGAGATGCGGCAGAAGTGTTGAAAGAACTTTCCGGAAGCTGGGATTTTATTTTTATGGATGCGGCGAAGGGACAGTATATTCACTTTATGCCGGAAGTAATGCGGCTTCTGGCCCCGGGAGGAATTTTAGTCTCGGACAATGTTTTGCAGGATGGAGATATTTTTGAATCCCGTTATGGGATTAAGAGAAGAAATCATACGATTCATAATCGCATGAGAGAGTATTTATATGCATTGACACATGATGAAGCGCTTGATACCGTGATTTTAGAAACGGGAGATGGCATGGCAATCAGTGTGAAAAAAGAATGATAAGAAAGAAAGGGATAAGATGAGAAATACAGAATTACTCATACCGGCGAGTAGCTTAGAAGTATTAAAAACAGCAGTACATTACGGTGCAGATGCCGTATATATCGGTGGAGAGGCATTTGGACTTCGTGCAAAAGCAAAAAATTTCACTCTTGAAGAGATGAAAGAGGGAATTGAATTTGCACATGCACATGATTGTAAGGTATATGTTACAGCAAATATTCTTGCACATAATTATGATTTGGATGGAGCAAGACAGTATTTTAAAGAATTAAAACAGATAGGACCTGATGCACTTATTATTTCTGACCCGGGAATGTTTACAATTGCAAAAGAAGAACTGCCTGACATAGATATACATATAAGCACACAGGCTAACAATACTAATTATATGACGTATCAGTTCTGGTGGAAGCAGGGGGCAAAGAGAGTTGTTTCAGCTAGAGAATTGTCTCTTAATGAGATAAAACAGATTCGTGAACATATTCCTGATGAGATGGAAATAGAGACATTTATGCATGGTGCGATGTGCATTTCATATTCGGGAAGATGTCTGCTGAGTAGCTTTATGGCAGGAAGAGATGCCAACAGAGGTGCATGTACACATCCGTGCCGTTGGAAATATTCTATTGTTGAAGAATCAAGACCGGGTGAATATATGCCTGTATATGAAAACGAGCGTGGAACATATATATTTAATTCAAAAGATTTATGCATGATTGAACATATTCCTGAGATGCTTAATGCAGGAATAGACAGTTTTAAAATCGAAGGCAGAATGAAAACAGCATTATATGTTGCTACAGTCGCTAGAACATACAGGCTTGCAATTGATGAGTTTATACAGGATGAGAATCTTTATAAAAAGAGAATTCCATTTTATAAGTCAGAGATTTCAAAATGCACATACAGACAGTATACAACCGGATTTTTCTTCGGTAAACCGGATGAAAATACACAGATATATGATACAAATACATATATTAAGGAATATACATATCTTGGCATTGTCGGCGAACAGAATGCACAAGGACTTTATCATATAGAACAGCGTAATAAATTCAGTGTAGGCGAGACAATTGAAGTTATGAGACCAAATGGCGATAATATTTTGGTTACAGTAAAACGAATTACTGATGAGCGTGGTGTGGATATGGAAAGTGCACCTCATCCTAAGCAGCAGCTTTATATCGATTTGGGCGTAAAACTTGAACAGTATGATGTTTTGAGAAGAAAAGAAGATTAGGAAAAGCAATAAAAGGCACTCCGGCACATAAAATATATAAATGTGTGTCTGGGGTGCCTTTCTTTGAAAAGTTTTGAAAAGCCATTATCAGCAGAAGAAGAAAAGGAAATTCTTGAGCGTTTGTATAACGGAGATAATAAGGCAAGAGATATTCTTGTTGAAAAGAATATGCGTCTGGTTGCCCATATGACTAAAAAATACAGCACGCCGGACAGAGATGTAAGAGATCTGATATCTGTCGGCACAGTTGGACTTATTAAGGCAATTAATTCATTTAAACCTGATAAGGGAATCAGATTTGCAACATATGCTGCAAAGTGCATAGATAATGAACTGCTTATGATGCTCAGGTCTGAGAAGAAAAAATCACGGGAAGTTTCTATATATGAGCCAATCGGAACAGATAAAGAAGGAAATGAAATAAGCATTATAGAAATTGTCAGCGATGAAGAAAAAGACATAGTTGAAGACTGTATATTTGATGAGAGAATTGCATGTCTTTATAAGAAAATGGGGAGAGTGCTTAATAAGCGGGAGATGACTGTTATTTCAGAAAGATATGGATTGTTTGGAAATGATGAAAAAACACAGTGTGAGCTTGCGAAGGAACTGGGGATAAGCCGGAGTTATGTAAGCAGAATAGAGAAAAAAGCACTTGAAAAATTAAAAAAACTTCTTGAGGATAATCATTTATGAGTTTATATTAAAGTATAGCTTAAAGGACGCTATGAAATCAGGAGGTGCGTTAATATGCCGCGGATTACGGATAATACAATTATAAGAAAAAGAATTGATGAAGTACGAAATATAATGAAAAAAAACGGTACGGATTTGTATATAGTATTTACAGGTGATTACCATCTGTCAGAATATGCGGGTGATTACTTTGGAGAAAGAGAATTCCTGTCAGGGTTTACAGGCTCTGCAGGAACTCTTGTCATAGGAATGGATAAAGCTGCTTTATTTACAGATGGACGATATTTTGTGCAGGCAGAACTTCAGCTTAAAGGTACAGGCATAGAACTTATGAGAATAGGTGTGAAAGATGTTCCGGAACTGACAGAATATTGTATACAGAATACACCTGCAAACGGAAGTATTGCGGTTGACGGAAGAACAATAAGTGCTTCTTTTGGCGAAAAATTGGAACATAAAGCTACAAAAAAGAATATTAAACTTGATGTAACGGTTGATTATGCAAAAAGTATATGGAATAACAGACCGGATTTTCCGTATAGCAAAGCGTTTGTATCTGATAACGGGGAGACAGTCAGGGAAAAGCTCATAAGACTGCGTGAAAAAATAAATGAAAAAGAGGCAGAAGGACATATTATAACATCACTTGATGATATATGCTGGTTATTTAATATAAGAGGAAATGATGTTGTATACAATCCCGTGATAATGTCATATGCGTATGTTACAGATAAGTGTGCATATCTATTTGCAGATAAAGACAGATTTTCTGATGAAATTATAGAAAAGCTTCAAAAAGATGGCGTTACATTAAAACCATACGAAGAATTTTATGATTTTCTTGATACGATAGAAGAGAAAGTAATTCTTGTTGATATGAAAAGAATTAATTATTGTGCATATAAGAAAATCTGCAATTGTGGAGTGGAAACAGTAAAAACATTAAGTCCTGTTACGTCAATGAAAGCCGTAAAAAATCCTGTTGAAATCAAAAATCTTTCAGATGTCCATATTGAGGACGGACTTGCACTTACAAGATTCATGTTCTGGGTTAAAGAAAATGCCGGAAAGGGAATTACAGAGAAAGATGCAGCTGATTATCTTGATAATGAGCGTGCAAAAATCAGTGATTTCATAGAACTTAGTTTTGAGACAATCAGTGCATATGGTGCTAATGCAGCAATGATGCATTACAGTGCTACAAAGGATAATTGTGCCATGCTGAAACCAGAAGGTATGCTTTTAGTTGATTCTGGTGGACAGTATATGCGTGGAACTACAGATGTGACAAGAACAATTGTACTTGGACCTGTAAGCGATGAGATAAAAAAAGCATATACGCTTACATTAAAGGGGATGCTTGCACTTGCTGATGCAAGATTTCTTTATGGGTGTACAGGATTTAATCTTGATATTCTTGCGAGAGGTCCGCTCTGGGAAGCCGGTCTTGATTACAGATGTGGAACAGGACATGGTGTCGGATATCTTTTGAATGTGCATGAATCACCAAACGGATTCAGGTGGAAACATATATTGGGACAAAACGATTTGTGTGTCATGGAGCCGGGAATGGTAACATCAGATGAACCGGGCGTTTATGTTGACGGAAAATACGGAATACGTATAGAAAATGAGATAGTATGCGTCAGGGATTATGAAAATGAATATGGTACATTTCTCAAATTTAAAATGCTTACATGTGCACCGATAGACCTTGAAGCTGTTGATGTATCGTACCTGAATGAAAAAGATATAGAGAGAATTAATAATTATCACAGCTGGGTGTATGAACAGCTGAGTCCATATATGTGTGGAGAAGAATTAGAAAAATTGAAGAGGGCAACAGTCAGAATATGAAAGAAATAATAGACAGAACTAAGAATACAGCAGAAAAAATGGTAAAAGACCGTTCATCATATATTGTGGTCGCTGCTGTTATGGTATGCTTTGTTATAGTGCTTGCAGCGTGGATTATGGGAAAAAAGCACATAGATCCGCAGGATTATATAACGGTTACTTATAATGGAATTAACGGATATGCATCAGCAGAATGTAGTGTTGATTCAGAAAAGCTATATAAAACGCTTGCCGGAAAAAAAGTTAATATGGAGAAACTTACAGCTTACAGGAAGTTTGCTGATTCACTTGAGGCACATATTGAAAAAAGTGATATTTCAAACGGAGACAAGCTTACAGTATATGTTGAATATGATACACAGGCTGCGGCTGATTCAGGCGTCAGGGTTGCAGGCAGCAGTTATAATATAAGAGCAAAAGGGATAGGAAATGGAACTAAAATAGATTTATTTTCTAATGTTGAAGTTGTATTTGCGGGCATAAGTCCTGAAGCATATGTTGTAATAAATAATAAATGGGATGATGAATATCTGTCAGCACTTGAATTTGTGCCGGACAAGCATACAGGAATAAGCAAAGATGATGTAATCTGTGTTAAATGCAGTGCGGATGAAGCTGAACTTGGACGCCACGGATATGCTGTTTCATCTATATCAATGTCTTATACGGCTGACAGGCTTGGCTCATATGCTGATGATGTAAATGAACTTGATAAAGATGTGGTAAGACAGATTGATGAGGAATGTAAAAAAACTATTACGAGCCAGACCCAGGATAAAACATTCAGAATGATGTATCGTGCTACATCTGATACATCATATCTTTACAAGGCGAATGATGAAAGAGCTGAAAATATTAATCTTATGGAAATAAAATTCCTTAAAAGAAAGAACAGTCTTGAGGGTGGTAATGAAAATTATATTTATTATTTTTACAGTGCTGATGTTGTAAATGGTGACAGTACGGATACAGTATATTTTGCATTTGTATTTTCACAGGTATATATATCATATGATGGAAAATTTCAGGTTGCTGTTGATGACTATAAGACATCATATACATGCAGTACCGATTATAATAAATTGTATGAGGAATGTATAGGCAGCAGGCAGCAGATGTATGATATATTGAATGTAGAAAAAATAAAATAAAACAATAAAATATATTGACAATATATAAAAAGTATTCTATAGTTATACTATAGAATACTTTTTATATAGGTGGTGTTGATATGTATAGTGAAGTGTATAGCGTTACGCTTGCCGGGCTTGATGCGTGTATTGTAAAGGTAGAGACAGATGCCGGCGACGGACTCCCGTCATTTGAGATGAGTGGCTGTCTTGCAGCACAGGTTACAGAGGCAAGGGAACGAGTGAGAGTTGCAGTTAAGAATTCAGGGATAATACTGCGTCCGCAAAAGATTATGGTTAATATTTCCCCGGCTGATATAAGAAAAGCAGGGAATGGATTTGATCTGCCTGTTGCGGCCGGAATTCTTGCCGCAGATGGCATTATTAAAACAGATATGCTTGAGTCGTCTGTGATTATCGGTGAATTAAGCCTTGATGGAAGTGTTAACGCAGTAAGAGGAATTATTAACTGTGTTGCAAAGGCAGCACAGATGGGATTTAAGAGGTGCATAGTTCCGTCATGTAATATTTGTGAAGGAGAACACATAGAAGGAATAGAAGTTCTTGGCGTTGACAGTTTAAAGCAGCTTATCGGATATTTTAACGGTGAATCAGAACTTATTGATGCAATTGATGCAAAGAAAATCAGAGAACATGATGTGATTCATATGAAAAATGAAACCTGTCCGGATTTTGCGGATATAACCGGGCAGATTACTGCTAAAAGAGCGTCGCTTATTGCAGCGGCAGGACATCACAATATCTGCTATATGGGGATTCCGGGGACAGGAAAGACTATGATGGCGAAAAGAATCAGTACAATAATGCTGCCACTTAATGAGAGTGAGAAGATGGAACTGACGCGTATCTACAGTGCGGCAGGAAAGCTTGAGGGAAGAAGTATTATAGAAGAAAGACCGGTAAGATGCCCCAATTATAATACAACGAAAGCTGTGATGCTGGGAGGCGGTGTTGTTCTGTCTCCCGGTGAGATAACACTTGCAGATAAGGGGATTTTATTTCTGGATGAATTTAATGAATTTGCATCTGCTGTGATAGATTCGTTAAGAACGCCGCTTGAGGAACATATTATAAGAATTGTAAGAGGTTCTAAAGAGTATATTTATCCGGCTGATTTTATGCTTGTTGCAGCAATGAATCCATGCAGATGCGGGTATTATCCTGACCGTAACAGGTGCAGTTGTACAGAACATGATATAAAAAGGTATATGAGCCGTGTAAGCAAGCCTATATGGGACAGGATTGATATATGCACGCATATGGGGATGATAGATGCAAGAGATATTTTGTATGAATCAGATGCGGATAAGAGCAGTGATTTTTATACTACGGCTAATATGAAAAAATGTGTTAAAACGGCGTATGATATTCAAAAAGAAAGATTTAGTAATGAAAATATAGAATTTAATTCGCAGATGAATGAAAAGCATGTGAAAAAATACTGCAGGCTGGGACAGGCAGAAAAGCGGATTATGGAAACTGCATTTGAAAGACTTAATCTTACGGTACGAGGGTATCATAAGGTGTTAAAAACGGCAAGGACAATAGCAGATATAGAAGGGGAAGAATGTATTAATGCCGGGCATTTAAGTGAAGCATTTTCCTATAGAAATCCTTTATAAGATTATATTTGGAACGGAGTGTGAAAAAAATATATAACGAAGACTATTATATGTACCGGCTGTGTAATATTAAAGGTATAGGCAGAGCGTCGGTAAGAAAGCTTGTTGATTTTTTTGGAAGTGCATATAATGTATCAAAAGCAGATATTAATATATTGAAAAAGACAGGAATATTAAATGGCAGGCAGATAGATGAATTTGCTTTTTCAATGAAAAATAAAGATAACATATATAAGTATGAAGATATGATTAAAAATGGGTGTAACTGGATTAGCATAAACAATAATAATTATCCTGAAAGGCTTCATAATATTGATGACGCACCGCTTGGACTTTACTGTCGTGGAAATCTTCCGCCGGATGACAGACTGAGTGTTGCAATTATTGGTTCAAGAAACTGTTCTTCATATGGAAGGCGGATGGCATATAATCTCGCGGAAAGTTTTGCAGCTGATAATATTCAGGTAATAAGCGGCCTT
>ENA-OOXM01002189-OOXM01002189.1-human-gut-metagenome-genome-assembly--contig:-NODE-2189-length-12999-cov-1.545117_pt1 | contig 12999 bp, 10 predicted proteins | sample MGYA00241589_ERZ501347 | MGnify/ENA primary metagenome ERZ501347 (study PRJEB25962, sample SAMEA2042832) | human gut metagenome | biome: human gut; feature: human-associated habitat; material: faeces...
AATTTTGCCACTCACTGATGTAACCGGATTGCTCCATTGCTATGCAATTCCCGCAATCCTCGAACACCTCATACTCCCATAAAACGACGTGTTCACATCATTTTATGAATTTTTACCAAGTGTAACCTTGATATCTTTCTCTGTATATTCACCATTCTTATCCGGGATCTGTACGGTAAGCGTTACCTCTTCTCCGGCTTTATAATACTGAAGCTGTTCCTGAAGAGAGCTCATACCACTGATGGAACTTCCCTCAAAGCCAGTAATGATCGATCCTTTTGTAAGACCGGCTTTCTCAGCTCCGCCACCACTCATAACTTTTTTGACATAAACACCGGTCGGCATATTGTACATCTGTGCACCTTCTTCAGATACATCGTATCCCTTGATTCCAAGATATCCTCTTTCTTCATCTGAAACCTTGCTTCTTGTCTCTTTATTCATCAGATTCTGGATAACATCACTTGCATCAGAAATCGGAATCGCAAATCCCATACCCTCTACTGCCGAGCTGTTGATCTTTGCAGAGTTGATACCGATTACCTCACCATTTGCATTCAGAAGAGCTCCACCACTGTTACCAGGGTTGATTGCTGCATCTGTCTGGATGTATTCTCCGTCAAATCCATCAATTGTTCGTCCGGTTGCACTGACGATACCAGTTGTAACAGACTGTCCATAACCAAGTGCATTACCGATTGCAATAGCAGGTTCTCCAACCTTCAGAGAATCTGAATCTCCAAGTGTTGCAACCTTAATCGCATTCATTGTATCGTCTGAAATCTTATCAAGCGGAACAGCTACGACTGCAAGATCCCTTGCGGAGTCTGTTCCTTTAATCTGCGCTTCCACGCTGTTACCATCATTAAATGTAACAGTAAGTGTATCACTTCCTTCTACAACATGGTTATTGGTAACAACCAGGAGTTCTGAATCATTCTGGCTGATGATGATACCGGATCCGGCGCTTTCACTCTCCTGCTGGCTGATTCCTCCGAAGAAATTCTGTACTTCCTGTACGCTCATATTGGTAATAGAAACGATTGACGGAAGTGTATTCTCAACAATATCTGATACATCAGAAGTTACTGTACTGGTAGATGTCGTAAGCTTTGCGTTCGATACAGTCTTTGTTGTGCCTACGGTACTCTTTGTATTCTTTCCAAGCAGCTTACCAGTCAGATAACTGGTTCCCTGCATCGTCACACCGCCAACTGCCCCGAATAATACTGCAGCACCTACAACAAGTGCGACTTTCTTTGCGTAACCTTTTTTCGGTTTTGGAGCTTTCGGATTCTGCTGCGGTCCTGCTCCGAATCCCTGCTGATTGTCTGCTCCTCTATTTTCATCTGAATCTGGTCTGTAATAATTGTACTGATTGTCCATCATTCAAGACTCCTTTCTTTTCCTTTTCTATAGTTAAGAGTTTAGCCTATAATTGTGATGAAAGTGTGATAAAATATGAAAAAAAAGATGAACGACATATTTTTATGTCGTCCATCTTATTAAGCTCCATCTTATTTGATATTATGACTTATCCAAACTGCGCTTTTTCTTATTCAACCGTTACAGATTTCGCCAGATTACGCGGCTTATCTACATCCAGTCCCTTTGCAACGGATACATAATATCCCATCAGCTGCAGCGGAATCACTGCAAGCGATGCCTCAAAATGCTCATCTGTCTTCGGAATGTAAACCACAAAATCAGCAGTATCCTCAATGCTGTAATTGCCATAAGTTGTAAGTCCCATCAGATATGCACCACGGCTCTTGCACTCTACCATGTTGCTGATCGTCTTTTCATATAATTCCGGCTGTGTCAGCACGCCGATCACAAGCGTTCCATCCTCTATCAGAGAAATGGTTCCGTGCTTGAGTTCTCCCGCTGCATATGCCTCTGAATGAACGTAACTGATCTCTTTCATCTTCAGGCTGCCTTCCATACAGATTGCATAATCAATTCCACGTCCGACAAAGAATGCGTCCTTTGCGTTTGCCTGCTTTGCTGCAAACCACTGGATTCTTTCTTTATCTTCAATAATCTTTTCAATCTTCTCCGGGATTGCCTGTAATTCGGCAATATAATTTTCATACTGCTCTTCAGTGATTGTATTTTTTACTTTGGCAAACTGAATTGCAAGGATGTAAGAAGCCATCAGCTGTGTACTGTACGCTTTCGTTGTTGCCACAGAGATCTCCGGTCCTGCAAGAGTATAGAATACCTTATCCGCTTCTCTTGCAATAGAAGATCCGACTACATTGACAATTCCAAGTGTACGGATTCCCTGCGCTTTTGTCTCACGGAGCGCTGCAAGACTGTCTGCGGTCTCTCCTGACTGGCTGATAATGATCACCAGACCATTTGGATCCAGAATTGGCTTACGGTAACGGAATTCAGAAGCCAGCTCCACACGAACAGGAATCTTCACCAGATCCTCGATCACATACTGTGCCACCATACCTACATGGTAAGCAGAACCACATGCTACAATGTAAATTTGGCTTGTTCTCCGGATATCCTCTTCCGCTAATCCGATATCTGTCAGATCAAACTTTCCGTCTTTTAATACAGAATTCAGAGTATCCTTAACCGCTCTTGGCTGCTCATGGATCTCTTTCATCATAAAATGCTCAAAACCAGCTTTTTCAGCTGCTTCTGCATCCCAGTCAACAGTTTTCATTTTTTTCTGGATCTCTTCTCCGTCCAGATTGTAGAAGGTAATTTCCTCTTTGCTGACCTTTGCCATCTCCAGGTTGCCAATATAGTATACATTTCTTGTATATTTCAAAATAGCCGGCACATCTGATGCAATAAAACTCTCTCCATCTCCTACGCCAAGAATCATCGGACTGTCTTTTCTTGCCACATAAATTTCTTCCGGATAATCCTTGAACATCACAGCAAGCGCATAAGATCCACGAATACGGACCAGAGAATGGTTGATCGCATCTACCGGTGTTCCTTCATATTTTTTATAATAATAATCGATCAGCTTAACAGCAACCTCTGTATCCGTCTCAGAGTAGAATGTATATCCTTTGCGGAGCAGCTTGTTCTTTAACTCCTGATAGTTTTCAATAATACCGTTGTGTACAGCAACTACATTGCCATCGTCACTCATATGCGGATGCGCATTGTTCTCTGACGGTTCCCCATGTGTTGCCCATCTGGTGTGACCGATTCCACAGGTTCCCGGAACTGCTGTACCGTTGTTGGTCTTCTCAGCTAATACTTTCAAACGGCCTTTTGCCTTGATGACTTCCGTTTCTTCGGTTCCATTACGGACAGCAAGCCCTGCTGAATCATATCCACGATACTCCAGCTTTGACAATCCGTCCAGTAAGATCGGTGCAGCCTGCTGCGATCCGACATATCCTACGATTCCACACATTTATCTATATCCTCCAGTCTTTTTTGCGAAAATAAATTTTACTCTTTTCGTTACATTGTAGCAAATATGGGACTTTTTGTAAAGAATAAGCGGGAATAACAATCGTCATCCCCGCCTTTCTCTTTAATCCAGATCAATAAAATCCATTTCGAAAGTATCACCTTTTTTACGCTTTTCTTTCTTGATATTATAATCATCGAACGAATCAAAGTCGTCATCATCAAACTCATCAACGCTACGAGTATCATCACTTATTCCTTCGTCATCATAATCATCGTCGAAGTCATCATCATAATAATCATCATCGTCAAAATCGTCATCGAAGTCATCATAATCATCTTCAAAATCATCATCCTGTCTCTTTTTGAACTGTGATTTCTTTTCTGCCTTAACAGGCTGGATCGGTCTTACCGGATTGCTCTGTGGCTCGTCATCCAGTCCATATTCATCATACAGATCATCCAACTCTCTGTTGCGGTTATGTAACTTCACAACGGAAACAAGAAGGAAGATTACCAGAAGAATGACGATAACTGCTGCCGCTGCTACAAACCAGATCAAATGATCGGAAATCTTTTCTAAAATTGCGTCAAACTTGCTTGCACTCTTCTTATCCGGTGTAGTCGCAGACTTCGGAGTCTCCATTCTCTGATAAGTATGCTCTACAGAGTCATATAAATAGAGGGATTCTTCACCGTCATTATTTACTGCATATAATACATAGAAATCATCGCGATCCGGTTCATCCCAGATTTCAAAAGTCTTGCCGTTGATCTCCAGATTTCCTTTTGAATACTTTGATGGCATAGACACTTTACTGCCTGCATCAAAAATTACGATAGAATAAGTATCTGAAATCACAACCTGTTCTGCCGGTGAGAAGCTGCTGTCAGATGAATCATACATCCAGAAATCGCCTTTTCCATCGCCGTCTACCAAGTAAGCCATCTGAAGTCCTGTCTTTTCCTGCACAGCACCTTTATACGTCGAATCATTATAAGTAATCTCTCCTGCTGTAAATCCAGCTGGAATCATGCTGTCTGAGAAATCACCGGATAAGGTATACTCCTGACCATCAATCGTGACACTTGCTCCATTCGCAACATCTTTAATCTTGCTCGGATCTCCTGCTCCAATCGTAACATCCGCATATCCTTCTTCACATGCCACACTTGATCCAGCGCTGTCTGTAACCGTCGCATCTCCCTGTTCAAGTCTTGTACTTCCTTCCTGGAGAGCCTGGAATTTCATTGTAAACTCAATCCGGTCACTGCTTCCGTCACCTGAACCTTTAAATGTCAGATTACCATCCGTGTCTGCATTCACTCCGTCTCCCTCTTCAAATCGCATATAAGAAGGATCGTAAGTCATATGAATCGTCGCGTCTCCGATTACATCTCCGCTGACAACTGCTGTACCTGTGATCGTAAATTCATCCCCGACACTTGTCTCAAGATCAGAAAAGAATATCACACCATTTGCAGCTAGCGCCATCACAGAAAAACATGGTACGATCAGACATACAGACAAAAGAATTGTCGCTATTTTTTTCGTAAACTTCATCTTCATGTACTTTCCTCTTTCTAACCATATTAATTGTAAGTATAAATACTCTTAGATTCTATCTTACACTTTTTATGGGGAAATGTCTACTTGTTTGTAGAATTTCTCATTGTATCAATTTACGGACAACTCCGTTCTGCTTTATTTATCCGAAGAAAAACCCCGGCATAAACCGGAGTTCTTCTCTAATTTACATTTTCTGTTGTTCCGCCTGCATTGCTTTCTGCGCCTCCACCGGGATCCGGAGTTGGTGTTGAATCCGGTGCCGGATCTGGTGTTGGTGTCGGCTCTGGCACTGGATCCGGTGCCGGCGTTGGATCTGGTGTTGGCTCCGGCGTTGGAGCTGGAGTCGGTTCCGGCGTTGGAGTTGGTTCTACATAAGTATTATCATCATATCCTCCATTCCATGAATTGTCCCAGGAATTTTCTCCGTCATACCAGTAATCATTCGATCCGTCATTATAATTATACTGGTAATTATCCTGCGTATACCCCTGCCATGCATCCGGCGTTTCAATACCACTTGTATCTACACCTGCATCTGGCTGATTCGTCTGCTGCTCTTGATTATCTGTATTTTCCTGATTATCTGCATTTTCCTCCTGCTGTTTTTCGGCCTCTTCCTTTCGCTTTTTCTGTAGTGCATCAATATCCACATCATTGATCAGCATATCATAGAATTTTGATTTTTTCATCAGCTCTTTATCAAGACCTTTTCTTCCATATTGCTCGGTAAGTGTCTGCTCATCAGAAAACAGATTCACTCCAAGTGCTAACCTGTCTCCTTCAATTGTTACTCCCATCGCAGCCAACGTGGTCGGGAACATATCCAGTGTTGCAAACTCTCTGTTATGTGTTTTTTCAAATGAAGTGTCCAGACCTTCTGGAAGATTGATAAATACATTGTATACACTACGTTCATAATCTTCACTGACATCATTACAGAAATCAGAATCCATCGTCAAATGATCCCCACTTATTACAATCGTTGTATTTTCATAAAATGGCTGTTGTTGAATCCATTTTACAAATGCATCTACCTGCCTGCTCGAACATGCCATTACATTTGCATACTGGTTATCACCAAATTCATTCTGACACTGTTCACATACATATCCATCTTCAAAATGGGTATCTACCGTCAGCATAGTAAAATTAAACGGTTCATCTTTTGAACTTAATTCGGTCAGTTTTTCCTGCGCATTTGCAAACAGCTTCTGATCCTCATATCCCCACCATACATAGTAATCTTCTGGTATCTGTCCGTTTTCTTTTGCCGTATTATAATCACAGATTTCTGTTTGTCCTTTTCCATGACTCTCAAAGTATGCTCTTCTTCCCCCAAAAGTCGCATCAGAGCCAATCATAAAACACTGGTTATATCCTTCATCTGCAAGAATATCCTCTAAGTTTCTTGCCTGCGAAGAGAAAGAAGACTGTTCTGTAAGTGTTGCATTTACATCATCCGTCTGTTCCGAATTCTTGATCGGTATTCCTGAAGTCTGTGAAAAAATTCCTGCCATTGTCCAGGTTCCTCCATAAGCAGGATATCCACCACCCAATTTATCTGAATTGGAAAAATTAGTATTTTCTTCTGCAAGAGTCGTCAATTCCGGAATGCAGTTAAAATCTAGTCCTCCTCCATCTCCTTTTGACGCAAAGGTGGATTCCATTGACTCCAGATAAATATAAATCAGATTTCTTTTTTTATCAGGAAACGTAATCTTCGTTGTACGTGGATCCACATAATTCTGTTCAATAAAATGCGATTCTTTCCTCTGACTTAGCAGATATTCTTTTACATCCAATTCATCATATACTTCATAAGCCGCCCTTCCTGCACTTCCACAGGCAATCACAGCTACAAGAAATAACGCAATCATACATTTTCCATGCTTATTCCTTAATCCTATAATCAGGAAAATAGATAAAAATAATACTAATACTGCCAATGGTACGCATGCATTGATCCCATCCAGTACTACATCTGAGTTTGTCCCATCAAGCGGTACTTTCAGATGAAAAATAATTTCATCGATAGACAACAGCCCCCACGTGTCTAATACCCAGTTTCCCAGATTATAAAGAATAAATCCAAGAACCGATATTATGATCATTAGAATACAATAGAATCCATATCCGATACTCTTTATCTTTGGTTTTTTCATTTTCCTTTCATTTCCTTTACTTAGTATTTACAAACATACATAGCATAGTAAAGCATAAATATTGGAAAAATGCAAGATTGACAACAACTACAAAATCATCAAAATGTAAAAATCAGGATATGTTTTTATCCCATATCCTGATTCATTCTAGACCGTTATTATTCTTGTTTTTTATAAACGCCTTTTTCCTATTATCTTGTACATTAAAATTTGCAAATGCTAACATTAAAAATATATTATAATGCAATTCAAACAAATGTTGCTCTATTACCGAATGTATACATATTACAACTATCATCGCCATCAAATACGGTTTATTAAAGCTCTTAATAATCATAATACTTAATAACAACATTACTATCACAAAAACAGCAAATCCAAATCTCATTAGTATATTTAAATACGAACAATCAATAAAAAAGTAATCTGGGACAGGATCTGTCGTTCCACCGTCTCCATGCATTTCAATATACTGTCCCCACAACTTCACATCATACAAATCAAAAGTTTTCTTTCCCAAAAAAGTCTTGTTGACGTAATACTATTCAGTTTTTCCATCCAGCCTTTACTTGGATCATAAAATCTGGACAAAAGAATCATTATTCCTGCACCTAAAAACAGCACACATAAACATAAAAAATTTAAGAGCTTAGATGTCTTATACTTTTTCCCTTTTTTCTCTGCAAAATACATTCTGCATTTTAAATATGCAGTACAAAGCACAATAAGAATAATACATATTTCTCCACACCTTGCATCACAATACTTGTCCAGGAAAACTACAAGTATCGTAATCATACCTAACTCTAAAAATATGCATTTTACCTCTTTTATTGCAATCCATGCAGCAATTATAAACATAAGATACGACACAAAATTTATAGGATATACAAATCCAAAGGTCATTCTCACTTGTTCTCCACGGTGATATACTAAATTTTCAATTATTCCCAAACGTGCAGCCATTAAAGTGATAAGCGTTAACGGAATTTCAATTGCAAGATATACTTTTAAAATCTTTTTATAATCAATTTTTCTAGCTCCGATAATAAACAATCCTGTTTCAAGTAATAATCCTGTTCCATTTCTATCTTTTGAAATTACAAATACAGCTAAAACTATAAGAGCTAAAACCAAAGCATCTATATTCTCAGAACTCAGCACCATGTATCTAAACAACACTGCCATACCAACAAAAACCTGTATATAAAAATATAAATGTTCAGGTCACTGTATATGAAACATCGTTATCCAATTAAACGCATAGATTATCCATACACTTAATGCACACAAAAAATTTTTTTCCGACATATCACATTTTTTTCATACGGAATAGCTTCCCATTTCATTTCGATCTTATTTCTTATTTCAATTATTTTCTCCATCTTCAACTTCTTCCCATACATATTACATAAAAAACAGGATATCCTCATTCATACCCTGTTTTTTATGCTATATTTTCCTATAATTCCTCAGCCACCATCTCCAATGCCGCTTCAATTACCTTATCCATATCATAATACTTGTAATTTCCAAGACGTCCACCAAAGATCACATTTTTTTCCTGCTCTGCAAGCTTTCTGTATTCTTCAAACAGCTTATTGTTCTGTTCATTATTTACCGGATAATACGGTTCCATTCCAACCTTCCACTCTGAAGAGTACTCTTTAGAGATAACGGTCTTTTCCTGTTTTCCAAATTCAAAATGCTTGTGCTCGATAATACGTGTATAAGGAACTTCTCTTTCGGTATAGTTCACAACTGCATTTCCCTGATAGTTATCCGTATCAAGTACTTCTGTCTCAAATCTTACCGAACGATATTCCAGTGCTCCGAGCTTGTATCCAAAGTATTCGTCGATCATTCCGGTAAACAATGTCTTCTCTGCGATATCCGGATTTTCTTTGATGAACTCAAAGTAGTCGGTATCTGTTTTTACTTCGATTCCGTCCAGCATCTTTTCAATGATCTTTGTATATCCGCCAATCGGGATTCCCTGATATCTGTCATTGAAATAGTTGTTGTCAAATGTAAATCTTACCGGTAAACGTTTGATGATGAATGCCGGAAGGTCTTTGCAGTCACGTCCCCACTGTTTTTCGGTATAACCTTTTACCAATTTCTCAAATACATCTTTTCCTACAAGAGATAATCCCTGTTCTTCCAGGTTCTTCGGCTCTGTGATTCCAGTCTCTGCAACCTGCTTTGCGATCATTTCTTTTGCTTCCTGTGGTGTCTTGATGTTCCACATTTTGCTGAATGTATTCATGTTAAACGGCAGGTTGTAAAGCTCGTCTTTGTAAATCGCTACCGGTGAGTTGATGTAATTGTTGAACTCTGCGAACTGGTTGATGTAATCCCAAACCTGTTTGTTGGATGTGTGGAAAATATGTGCACCGTATTTGTGAACATTGATTCCTTCAATATTTTCGCAGTAAATATTTCCACCGATATGCGGACGCTTGTCAATTACCAGACAGGTTTTTCCTTTTTTCTTTGCTTCGTGAGCAAATACTGCTCCGTATAATCCTGATCCTACTACTAAATAATCGTACTTCATAATACTAAATCCTCTCTTTTATTTCTTTGTAATTTTATCTTTTATCATCTTTCCCATTCCGACGACACTTCCCACTCCATAACTTAAATGAAGTAAAAAGAAGATTCCCGGAAGCAAAAGCTGACATATATGCTTCGCCTCATTTTTTACAGCAAGTATTGCCATTCCGATTGCACCACACCAATAAGTGATCCACATGGCAATCGCCAGAAATGGCTTCTTTAGTGCTGCCAAAAAGGATGTCACAAGAATCGCAATCACAAAAGCAAACGGTACAAAATGATAAATGCTGAGACATCCAGGACATACGCCAAGAGTTCTTGCTACCCAGTCTCCATTGCCGTATTTCTGCTTCATCATTCCCGGAATCGAACTTCTCACATATTGCCAGGAATGAATCTGCGGATCGTAGCATAAGCGGTATCCTGCCTGCCGGATCCGGTAATGCATCTCATTATCTTCCGTTCTCCCCAGATTTTCATTGAAAAGTCCAACCTTTTCAAATACTTCTCTCCGATACGCTGCATGGAACATGGACTTTACATATTTCTTTTCATTCTCTCTCCGGAAACCTGCGATTCCACTTCCGAACATCGAACTTTCCGCGCTCAGTAGAAGTCTCTGCCACGGTGTGTCCTTCTCCGGAAGATTCGGTCTTGGTCCACCAGTGACATATTCTCCGCTTTCCATGCATTCTACGTTCTTGGAAACAAAATCCTCCGGAATGCGCCCATGTGCGTCCAGACGGATAATGATATCCCCGGTCGAACAACGGATTGCCTGATTCCAGCCGGATGCCTGATTGTTTCCCTGATTCTCTGTAACAATACAATTATGATACTGTGGATTATCTTCAGCAAAGCGTTCCATAATCCATCTGGTTCCGTCTGTTGAGCTGCTGTCAACCATCACAACCTCAATCTGCTCTGCCGGGTAATCCTGTTTCGTAATATCTTCCAGCAAATGTGGGAGATACTCTTCTTCATTGCGCGCAATCGTGCAAACTGATACTAACATACATTTCTCCTATACTGTAGTTCTTATCGCAATACTGCAAATACTGTCATAAACATGGTCATGAAATCTCTCCACAGACTGTATTTGCGCAGATCTTCCAGATTATAACTCATCTTCTCCGGAAGCACTTCGTGAATATAAGCATAATCCACATCTTCTACATGCTCCAGCATTTCACCCTCATCTTTGTAGCATACGCTGGCTCTGGAAGTGATTCCTGCCGGTAACAAAAGAGTCGCATACATTTCTTTAGTATATCCTTTTACATACTTCACAACTTCCGGTCTGGTTCCGACAAAACTCATCTCCCCACGAAAGACATTGATAAGCTGCGGAAATTCATCAATCCTGCAGCCACGGATCACTTTTCCAACCCGTGTCAGTCTGGAATCCTGACTGATCGTAACCTGTGTTCCCATCTTGTCTGCATTCTGCACCATAGTACGGAACTTTAGAATGTGAAATTTCTTTCCATACTGTGTCACACGCACCTGCTTGTAAATCACCGGTCCCGGTGAATCCAGCTTGATTGCAATACTGATGACTAACATGATCGGTGATAAAATAACAAGTAAAATCATCGAAAGCAGAATATCAAAATATCTCTTTAATCTTAATTCTTTTTCGTGTCTGATCAGAATATCATAGTATTGTTTTACTTCGTCTGTTCTCATAAACTTCGGAAGTTCGTCCCATTTTCTCATACAGCATTCCTATCCGATGCATTCCTTCAATACATCTGTCACGTATTTTACCTCTTCATCGGTGAGTTTCGTATGAAGCGGTAATGTAATTGCATTTTCAAATAATGCATAAGCATTTGGATAATCTTTGATATCAAATCCCATATTTTTATAAGCGGTAAGCAGTGGCAGCGGGTTATAATGTACGTTGGCAGCCACGCCACGCTCTGCCATCTTCGTAATGATCTCATTACATTCTTCCCGTGTTTTTCCCTGAATACGGATCAGATACAGGTGTCCGCTGGACTTGTGACCCTCATCAAAATGATTCAGTACACTCACCGGCAGACTTTCCAGCGCTTTATTGTACATTCCTATGATTTCCCGACGTCGTGCCAATAATGCATCATAACGCTTTAACTGTACCAGTCCGATGGAAGCCATAATGTCAGTCATATTACATTTGAAATAAGGTGCCACAACATCATACTCCCATGCGCCAAGCTGCGTCTTTGCTAGCGCATCTTTGGATTGACCGTGCAGTGAAAAAAGCATATATTTTTTATAAATCTCTTCGTCATCCACACCTTCGATCGGACGCCATGTGACTGCGCCACCTTCCGCTGTCGTCAGGTTCTTTACCGCATGGAAGGAAAAGCTTGTGAAATCTGCAGCCTGTCCACATTTCTTTCCTTTTCGCTCTGCGCCAAATGCATGCGCTGCATCTGCCACTACGATCACTCTGCCAAACTTCTCCTGAAGTTCATTTGCCGGATGGAAAAGTGATTTCTTTGCTTCTACAATTTCAAATATCTTATCATAGTCACACATAATTCCGGCAAGATCTACCGGGATAACCGCTTTCGTCTTCTCTGTGATTGCATCTGCCAGCTTCTCATAATCCATCTCGTAAGAATCTTTTGCCACATCCACCAGAACCAGTTTTGCACCTACATGCTCTACTACACTGGCGGATGCAGTATAAGTATAGGCAGTTGTAATTACTTCATCTCCCGGTCCAATTCCCAGAAGACGCAGTGTCATCTCCAGGCAGGCTGTTGCTGAATTCAGACAGACTACTCTATTAGTCCCTATATATTCTGCCAACTGTTTTTCAAAAAGCTTTGTCTTTGGTCCGGTTGTGATCCAACCACTTCTTAACGTATCTACAACTTCTGCTATCTCCTCTTCCGTGATATCCGGAGGTGAAAAAGCGATATGCATATTCTCCATAAATAATCTTCTTTCTTTAAAATAAAATATACTATGTAACAATTATTACAAAATTATTACATAGTATATACTACCAAAAAACTCCATAAAATACAATTAAAACTATTTCTTAACTACTTTTCTGCTATTTTTTGAACACAATCAGCTTGCTGATCACATAATTAAGCACGATCACAATCCCCTGTGCCACTATCTTAACCAGCATACTGTTCATTCCCAGATTTGTGATGAAAATGAATAAAATCAGTTCCTCAATTACCAGCGTTGCTACTCGACCGCCTACGAAACTGGTGATCTCTTTGATAAAATCAGCTGTAGTTTCAGCGTTAGAATCAAATACCCAAATCCTGTTAGTTATATAAGCAAATGCAACTGCCAGTA
>ENA-OOXM01002194-OOXM01002194.1-human-gut-metagenome-genome-assembly--contig:-NODE-2194-length-12986-cov-8.393086_pt1 | contig 12986 bp, 15 predicted proteins | sample MGYA00241589_ERZ501347 | MGnify/ENA primary metagenome ERZ501347 (study PRJEB25962, sample SAMEA2042832) | human gut metagenome | biome: human gut; feature: human-associated habitat; material: faeces...
CCACCTACAAGGGGGAAATCGAGGACCGCCTGAAAAACATCCTGAAAGAATTGCGGAATATCGACAATGCAATCCTGTTTATTGACGAAATCCATGTATTGCTGGACAACCGACAAGGAAATACCGGTGCGGGAAATGTATTGAAATCCGAACTGTCGCACGGCGACCTGACCGTTATCGGTGCCACCACCATTGACGAATACCGCAAAATCATCGAGCCGGACCATGCTTTCAGCCGCCGTTTCGAGGTCATACAGGTAAGCGAACCGGACATAAAGTCCGCTATCCAGATGCTACACTCCGTACAGAAACAATACGTGGACTACCATCATGTAAGAATCAGCAACGAAGCCGTAGCCGAATGTGTCCGTCTTGCCAAACGGTATATCAAAGACCGCCGTCTGCCTGATTCCGCCATCGGTCTGCTGGACATGACGCTCTCCGCCATCAAGATGGTCAATGAAACAGGAAAGAAGAATGTGGAGACCCTGCTGTCCGGGCTGGATGAAATAGAAAAGGACGAAAAGGACCTTCAGGAAAAGACCGAAGAACTGAAAACGCTGCTTTTCGTAATGCACAACAAATTAAGCCCCATCCTTTTAGGAGTCATACCCGATGAAGCGGACATCCATGAATTGCAGGAGTATGAAGAACTGACCGGCTATCTGAGAAACGCATTGAACGTCCTCCTCCAATTTGCAGAGAAGAAAATAGAGGAGGTGGGTATCTATGAGGTAGCCGCCGTTGTCGCCAGCAAGACAAGCATCCCCATCGGCAAGATACAGTCGCAGGAAAAGGAACGGCTACTCAATATGGAAGATTATCTGAGGCGACGCGTCGTCGGACAGGACCAGGCTTTGAAAACGCTGACGGACGCCATCCTTGAATCCCGTAGCGGCATGAACAAGCCGGGACAGCCCATCGGCTCCTTCTTCCTGTTGGGACCGACCGGTACCGGCAAGACCGAACTCGCCAAAGCACTGGCGGAAGCCCTGTTCAATGACGAGAAATCCATGATCCGCTTTGACATGTCCGAATTCAAGGAGGAACATTCCGCAGCCCTGCTTTACGGAGCACCTCCGGGATATGTGGGCTATGAGGAAGGCGGTATGTTAGTCAATAAAATACGCCAACAGCCATACGCCGTAGTCCTCTTTGACGAGATAGAGAAAGCGCATCCGTCCGTATATGACATTTTCCTGCAAATAATGGACGAGGGGAAGCTGCATGACCGTTTAGGCAAAGAGGGGGATTTTTCCAACTCCATCGTGCTGTTTACCTCCAACGTGGGCAGTGAATGGCTGACCAGGCAACTTGAATCCGGGAATGTTCCGCCCACCACCCAGATCATGGAGGTAATGGGGCAGTATTTCCGACCGGAGTTTCTGGCACGCCTGTCTGAAATCGTTCCGTTCTCCCCCATCCGTGAAGAGATACTCCTGAAAATATTCGATATACAGTTCAACGGAGTCAGAAAACTTTTGGACAAGCAGGGTATCGGCATCACCATCAGCGATGATGCCCGGAAGATGCTCGCCCACAAAGGCTTCACTCCCAAATACGGTGCCCGCCAAGTTGCCGGGGTCATCCGTAACTACCTGCGCCGCCCGATTTCACGGCTTATCATCAACGAGGAGTTGGGCAAAGGAAAAAGCCTGGAGGTAGGTCTGGACGAACAGAATGAATTAACCTGGAATATTCACCAATAATCAAGTACACTATGTTTGGATATACCGTATTCTTAAAGATCGGCAATCTTGCCGCTTCCTCACTGGTCGATATGTATAAGGACAGCTACCAGCTCATCGGCTGCGAATTCGGATTTGCCCAAGGGATAGATATCAAAGGACAGGCACAGACCGAGGTGAAAGGCGGTACGTTCTATGTGACCTACCCTCATCTTCCCAACCGTGACATGATCCAGTGGATGCTGGATGCCCGTAAATACCAGAGCGGAGCCATCGTAGTTCATGACAACCAAGGCTCCACACTCGAAAAGATACTCTTTGAGAAAGCGACTTGTGTGGATATGGAAATCAGCTATATCCGGCAGGGCAAAAGCTATATTGCGACCAAACTGACCGTACAGGCACAGAAACTGGCATTCGGTACAGAAGAGTTTGAAAATCAGTGGGTGTTTTAAAAACAGCAGCGTTATGGGACTTTTTAATTTTCCGCAAGTGGACAGCAACGTGAATGTCATATTCAGCGTTGACGGCGACGAATATGCAGTGGAACAGTTCAAAATAGGTTTTCACCAGCCAGTAGATAACCTAAAGAACCAACCGGAAGGCGAAGTGCGAGGGGGACGAATCATGATAACCCTTTCGCAGACGGTGAAAAGCAACATCTACGGATGGGCTGTGAAACCGTGGGTGAAAAAGAACGGGGCAGTTCTGTTCAAGACCGGTACGTCCGGGGTGATATTTGAGGTGGCGTTTACGAATGCGTATTGTGTCAATCTGAAACGGGTTGTCGAAGCTTTGGGGCAAGGATTGTCAACTACTTTGATTCTCTCTCCTGAGAGTGTAAGCGTGAATGGTATTGAATTTGATAATCGGTGGATGAAATAAGAAATTATGCAATATAAAACAAATCAAGTAATATCATTTGAAGAGTATCTTTTTTTGCAAAACATGGGACTTCCTTATACCGGTTTTGTCAAAGGTATGGGATATACTTTTCCTAACTATTTACCTGTACAGATGCCTCACATAGAAAATAATAGAGTACAGTGGAATACTTGGGTAAATTATCCTGTTAGGCAACAAGTTTGGGATACATCTCCTCAAGCTGTGTTTAGGAGCATGGATTATTCTCCGGAGGATATAATCAACCAGATAAAGAAAGATAATGGTGATGGAACTATAACTTTTCAAATAGGCATGGATAAAATTACAGTTCCATCAGACCCTAGTAAATACAAGATTGGTGTTGAAATAAATAAATCATCTGATTTTTATAGTGTAAGCATAGGTATCTATAATAATGAAAATAACCAATCTTATTTTAAAACGATAACGTATGGTGAAGAAATTGTTGATAATATATGTGGACAATCTCGTGATATATCAGATATATTAATAGAACTTGGAAACTATAATACAACAACAGGACTTGTTGCTGGAGTGATTGAAACAGGCTTAAATCCTGTTGTAGAAAGAATTCATCCTTTTAGACCTATCTATTATTCTGATGGTCCTATATATAAACCTGCTTTACCTGGATATAATGTTGGTCGCATATCTGGTGAATTTATAGAAAAAACAGCTAAATATTTACATTATTTTGGATATACTTCAGCTCTTTTTAGTGCCTATTGTACAATTCTCGATTATAACAAGGGTAATATTTCAATAGAAAAAGCTATTGTTGACGAAATTTTTAATGTTATTGGTTTGTGTTTATTGCCTGGATTTTTGATTTCTACTACATATACAGTGGTTGATGTATATTATCCTAATGGATGGGGTGGTTTATTTCAAGATGTATCTAATAATTTGTATAAAATGTATATGAATCAGGTGAACGAAAGCGGAGTAATGATGGCTCCGTGGATAATGGGCAAATAGCGTATGAATTGGTATAGATATTGGTATTTTATGATTTTTTTTATCTACGATTCCTTAGGTAAAAACATGGAAGAAAATAAAACATTTTCAGTTTTATTTTTCAGTTTTGTTATGTATATGATATTTAGTATATTAGGTTGTTTTATAAATGTTACATTTGTTCATGGAATTGTAAAGTATATTGCTCATCCTTTGACCCATTTTATATTTATAGGTTTCATTTATTCTTTTAATGGATTCCTTTTTTTTCCAGAAAAAAAAGCGAGAATAGGAAGAAACACTTATAGAGAGATTAGACAACAAACAAAAAATGTGTATTTTATAATTTTTACTATCTTGATTTTTTTGATATACTTTTTTTGTGCATTCTATTTTAAAGGTAAATTTATGTATATATAAAATTGTATGAAGAAGTACAAAATAATAATCATTTATATAATTTCCGATGATAAACAAAAGAAAGCATTGGAAAGTGAATTGGAAAAATATGGACTGGAGCGATTGGGAGAGCAAAACATCTTCGCACTCCCATTAGACGAATATCGTACGAAGGTACAGGCATTCAAAGCCTACCTGCGGGCTTATGTACGCAAGCATCTGGACAGCCAAGACACAGTACTGTTCGTGGAGTCACGCATGAACGAGGAACGGACCCTGACTGCCATGTTGCAAACCAACCTGACGAGTGAAGAAGAATAAAAAAACATAAGGATATGAGTGTACAATCGTATATCAAGTTCTGGACCGCCGAACCTTCGGAACATGAAGAAGTGCAGGCATACGATCTGCTGGGCTATGAGTATGACTTCCGGAAACAGACCACCTATAGCGGGCAAGTAACCGGAAAGACATACGGCGGTAAAATACGGGTAAGCATTGCCGGATTTCCTACGGAGGAACTCTTGGAATGGATGTTCAATTCAAGAATCCTGAAGGACGGAGAGGTGATGAACACTTCCGGCCTGTCCGGTACTCCCAAAGAGATCATCCGTTTCAAAGGCGCACAGTGCCTTGATTTCAATGTGCATTCAACAACCAAAGAGAGCCGTATATCACTATTCATCCACTTCCGGGAAATGGAGACCGGCGATTCGTGTCACTTAAACTTATAATCATGAACTGGTTCACTTCATTGTTCAAAAACAAAAAATCCTCAATGCCGGATGACCGCTACGTGATGCGGCTGTCCGTCTGCCATGAGACATACAGCATTGAAGAGTTCGACTTGCAATTCAAGCGGAATACAGACCGTGACAGATTGCCTGAAGGTGAGGCATACGGCGGATTCATTACCTGTACCCTTACCGGTATGCCGGGTAACGAACTGTTGAGATGGGCCGCATACAGCGACTCCCGTGAGGACGGCGAAATACGGATTTATCAGAAGGACCAACCTGACCAACAGGCGGCATTTGCCTTGCGCTTTGTGGAAGGGAATTGCATCCGCCTGCAACGCAAGGTTGACCGTATATCCCATTCCGGCAGCATCGTCCTTCTGTTTGCGGCAAGGACGATGAGATTTACGAACGAAGAATTTGAAAACGAATGGCACTGACAAGTATGGAAACAAAGTTTTGCAAATTGCCCCTGGATTTTGGCGCCTTGCTCAGCGAGGATGTGGAAAACAGCCGTCTCGTATCCTGTTCGGAAATCGAGTCCATCGACCAGTTTATCGAGCTACTTATCAGCACGGCTCCCGGCGAACATGCCTTTGACAAGGAGTTCGGCTGTGAGATCTTTTTCCTCGACTTTGAGAGCATCGTTTCACACACCCGCTGGGAAGGGCAATTCTCGGAATACATAACCAAGGCGATCACCCAGCATGAGAAGCGGCTTACGGGTGTGAATGTCCGGGTCATCATTGATGACACCACCCGACAGGACAATGTATTTGACGCTCCCGCCGTAAAGAAACGTGTACAGGTATATGTATATGGAACCCTGGTACATACCGGAGAAAAACGCTGTTTCTATTATGTGATTTATTTAGGACCCATTTCAACCCGATAAGAGGCGTATGAGTACAGAAAAATACAATAAAGAGCAAATCAGAAACCGTATGCTGAAATACGCCGCGGCTTTCTGGGGAATAAAAAAGGCGGAGAACTTCGACCCGGTTGTCAAGCTCCTGCTGGAAGCGTTGTCCAACGAGATATATATGCTGGGAGAGGATTTTACCGCCATCGAGACCAGGCTGCTGGAAAAGACCGCCCGAATCCTTACTCCGGGCATACTGACCTCACCTTTTCCCGCACACGGCATCGTACACGCCTATCCCATAGAGCCATGCTATCAGATAACCAGGGAGTCAGGCATGTATTACGAGAGCGATTCCCTTACCCGGAAACTATCGACCGGAAGCGTGTCGTTTTATCCTGCCTGCGATACCCTTCTGCACAAAGCCGATGTGAAATATATGGTCTGCGACGACCTTCTCTACCGGATAGCCCCAACCTTGGAAAAGACCATGATTGCCCGTACGGAAACAAGGATGCCTCCACGTACCGTCTGGTTAGGGGTGGCGGTGGATGAATCCATTTCCGACCTTGAGTACTTTTCCTTCTATCTGGATTTCCCAAACCTCATGGAGAGCTATGAATATCTGCTCCTGCTCCCCTGTACGGAATGGTCCGTAGAGGGGAAGCCGGTTGTGATGGAACGAGGCATCCATGAAAGGACAACCATACCGGAAGAGCCGACCCGTGCCTTTTTCCAAAACTACGATGTGATGTCCGTCATAGACAGGGAAGTCATGGATATTTACAGCAAACATTTCTTGAAGGTATCGCAATCCTTTCCATTTGACAGTTCCTGGAAGAAAAACCTTCCGGACATCCTGCGCTCCTGCTTCAAAGAAGCCGTCCTGGAGAAAATGCAGGACAAGCTGGTCTGGGTGAAGATACAGTTTCCCGCCCATTTCACGCCGGAAGTCCTGGAAGAACTGCATGCCGGCATCAATATCGTACCTGTCGAGAACAAGACACTGCATGAACAAACAACTCCCCTTGAGGATACCTTCAGGGTGGTGCCATTACGCACAGGCAACCATGAGTCCCTGCTGTCCGTACACAGCGTGAAAGACTCCGACGGGAAGACTTATCATGAACTTCTCTATCCCGAAAAGGATTCTACGGAAAGCAATGGAACCTACTCCATCCGCAAAGGCGGATGCGAACGTTTCGATTCCCGTTCCGCCAAGGAACTGCTCGGCTACCTGTCAGACCTGCTCGATGACGAGACCCATGCCTTCCATGCCGTTTCAAGCATCAAGCTACAGGCACTTACCACCCAGATGGAGCAACTGATGGCACAAATGAAGCAGACTGCCGACAGCATGAACGAGTCCAGGGAGACTCCCTATTATCTGATGATCGACCAGTTGTCCGGCAAGGGACAGATTACCGTCAAATACTGGACCACCAACTGCGAGGTGGGCAACCGGATACAGGCCGGTGTGAACCTGTCACCCAATGCCACCACTTATCTGGACTCGAAGACACTCGCACTGGTCAGCACCACCTACGGCGGAAAACAAGCCCCCAAAAACAGGGAACAGATCGACATCTACAAATACGGTTTCATCTCGCACGGCCGAATCCTGACACAAAACGACATAGCCAGTTTCTGCAAGAAGGAACTCGGTGAGCTATTGGTGCGGACAGAAATCCGGAACGGAGTGGAGATCAGCCCGATGCCCCATGAAGGGCTGGTGCGGACCAAAGAGGTCCATCTGATTCTTGGAACGAAACTGGATGAGCCTTCGCAGGAAAAACAGATAAAAGACAACCTGCGTACCAAACTCTCGGCCTGTTCGCCGGACACATTCAACTACCGGATATTCATAGAATACAATAAAGCATAAATATCATACTTATGAACCCAGTTACCCAACATCTCATTTCATCGTACCTGCTGATGCCGCTGCTAACCGTGATTTTCGGAATCGCGGCCTATTTTATCGCACGCAAGAACAAACTGCTCAACAATAGAAAACTGATCGTGTATCTGCTGTTGTGCGGCATGATTCTTGCCCTGCCCGCCCTGTGCGGGTTCATGGACTATAGCTTCATGCCCTATGTCTATATCCTGCTGGTTGTCCTGTACTGGACTGCCGGACATTATAACCGGTTCATCCTGCGCAAGGTATTCGCCTCGGGCAAGGAGATGCCATCATTCGGCATCCAATGCCTGCTGACGGTTACGGTCACGCTATTGGGAGCCGGACTGTTCTCCGTGGTCTTCAACCTCTGCAACGAACTCCAGTATGGAGTCTGGGCCTCCACCTGCCTGCTGCCTTTTGTATTCCCGCTCCTGTATACCCAAACGGTGAACAGCTATTTTGACATACCCATTGAAATCTATAAAGTCTGGAAGTATTCAGAGGAATATGACTCGGACACCCTGCGCATCAACCGCAAACGGAGCATCGTGATGGATGTGGAGATATTCCGCAAGGTGGACGATCCGGCATCGGAACGTATTACCGGCAAGGCATCCGAGGATGTCATCTTCGGACAATGGTTCCAGCGCATGATCGACGACTGCAACCTCAAATCGCCATCCTCTCCCATCGTGTACAAGAACGAGGGCGGCGCATATTACGAATGGGTATTCTATACCAAACCCTCCTTTTTCAAAAGGCGGTTCTATATAGACCCGGACCTCACGCTTGCCGACAACAGACTGAAACAGCACGATGTAATCATAGCCAAGCGCGTGGCGAACGAACTTGTAAAGTATAATGAATTTTAAATAGAGACGTCATGATAGGAAAACAGAGCCAGAAGAAAAAATACCCGCTGGTAAACTGGGCGGACGGAATGCCTGTCAACAAAGGGCATTTCACGCAACAGGAAGACCACTTTACGGACCGGTTGTGCGAATACCAGTCATTTTATCTGAACCGCAACACCTACGGACTCCTGCCGTTCAGAAAAGGAGAATCCGTTTCCGGTGATTTCAGCATTACGGAACTTGTTACCGGCACTTTGGAAGTCCGTCTGAAACGTTGCCATGCCCTTACGGCCGGAGGCTACCTGATAGATTACGATGCCGGTGACGATGACGAGCTGACCGCCAGTTTCCATATCACCACGGATGAAACGGAAGAAAAGGACCGGCGCTGGGATGTCATACTGATGGCAGACCCTTTCGAGCATCTGCCATCGGGCGTTCCGGACGAGAAAGAGATAAGCCCCCGCCAGCCCAATGCCCTGCCCAAATACGCATTGAGCGTGTTACCGACCGGACAGACAGACGGAAGCGAGTTAGGAAGACACTTCCTGCTGATCGGCCGCCTGCGTAAGAACGGGAACCGTTGCGAGGTGGACGGAAACTTCATCCCTCCATGCACGAGCATGTCCAGTCATCCGGACCTGAAAGGCTATTATACCAAATTCGGCCAGCTTGTCGATTCCATCGAGAAAGCCTCGTTTGACATCCTTGCCAAGGTGGAGAATGCGGAGAAACAAACCGACCTTGCCACCAACATCGGTATGCTGTGCCGCCATGTCATGCTGTTCATATCCGACATCTATTTCTCTTTCCGCAATGAGGGGCAGTATTACTCGCCGCTGCGCTTTTTGAACGTGTTCTCCACGTTGGCGCATCATCTGTATGTATGCCTGAGTTTTATGGACAAGGAAGAGAAAGAGGACTTGCTGAAATATTTCAACGAGTGGAACGGCATCACCCCAGGCGCTTACGAAGGTCTGCTGAGGGAAAACAGCGGTCTGCTGTACAACCACCACAATATCCGCCAGCTGATGGTTACGGCAGAACGTTTCCTATACCTGTTCAATGACTTGTGGACCACTCTCAGCCGTCTGGAGTATATCGGCAAGCACAAAGAGAACATCGTGGTCGCCGAACGTTCCAGACAACCGAAAGAGTCCAGCGAATCACGCTGGAACATCTTGGATTAATCCCTCATAAACGAACAGCCATGACAGAAGAAACAGATAAAATCGTATGTTTTGACGAACATCCCCATTCGTTCAACCTGCCGGATACGGACTTCAAGGCGGAAGTGGTTGCCAGCGGGCTGAAAGAAGCCGGATATGACGGCAACCTTGTGGCGGTCCTTGGCCTGCTGAAAGATAAGGATCACAGCAAAATGCTGGAAAACCTGGCCCCCTGCTTTGAGAAGGTCTTTACCGTCACGCCGGATAGCCCCCGCGCCATGACGGCAGAAGAACTGGAGGAGGAAGCCAAGTACCATATGGATGCCGAAGCCGCCCCCAGCGTGGCAAAGGCCATCCGCCTTGCGGTGGATTACGCCGATGAAAACAACCTGGCTGGTGTGGTGGTGTGCGGCAGCCTTTACCTTGCTGCTCAGGCCCGTCCGCTGCTGCTCAAAGAAGCGGAAAAGTAACCCCAATTCCAACAAAATATGCGCACAGCGCCCTGTATACTGGGAACATACCCCAGCAGCAGGGCGCTTTTTGCTGCTATTACCAAAAATGAAAGAGGTGGACAACCCCCTTGGCGAAAGTTTGTTTTGTTCCGGCGCAGGGAACATTGGCGGCTTACCTGACCGGTGAGATCGACCACCATGCCGCGCAGGCCCTACGGCGTGAAATTGATGCGCAGATCGATGCCCGCATGCCAGAATTGCTGACGATGGATTTTTCCGGCGTTACTTTTATGGATTCCTCCGGTGTGGGGCTGATTCTGGGCCGCGGGCGCCAGATGTCCGGCCTGGGTGGGCGGCTTGTTGTGCAAAACGCACCGAATACCGTGCGCCGCATGCTGGACCTGGCGCATATCCATTACGTTTGATCGTGGGGGAGGTCACATCATGAAAATGCTGAATCAGGTCAAAATGACCTTTGCCAGCCGCAGTGTCAACGAAAGTTTTTCCCGTGCGGCACTTGCGGCGTTTCTGGCCCAGGCGGACCCGACCGTGCCGCAGCTGGCAGATATCAAAACGGCCGTGTCAGAAGCTGTCACCAACTGCATCGTCCATGCCTATCCGGATACCGTCGGCCCCATTACGATGACGGCTGTTTTGTATGAGGGCGGCAATGTGCGCATTACCATATCGGATAAAGGCGTTGGTATCCCGGACGTTGCCAAGGCAATGGAGCCAATGTATACCACCGGCAACCCGGACGAGCGCGCGGGCCTGGGTTTTGCGGTAATGCAGAGCTTTATGGATCGGGTCCATGTATCCTCTGCGCCGGGACGGGGAACACGCGTTACCATGAGCCGTCACCTGGATTCCCGGTGAGTTTTGGCGTGTGCGCTCCTACATAGGGCAGAATCAGCCAGTACAGCAGAGTGGAATCTGTTGACCGTTGCGGATATGCCCGCTAAAACCGGAACGAATCAACGCCTAGTGGCAGGGCAGACGTTCGTTCCCGATTGCAGGGAGGCAGCTGATATGGCAACCGCAAATCCCACCGCACTTTTTACCACATTACCGCGCACGGAGTTCATCCAGAAAAACCTTGGCCTTGTACATTCCTGTGCTGGCCGCTTTACAGGCCGCGGCATCGAATACGAAGAATTGTATTCGGCGGGCTGCCTGGGGCTTGTCAAAGCGTGCGATGGGTTTGACCCGGACCGCGGGGTCTGTTTCTCCACCTATGCGGTGCCGGTCATCTTGGGTGAGATCAAAAAGCTGTTCCGGGACGGGGGAACTGTTAAGGTCAGCCGTTCGATCAAAGAACTTGGATTAAAAGTGACAGCGGAACGGGAACGCCTGATGAAGCTGACCGGCGCAGAGCCAACCGTGGCACAGCTGGCACAAAACCTGGGGGCAACGCCGGAGCAGGTGGCGGTATCCATTCAGGCTGCTATGCCGGTTGTATCCCTGACCCCGGCGGATGATGAGGACGGAACAAGAGAATGGGATATCCCGGTGGATTCACCGGAAGAAGTATTGGCGGAACGGATCAGTTTGGCGGAAATATTGAAACGACTGAATGAATCCGACCGGCAGCTCATCTGCCTGCGCTTTTATGCGGGCAAAACCCAAAGTGAAACGGCAAAAATCCTTGGTACTACCCAGGTACAGATATCGCGCCGCGAACGAAAGATTTTGAAATGGATGCGCAAAGAGCTGACAAGCGAATAAGAAAACACAAAAAGATAGCTGTTTTTCCAATTCGGAGCCATAAAAACTGTGCGATTCGACAAAAGTATGACTTCTGCACGTTTTGCCCTTGACGATGACACTTGCATGTGCTAAAATAACACCACTTTGAATAGCACAGGCGATATCCAATAGGGGCGCCTGGCTGGACAAAGCAGCATCAGAAAATTTGGAAAAACCTCAAAAAAGATGTTGACAAATCAAACCTGATGTGGTATCTTAATAAAGCTGTCCGAAAGACAGCGGCTGATTGAAAAGATTGTTTAAGAAAATTTCAAAAAAGTACTTGACAAACAGGACTTGATGAAGTAAAATAAACAAGCTGTTTCAAACAGCGCAGGACCTTGAAAATTGAACAATACTGAAACTTGTGGAACCTTAAACGTGATGGAAAATCACGAAAAACAATTCCAAAGCCGAGAGATCGGCAAACAAGTAATTCATACAGGACGCAAGCGATTGTGTCTGAGTGAACGAGATTTAACACTTTATGAGTGATAAATACCATTTATAAAGAGTTTGATCCTGGCTCAGGACGAACGCTGGCGGCGCGCCTAACACATGCAAGTCGAACGGAGCTTAGAGAGCTTGCTTTTTAAGCTTAGTGGCGAACGGGTGAGTAACGCGTGAGTAACCTGCCCTAGAGTGGGGGACAACAGTTGGAAACGACTGCTAATACCGCATAAGCCCACGGTACCGCATGGTACTGAGGGAAAAGGATTTATTCGCTTTAGGATGGACTCGCGTCCAATTAGCTAGTTGGTGAGGTAACGGCCCACCAAGGCGACGATTGGTAGCCGGACTGAGAGGTTGAACGGCCACATTGGGACTGAGACACGGCCCAGACTCCTACGGGAGGCAGCAGTGGGGGATATTGCACAATGGGGGAAACCCTGATGCAGCGACGCCGCGTGGAGGAAGAAGGTCTTCGGATTGTAAACTCCTGTTGTTGGGGAAGATAATGACGGTACCCAACAAGGAAGTGACGGCTAACTACGTGCCAGCAGCCGCGGTAAAACGTAGGTCACAAGCGTTGTCCGGAATTACTGGGTGTAAAGGGAGCGCAGGCGGGAAGACAAGTTGGAAGTGAAATCTATGGGCTCAACCCATAAACTGCTTTCAAAACTGTTTTTCTTGAGTAGTGCAGAGGTAGGCGGAATTCCCGGTGTAGCGGTGGAATGCGTAGATATCGGGAGGAACACCAGTGGCGAAGGCGGCCTACTGGGCACCAACTGACGCTGAGGCTCGAAAGTGTGGGTAGCAAACAGGATTAGATACCCTGGTAGTCCACACCGTAAACGATGATTACTAGGTGT
>ENA-OOXM01002197-OOXM01002197.1-human-gut-metagenome-genome-assembly--contig:-NODE-2197-length-12974-cov-7.074851_pt1 | contig 12974 bp, 7 predicted proteins | sample MGYA00241589_ERZ501347 | MGnify/ENA primary metagenome ERZ501347 (study PRJEB25962, sample SAMEA2042832) | human gut metagenome | biome: human gut; feature: human-associated habitat; material: faeces...
AGCACGCCTGCAGATATCTTCCTTGTCTTTCGCACGCTGCTGAACTGTCTTAAATGCATTATTTACGAGGATTGCTATAATCAAAAATCTCATTTTAGAATGATTTTTTATTTATTACTCATGAAGAAAACCAGTCAGTGGAGAGGATGCGCTTGCACCTTTTTCCAGGGTTCTTCCCAGTCCGGCAAGGTATGCACTTCGTCCTGCTTCAATAGCTTTTTTAAATGCTTCAGCCATTATCTGCACATCACCTGCTGTGGCAATCGCAGTATTTGCCATAACTGCAGATGCCCCCATCTCCATGGCTTCACACGCCTGAGAAGGACGTCCGATCCCTGCGTCTACAATGATCGGGAGCTCAATTTCGTCAATCAAAATCTGGATAAATTCCTACATTATGAATGCAGGTTTTTCCATCTGGTCCAAAAACCCTAGATATGGTAAATCTCATAACACTATTGTCTTTAAATGTATAAAAGCTTTGTGCAATACCTTTTCCATAAGATTTAAATCCATATATTTGCGCATTACAATTTTGCTTTAATGCTAAAGTTAAAGCTTCACTTGCGGAAGCTGAATATCCATTTTGTAAAATTTTTATTTTCAAATTTCCATATAAAGGCTCATCATTTTGTTTATTTATTCCAATAATGTTATCATTTTTATCTTTTTGAATAACAGTATATTTATTTTTAGGAGAAAACAAATTTGCAATATCTGTTGCTTGTGATAGTAAACCACCAGTATTATTTCTTAAATCTAAAACCAATGTTTCTAACTTAGTTAAATCTTGTTCTTTCAAAAGGTCCGATACTATTGAATAAGCTGAATTTTTTTCCTCATTCAATGTACTTGAATCAGCTAAAAAAGTATTCAATTTAATAGTTAAAACTTTATCATTAGAATACTTAGAAATTTTACTTCCAGCATCTTGAGAAAATTCATCCGCTGTTGCATTATTTATTTCAAAACTTTGTCCATTTCTCAACAATTTAAAATCAACGGAATTTGATTTTTTAGATTCTGAAAGAATTGCTGAAATTTCAGAAAACTTTTGATTAGATAATGAATAAGTTTTTCCTTCATATATTATAAACTGATATTAAAGAAACAATCATAAAAAAGTTCCCCTACAACTTGTCTTCAAGTCATAGGGGAACTTTTTATTATTTATAAATTTTACTCAGCAATCAGTGAGAACTCTGCTCCTGAGGCAAAGTCCTGACCACCTTGCTCGTTGAGCGCACGGAAACGAATGTAACGTGCCTTAACGGGCTTGCTGAACATTACACGCTTGAGTTCGGCATTGGCTGCAAACGTACCCTTGTGAATAGGTTCGCCCCAATTCTTGCCGTCCTGGCTTACGTAGATTTCGTAATCCTTCACCCAACCATTCGTACCACTCTGGCGAGGCAAGAAGGTGAAGCCCTTCATAACCTTCTGCTCAGCAGCATCAAAGTCTACCCAGTGAGGATACTTGGCCAAGGTGATAGAATACATCGTGTGCCACATGGTTGCAGGGTCGCCATCTACCATATTGGCTGCACTGCCGCCATTGGGCTCTTCAGACGAAGCGAAGACTACCTGAAGGGGTACACTCTCTACCTTGTCGTAGCGCATTGACGTCTTCATCGAAGGATTGTCCTTATACCACGTTGTAATCGTACCTCCAGCACGCATATTAACAGGTGCAGTATAAGCCGTAGCCTTCTTGCTACCATTCAAGGCGTACATAATCGTGCGGCCCTTAGCAGGTGAACTGAGTGTAACGACGCCTGTGCGGCTATGTTCAATGCTGATAGGTTGTTCGCCTGAAAGAGTTACCTTAGCTACATCAGCGGGTTGTTGACCTGCGGCTACAGGACGGATAACGAAACCGAATTTATAGTTGGTGCTACGTGCTTGGTCTTCAATGAACGGACCGCCTTGACCACAACTTGCACCACCCAAACCTGTCACCTTGGCATCGAGGTGGAGGTAAGTACCGTCGCTTGCAGGCAACTGATAGATGTGGGCTGCGGTGGTCATCTGCTGCTGGCTCCAAGGCAATGCTGATACAGACATTACACTATCGGCTACAAAGACTACGCTGGCACCTGCATTGTTGCTGAGGGCACACCAACGCACCTCTTCGCGGTTGCCCATAGCTTGGGGCTTAGGCAGAATGATGTCTTGCTTGCCCACTTCGCCATGGTGGAGCTCGATGAACTGACCTGTCTTACGGTCGGCATAGTTGTTAACAGGGCCACGACCATAGTACTGGAATTGACTAAATGCCTTGGGCAACTTCATTGCATAGCCAATGCGTGGCAACACGACGTTAGAGCGGTTGGCCGAAATGGCACTTTGCAATTCGATAGAGCCGTCGGAATAGATGGTATAAATCTGGTTGGTCGTAAACTTGAAGTCGTCGGCTGTGAGCGCATGCTTGCCCTTATCGAAGGTGTAAATCGTTTCGGGGTCGCGGTCGCGGTCAGAGTACACCTGTTGGCAACCCTCGCGGCCTTGGCTCTCGACGGTGAAACTTACTTGGTAAGAGCCGTCAGCCTTCTTGACTACAGTAGGAGCATTGAGTGCCTTGTGCTGCAAGTCGTAAAGGCCATTCTTGAACCATTCGTTATGGAAGCCAATACCGGCATCGTTGTCGGTCGGAGCGCGGAAAGCATCCAACTTAGGACCATTGCCTGCTTCAACAATCGTATTGCCATTATAGGCGAGCGTGTTGATAGCACCTGATTGGAGGTCGAAACTTACGTTGAAGCCATTACCGCTAAAGGTGAGGGCCTTAGCGGTCTTGTTCATCTTGACCGCAGCCTTATTAGTAGCAGCTACTTGCTTTATAGCAGGAGCCTTTACGTCAGCACCCTTCACGCGCAATTGTTCTTCCATTTGTACGTAGCCCTTCTTAGCCCAAGGCATGTCCTTGCCTTGCAAGAACTGCACCTTAACGAAATATTCGCTAGTGGGGTCAAGTTGACTGTAATCGTAGTTGAGTACGTACTCTTGGCGTTCACGCGGACCAAGAATGTTCTTTGCACCCATCAACGGACGATTGCTCTCTACGCAAACACCGTCTTTATAGAGTGACCAAACAATCTGATAGCCCTTCAAGGGTTCGAAATAGTTCTTATTGAAGATTTCGATACGGCCTTGCTTCAAGTCGACAGCCTTCACGCCAACATTCTGATATACCTTCTTTACCTCAAAGTATTGTGCCTTGGGCGAGAGGTCGGGACGCATCACACCATTCATACAGAACATACCGTCATTAGGCTTGTTGTCCTTACCGAAGTCGCCGCCATAACCCCAGAACTTTTGTCCTGTCTTCGGGTCAGTACCTTCCATGGCTTGGTCTACCCAGTCCCAAATAGCACCACCCATAAAGAAGTTGGTGCTTTCGATGGCATTCCAATAGTCTACTAAGTTACCCACCGCATTACCCATTGAGTGAGCGTACTCTGAGATGTGGTAGGGGTACTTCATGTTATAGTTGCCCTTTACGGCACCTTGCACCCAAGCAATAGAAGGATATTGGTTAGAACCTATGTCGACAATATCGTTGTTGCGCTCATATTGTACGGGACGGCTGGTGTCGTACTTCTTGATTGCAGCATAGCAATCCTTGAAGTTGTCGCCAGGGCCGGCTTCGTTACCAAGGCTCCATATTACAACTGAAGGGTGGTTGACGGTGCTATGCACCATTTCCATATTGCGTGCAATGTGAGCGTTGCGGAATTCAGGCACGTGTGAGAGGCTCTCCTTACCATAATAATATTCGTGGCTTTCGATGTTAGCCTCATCTTCCAAATAGATGCCGTACTTATCGCAGAGGTAGTACCAATAGGGAGCATCGGGATAGTGAGAGTTGCGCACGTGGTTGATGTTGCCACGCTTCATGAGGAACACTTCCTTTTCCATTTGTTCACGGGTGATGTAGTGACCCGTCTGTGGATTGTTCTCGTGACGGTTTACGCCCTTAAACTTAATGGGCTGACCATTGAGGAAGTAATAACGACCTGCCAAGCCAAACTCGTCCTTCTCAGCTGGTGTGTCTTTGATTTCAATCTTGCGGAAGCCTACGTTAGTAGAGAAAGTTTCTACTACATGGCCCTTCTTATCTTTCAGTTCACCCACCAAGGTGTAACGATAAGGAGCCTCAGCACTCCAAGGCTTAATGCCTTGCCCAGCCTTGAGCGTAACTTCTGCTGTGAGTTCGCCTCCCTTGCTTACCTCGCCTACCTGTGCCGTAGCGGTAACGTTAGGTACGAGGGTATTCTCATCACTGTACAACTTGTTTTGATAGAGTGAATAAGCGATGGTGTAACCCTTAGCAGCCTTTGCCGTCAAGTTGCGCACCTCGGCTGAGATGTGAAGTGAGGCATCGGTGAATGACGCATCATAATCGGGAATAGCCTTTAGGTCGCGCACTTGCACCTTGGGTTTTGCCGTCAAGGCTACGGTACGGAAGATACCCGGCAAGCGGAACATATCCTGACTCTCAAGGAAGGAAGCATCAGAGTTGCGATATACCTCAACTGCAATGACGTTTTCACCCTTCTTATTAAGGTAAGGAGTGATGTCGAACTGTGCCAAGTTGCGTGAGTTCTTTGAGAAACCTACGTAATGGCCGTTGATATAGAGGTAGAAGAAAGAGTCAACACCGTCGAAGTTAACGTACACTTCCTTACCGTCCCAATCAGCTGGAATGTTAAAGGTGCGACGATACGAACCTACTTCGTTGCGGTTCTTATAGGTCATCCAGTTTTGTTGCGGCGTGCGCATCACACCGCCTTTCCAATCGCCCACCTTTACTTGGTGTTGGAAGATGACACGCTGGTTAGAGTAGAGCGGTTCGCCATACTTAAATGTACCGTCGCTTTGTGCACCTGCCATGTTCCATGACATGGGCACTTGTATCTTATCCCAACCTGAAGCATCGAAGTCTGTGCGATAAAAGTCCTTGACACGTTCGTCAGGGTTCTTGGCCCAGTGGAACTGCCATTGGCCATCAAGACTCTGCCAAAGCGAGCTATTCTCGGGCAACACCTTGCGAGCTTGGTCAACATTGGCAAATGAGAAGAACCAAGCATGCGGCTGCTGCTTATTATAAGCTACCGAATCAGGACTTTGCCACTCCCAGCCAGTAGGGTTAGGCATTTGTCCATAGTAAAAACCTCCCAACGGTGTGATTTGTGCCCACATGGGAGCAGACATCAGCGCCGCTAAGAGCGTCATAGTTGTTTTGCGCATAATGATTATGTTAAATGGATTTGTATTTTTCTTGGGAGCAAAGTTAATGCAAACATAGCAAAGATAAAAATAAATAAAGATAAAGAAGAAGTTTATTAACGAAACAAACGTATATTTGCAATAAGAACTTATTCATGTAAGTATTCAATACATCACAACATATAATATCATGGAAAAGATTCACGGATTAATCGACGCTCCTTTTACGCCTTTTTATGCAAATGGAGAAGTCAATTACGAACCTATTCAGGCTTATGCTGACCTCTTGGCTCGCAATGGGCTGAAAGGCGTATTTATTAATGGTTCTTCGGGCGAGGGCTATATGCTTACCGAGGAAGAGCGCATGTTGTTGGCTGAGGCTTGGGGGAAGGCTGTGCCCAAGGACTTTAAAGTGATCGTACACGTAGGTAGCACTTGCGTAAAGAGCAGTCGTCGATTGGCCGAGCACGCACAGAAGATCGGGGCGTGGGGCATTGGTGCGATGGCTCCTCCTTTCCCGAAGGTCAATCGCATCGAAGAGTTGGTAAAGTACTGCGAAGAGATCGCTTGCGGTGCGCCTAACTTACCTTTCTACTTCTACCACATCCCTGCTTTTAATGGCGCTTACCTCTCAATGCTTGCCTTCTTAAAGGCCGTTGACGGCCGCATTTCCAACTTTGCCGGCATAAAATACACGTTTGAGAGCCTTTACGAATACAATCGTTGCCGCCGCTATAAAGACGGCAAGTTTGATATGTTACACGGACAAGACGAAACGATTCTTCCCTGCTTGGCTATGGGCGGTGCTCAAGGTGGCATTGGTGGTACAACCAACTACAACGGCCGCGTATTGACGGGCATTTTGGAGGCATGGCAAGCTGGCAATCTCGAAAAGGCACGCGAACTGCAGAATTATGCGCAAGACGTAATCGATGTGATTTGTCACTTCCGTGGCAACATTGTAGGTGGTAAGCGCATCATGAAACTTATCGGACTTGACTTAGGCCCTAACCGCACACCTTTCCAAAACGTTACCGACGAAGAAGAAAAACAACTGCGCAAAGAACTCGAAGCCATTGACTTCTTCACTCATTGTAATAAGTAGTTTTTAGTTGACGAGTTAACAAGTTGACGAGTAAGCTTTTTATATTTATAGGAACTTACCTGTTAACTTGTCAACTCGTTAACAGCCTCAAACAATAACCATGAAAAACCTCCTTCTATACCTCCTTTCTTTTTTCATAGTGCTACCCTTGGTCGCACAAAAGGCTTCACCGCCTAACGACAATGCTTTTAATACGGTAAATTATCGTTCGATTGCTCCCCTACGCATAAATGGGGAGCAGGGTGTTTCTGCCCCTTTTGTAGGCACGATAGGCAAGAGCGTGTTGGTGGCTGGTGGTTGTAACTTTCCTACCACACCTGCAGCTCAAGGCGGCAAAAAGCAATTCTATGCCGACATCTACGAACTCACCAACATTGACGACGACACGCAACAGTGGCACAAAATAGCTCAACTTCCTCAGCCCTTAGCCTATGGTGTGAGCGTGAGTGTGCCTCATGGTATGGTGTGTGTGGGTGGAACAGGCGATGGCCAAACGAGTTCGGCACGGGTTTATCTTTTACATACCGACCGACAATCTCATCTATTGGTCGACGAACTGCCCTCACTCCCCCTTGCCCTCGACAACATGGCGGGAGCTTATGGTGGTGGTTACATTTACGTGGCAGGCGGACTCTCCAATGGCAAGGCTGTCAATGCAGCCTTTCGTATGCGTTATCCACATGGCAAGGAATGGGAACGATTGCCCGACTTCCCAGGTGCAGCGCGTGTACAACCTGCTGCAGCGGTACAAAATAACGCGACTTCATCGTGCTTTTACTTAGTAGGTGGCTTTGCTCCGATTGACGGAGACCAACCAGCAGTGGCACATACCGACGGATATTATTACAACGCTGCCGCACGTCAATGGATAAAAATAGCTGATATCGTGCCGCACGGACGCAGCGAGGCGATGACGTTGGCTGACGCCTACGGCATTAGTTCGGGCTGCGCCCATATAGTCTTTATAGGTGGTGTGAACAAACAACGCTTTGAACGGGCGGTAAATATGCCTCTTTTGCTCAAAAAGGCCGAATTCACCGCTAAGAAGTATCATACGCAAGCAGCCATTCAGGCTTTAGAAAGCTTAAAGGCTGAACAAGCCGCATATCTATTCCACCCCGAGGAATGGTATCAATTTAACGATGAATTGGTTATTTATCATACCATTACCAATACTTGGGTGACTGAAAGTCAATCGCCCCTATTGGCACGTGCCGGCACAGGCATCGTGAAGTGTGGCAACGAATGGGTTGTCGTAAATGGCGAGACGAAGCCAGGCATACGTTCTTCGGCCGTAACGGCTATCAAGATGACCATGCGCCCCACGTTTGGTTGGTTGAATTGGACCGTACTCATTGCTTACTTGGTGGGTATGGTTTTGTTAGGCTATTACTTTATGCGTCGCGGAGGCGATGCCGACGACTTCTTCAAGGGAGGTGGCCGCATTCCTTGGTGGGCAGCAGGTATTAGCATTTATGCTACGATGCTGAGTGCGATTACCTACATGGCCTATCCCGCCAAGGCTTATGCTACGGATTGGACGTACTACCCCATGTTGGTCACCATTCTCATCGTATCCTTCCCCGTCATTAAATACTATCTGCCCTTCTTCCGCCGCTTGAACGTAACGAGTGCTTACGAATACTTAGAACGGCGTTTTAATGCGACCACACGGCTCATGGCCTCGGCCCTATTTATCATCTTCATGGTAGCACGCATGGCCTTAGTGCTCTACTTACCTTCATTAGCGCTCACGGCCGTTACGGGCATCGACCTTTACATTTGCATTGTACTCATGGCGCTTGTCACCATTGTCTACTGCACCATGGGGGGTGTCGAAGCCGTTGTTTGGGGCGATGTAGTACAAGGCTTCATTCTTGTTGGTGGCGCACTCTTTGCTGTGGGCTACCTCATTTGGGGTACGGAAGGTGGCTTTGAAGGTTTTTGTCAGATTGCCATGGACGACAACAAGCTGCGCCTTTTCAATTGGAGCTTTGACTACCGTTCGGCCACCTTCTGGGTGATCATCATAGGCGGAATGGCCAACAACTTAATATCCTACACGAGCGATCAAACCGTCATTCAGCGCTATCTCACAACGAAAGACGAGGCGGGCGCACGCCGTAGCATTCTGCTCAATGGCGTAATGAGTGTGTTTGTTAGCATTGCCTTCTTTGCCATTGGTGCAGGATTGTACACATTCTTCAAGACGCACCCTGCAGAGTTGGACTTTACCATGGCGAAGGCCGACACCATCTTCCCCTTCTTCATGATGAGTCAATTGCCCCCAGGCATTGCGGGGCTACTCATTGCAGCTATCTTTGCAGCAACGATGAGCACGATCTCTTCCAACATCAACTCGGTGGCCACGGCCTTTAGTGTCGACTTCTACAAGCGGTTTCGCCCCTCTGCCACTGATAAGGCCACACTCACTGTAGCACGTCGCACTTGTATTGTTTCGGGTGTATTGGGTATGGGCATAGCCTTGCTCATGGCCACATGGGACATTCTTTCGCTGCTCGACTTCTTCCAAGAAATCTTAGGATTGCTATCGAGCGGTTTAGGTGGTCTCTTCTTAATGGGTATTTTCTGTCCGCGCATTGGTGGTCGAGCTGCCCTCATCGGTTTTGTATGCGGAGTCGCAGCCGTGTTCCTCACGCGCTACTTCACCGACACAAGTTTCCTTTTATACGGTTTCATCGGCATGTTCAGCTCCATCATCGTTGGTCTCATCTGTTCGTGCTTTATTCGCGAAAGCAAATCGCTTGCTGGCCTTTGCTGGAGGGAAAGAATTTAGTTTAATGAGTTTAGTGAGTTTAATAAGTTTACCCCATTAAACTCACTAAATCCATTAAACTCATTAAACTTATTAAACTCATTAAACCCATTAAACTCACTAAACTCATTAAACTCCCATATTATGGACTTTAAACAATTAGCGGAGCAATATAAAACAGAATTGCTCGACAAAGTAATACCTTTTTGGCTCAACCACTCACAAGACACAGCATACGGGGGCTACTTTACCTGCCTCGACCGCAAAGGCGAGGTGTACGACACCGACAAGTTTATCTGGCTGCAAGGCCGCGAAGTGTGGATGTTTGCCACTCTCTACAATAAAGTGGAGAAACGACAAGAATGGCTCGATTGCGCCATTCAAGGTGCTGAGTTCTTAAAGAAGTATGGCCACGACGGACAGTTGAACTGGTACTTCTCGCTCGACCGCGAAGGACACCCTTTGGTAGAGCCCTATAACATATTCTCTTACACCTTTGCCGTAATTGCCTTCGGACAATTGAGCATTGCCACAGGCAATAAGGAGTATGCCGACATCGCCAAACGCACCTTCGACGTCGTACTCTCTAAGGTAGACAATCCCAAAGGCAAGTGGAACAAGGCCGCTCCTGGAGCGCGCTCGCTCAAGAGTTTTGCCTTACCCATGATATTGTGTAACGTAGCGCTTGAGATTGAGCCTTTACTCGATGCCGACTTCATGCAGCGCACGATTGATACATGCATTCACGAAGTAATGGACGTATTCTATCGTCCTGAGTTAGGACTTATTGTTGAAAATTTGAGTACGGACGGCGAACTCGTCGACTGCTTTGAAGGTCGTCAGCTCAACCCAGGTCACGCTATTGAAGCCATGTGGTTTATTATGGACTTAGGACAACGCTTAGGTCGTAAAGACTTAATAGAGAAAGCCGTTCAAATAGCTCTCAACGAGGCTGAATATGGTTGGGATAAAAAGTACGGTGGCATTTTCTACTTTATGGATCGCCTTGGACACCCCTGTCAACAATTGGAATGGGACCAAAAGCTCTGGTGGGTACATATTGAGACGCTTATTACTATGCTCAAAGGCTATAAACTTACGGGCAACAAGAAGTGCTTAGAATGGTTCGAACGTGTACACAACTACGTGTGGACACACTTTACCGACCCCGACTATCCCGAATGGTACGGCTACCTCAATCGCCAAGGTGAAGTCCTGCTCCCCCTAAAGGGCGGTAAGTGGAAGGGCTGCTTCCACGTACCCCGCGGCCTCTTCCAGTGCTGGCAAATGCTAAAGGATATGTAATATAGATTTTTTGTTTTAAGGTTATGAAATTATCAACATGATGTAACTTTATAATCTTATAACCTTAAAACGTAAAATTCGCTATTTTTAGAAATAACCTAAACACTACTAAACAAGAATGATAAAAAAGAGCGTTTTCATCGCATTATTCAGCCTTTTTAATGTATTCATAGGCTGGGCACAAACAGCCCATTATAATGTAGTACCACTACCTAAGAGCATTCAATATGCTAATGCGGGTGACTTTATCTTAAATAGTCAAACCACAATTGCCTATCCCAAAGGCAATAAAGCGTTGCATCAAAATGCTATACTCTTGGCACAATATATTCAGCAAAGCACGGGGCTGCAATTAAAAGTCGTTACGAAGGCTAATGACAATAGCATTACGCTGCGTCAAAATTTAACAAGTAACCATACAGAGGCTTATCAGCTAAAGGTAACAAAAATGGGCGTTTTCATCGACGGTGCCTCAGACGCTGGTTGCTTCTATGGCATACAAACGTTGCGCAAGGCATTGCCCGTGAGAAGGGTGCAACAAGTCACCTTGCCCAGCGTTGAGGTAGAAGACTACCCACGCTTCAGTTATCGTGGTGCTCACCTCGACGTAGCGCGCCACTTCACTACGGCCGACTCTATCTACCGCTTCATTGATATGTTGGCCCTTCACAATATCAACCGCTTTCATTGGCACTTGACCGACGATCAAGGTTGGCGCATCGAAATAAAGAAGTACCCCTTACTCACCAAAATCGGCAGTTGGCGCGAACAAACGACCATTGGTCACAATTCAGGCCGTTACGACGGCAAGCGCTATGGAGGTTATTATACACAACAACAGATTAAAGACATCATTAAGTACGCTGCTGATCGCTACATTACGATCATTCCCGAAATCGACATGCCCGGCCACATGCAAGCTGCCTTAGCTGCCTATCCCGAACTCGGCTGCACTGGCGGGCCTTACAAGGTGTGGCAAGAATGGGGCGTAACGGATAGCGTACTCTGTGCTGGAAATCCCAAAACTTACCAATTCATCGACGATGTACTCGATGAAGTGGTACGACTCTTCCCCTCTGAATACATTCACGTAGGGGGTGACGAATGCCCAAAGAAGGAGTGGAAACGCTGTGCCAAGTGTCAAGCGCTGATTGCAGCACAACACTTACAGGCTGACGGACGCCACACAGCCGAAGAGCGTCTGCAAAGCTACTTCATTAAGCATGCCGAGCAACATCTTAATCAATTAGGCCGTCAAATGATTGGTTGGGACGAAACGCTCGAAGGCGGATTGGCTCCTAACGCTACCGTCATGTCATGGCGAGGCGAAGGTGGAGGCATGGAGGCTGCACGCCAACATCACAAGGTGATTATGACGCCCAATACTTACCTTTACTTTGACTACTATCAGAGTGCCGACAAAGCGCACGAACCTGAAGCCATTGGTGGCTACCTACCTTTGCAACACGTGTATAGCTACGAACCCATGCCGCGCCAACTCAAAGCCGACGAGCAGCCATATATTATAGGCGTGCAGGCCAACTTATGGACTGAATACATTCCGTCTTTTCGCCAAGTGGAATATATGGAATTGCCTCGTATGGCCGCATTGAGCGAAGTGCAATGGTGCAGTCCCGAACAAAAGGACTACAATGCTTTCATCAAGCGTTTGCAGCAATTAGTCAAAGTGTACGATGAAGTAGGCTATAATTACGCTCGCGTGGTGTACAACCCAACGCTAACGTTAGCCACAGACACCACAAGTCGCAGTATCGTAGCTACGCTCTCTACAATAGACAATGCCCCTATTCACTATACGCTTGACGGAACAGCGCCCACCCTTTCATCTCCCCTCTATAGCGAACCAATACAAATAAAGCAGCCCTGCACACTGCGAGCTGCTGCTTTTCGTTCGTGGGGTACAACGCCCGAGGTGAGCGAAACGTTCCACTTTAATAAGGCTACGGCCTGTCCCATTCGCCTCTTACAAAAGCCTCACCCACAACAGGTGTATGGAGGCCCGACCTTATTAGTTGACGGATTGACGGCTGGCGACACCAACTATGCCTCTGGCCGTTGGATTGGTTTCTGTGGCAACGACCTTGAGGCCGTCATCGACTTAGGGACTCCCCAGAAACTTCGTCAACTCTCGCTCAACACGTGCGTAGAAAAAGGCTATTGGTTATTTGATGCACGCCAAATACTCGTTGAAGGGTCCACCGACGGCACCCATTACACCACGCTCGGCCAACAAGCCTTTCCCGAAATGAAGGAGACGGACCCCAACCAAATCAATCGTCACACCATCACGCTCACCACGCCTTCTCCTATTCGTTACGTTAAGGTAATGGTGCAATCCGAACACCATATTCCCGCCTGGCACCCAGGCAAGGGCAACCCTGGTTTCGTATTCGTTGACGAATTAAACGTTGAATAGAACCTATTATAAAGCTTTCAACTAACAGATAAGCTACAATTTGAAAGCTTAACATGAACATTAACGAAAAAAATTAATGAAATAATTAATGGATAATTGATGATAATTAATGTTCAAAACAA
>ENA-OOXM01002204-OOXM01002204.1-human-gut-metagenome-genome-assembly--contig:-NODE-2204-length-12955-cov-2.188915_pt1 | contig 12955 bp, 8 predicted proteins | sample MGYA00241589_ERZ501347 | MGnify/ENA primary metagenome ERZ501347 (study PRJEB25962, sample SAMEA2042832) | human gut metagenome | biome: human gut; feature: human-associated habitat; material: faeces...
TTTCAGCTATGATATGCTCCCTTCTAGGTAGACAAGCGAAATAATAAAAGCTTGTTGCCCGGAAGGGAGCATTTTGCATGGGAAGAAGTAAATTCAAGGCGGATGAAAAAGTCGTAGCGGTTCTGGAGTTTTTAGACGGGAAGAATTCTCAGTTGGCAATTGCAGAGCGGTTGGGAATTGCCAGAGCGACGTTCCGGCAGTGGATAAAGAATTACCAGTCGATGGGGTCGGATGCGTTTCAAGAGCATGTAAACCAAAGTTACTCTAAGGAATTGAAGGAACAGGCTGTTGCAGATTACCTTTCTGGCAGAGGATCGCTGCTGAATCTATGCGAAAAATATAAAATCAAATCCACATACCAGCTCAGAGATTGGATAAAGAAGTATAATGGTCATGAGGAACTGAAAGCTTCCGGAACAGGAGGGGCAGTCATCATGACCAAGGGAAGAAAAACGACATTCGATGAACGAGTAGAAATCGTTCAATACTGTATTGCGCATGACCGCAATTATGTGGAAACGGCAGAAAAATACAAGGTGTCTTATCAACAAGCCAGGAGCTATACCGTAAAGTATGAAGCCGGTGGCGTGGACGCTCTTCAAGACAGACGCGGGCGAACAAAGCCACAGGAAGAGATGTCTGAAGTAGAACGGCTGCGGGCCGAAAACAAAATCCTTCGTGCAGAGAAAGAACGTGCGGAAATGGAGGCATCCTTCTTAAAAAAACTCGACGAAATAGAGAGGAGGCGGGGCTGAGCCTGGTCAGACACGAACAAATCTACCAGGCGATCAAAGAAGAACACAATGACCATGGCTATTCAATATCAGCGCTTTGTAAGTTGGGAAAGGTCAATCGTGCCGCATACTACAAATGGCTTCATAGAGATACACCGGCGTATGAAATAGAGAACCAACGGATTGCAGATGAAATCGAGAAGATTCACACTGTAAGTCCGGAGATGGGCTATCGGCGTATCCGGGATGATCTGGAAAGGTATCACGACATCAAAGCAAACGACAAGCGTGTCCTTCGAATCTGCAGAATTAAAGGCATAAAATCCACCATCAAATATGCGAACAATGGCTGTACCAGGCAGGCTACCAATCCGCAATTCATTGCCGAGAACGTTCTGCACAGGGAATTCACCGCAGAAGCGCCAAACCAGAAGTGGCTGACTGATGTCACAGAATTCAAGTATTACACGGGAATAGAGGTTCACAAGGTGTATCTGAGCGCCATTCTTGATCTGTATGACCGCAGGATCGTGTCTTATGTCATTGGAGATTCCAATAACAATCCTCTGGTGTTTGATACGTTTGACAAGGCTGTTGCAGCCAATCCAGGAGCGAAACCATTGTTCCACTCAGACAGAGGATTTCAGTATACGAGCAGAACCTTTCATGCCAAGATCGAGGCTGCTGGGATGTCCCAGAGCATGTCGAGAGTAGCCAAGTGCATCGACAACGGACCGATGGAAGGTTTCTGGGGGATTCTGAAAAGGGAGCGCTATTATGGCACTCGATTTACAGACAAAACTACGCTTGTATCAATGATTGAGGATTACATCGAATACTACAACAACAAGAGGCTTCAGAGAAACTTGGGTGTCCTGACACCGATGGAGAAGCACAACAATTATCTGGCGGCAGCATAAAACTGCCACCAGACCGAAATCTGATGGCAGAAACTTTTTGTTTTTTCAATTGTCTACTTGACGGGGAGCGGTTCATTTCCCGACAGCCCCTTGCAAGTTAAGCTTTGTTATTATTTTTTGATGAAGGCTTTTTCATTTGCTGATGCTGGAAGGTCTGGAGTTGTTCCCTTTGGAACCAGACGAACCTCAATTGCCTCGAGACGTTTTGCGTATCCTTCTGTTCCTGAAGATTCTCCATTCTTAGCCCATGCAAGCCATCCATAATCCTGAGCATGAACTCTGTAGTATACATCATAGTTCTCTGCTACATCACCAGACAGTTTGATCTGAATTGCTTCCAGACGTTTACACTGTCCTTCTGTTCCGGATAATGATCCGTTAGATGCCCAATTCTTCTCCCATCCAATATCCTGAACGTGAGATCTGTACTGGATTGAGCTGTTCACTGAAGACGGGAGTTTCATACGGATAGATTCCATACGTTTGCACTCGCCTTCTGTACCTGCCATAGCACCGTCATATACATATGCCTGTGTACCATAGTCCTGTACATGTGTCTGGTATCCGACCAGTCTTGCTTTCATAGCTTCTTTGATAGTACCAATAAGTTCTGGTGCTTTGTCCCCTTTGGTAACCAGCTGAATCCTGATTGCTTCAAGACGGTATCCGTAACCAGCTGTTCCTGCTTCTTCGCCATTCTTAGCCCATCCGAGCCATCCGAAGTTCTCGGCATGTACGCTGTAGTATACGTCATAATTCTCTGCAACTTCACCAGTCAGTCTGATCTGGATTGCTTCCAGACGTTTACACTGTCCTTCTGTACCAGACGTTTGTCCGTCTTTCTTCCAGTCTTCTTCCCAGCCATAATCCTGACAGTGAACTATGTAAGATACGGACATTTTTGTACTCTTTGTAGCTGTAGCTGTAAATTCCTTACCAGTTTTATCTGTGTATTTAGCAGTTGCTGTGTAGATGATCTGACTGTTCTTGTCTTCTTTAACAACATCTGCAGTTACGTCCTGAGAATCTTTACAACGGCTGCATACGAATGTTGCAACAGCTGTATATCCTTTTTCTTTATCAGCTGTCCATTTCCATCCGTCTTTTTCTGAGACTTTGTAGTCATGACCGAGAGCTGCTACTTCTTCTGTCTTAGTATCTGTGTAATCTTTGCCTTCAAATGTAACTGCAGCTGTGTAAGTAATCTTACCTGCCTCTGTACATGTTGCGCCATCAGATTTCTCAGTTACTTTTGCATCAACTGTTTCTACATGTTTCTCATCATTTGCACATGTAAATGTTGCTGTTGCTGTGTAAGTGTTGTTCTCACCCTTTGTCCAGTTCCATACAGGAGCACCATACTTATGGCCAAGGGCTTTGAGTGTTTCTGTGTAAGTCTCTGTATAATCTTTACCGTTAAATGATACCTTTGCTGTGTATACCGTCTTACCGTCAGCTTCACATGTTGCTGCTGTTGTTTCTGGTGTAACAGTTGCATCTACTGTCTGAGTATCATCACCACGTTCGCACTTGAATGTTGCTGTAGCAGTCTTATGATCATCAGACCACTTCCATGTTGGCTCACCATATTCATGACCAAGAGCTGCAATTTCTACCTTCTGGTTATCTGTATAATCTTTGCCGCCAAAGGAAGCTGTTGCTGTGTAAACTGTCTCACCTGCTGTTTCACATGTTGCCGCTGTTGTCTTGTCTGTGATTGCTGCTTTTACTTCCTGAGTATCATCGCCGCGTTCGCATGTAAATACAGCTGTTGCTTCTGTATGGTCATCGTTCCATTTCCATGTTGGCTCACCATACTTATGTTCAAGGGCTGCCAATTCAACTTCATATGTATCTGTTAATGTACCAATTTCTGTCTTACCTTCAGCATCCTTTACTGTTGCTGTTGCTGTATAGACATCTTTACCTTTTTCTGTACATGTTGCAGCTACAGATTTCTCTGTATCTTTAACTGCATCAGCAACTGTAATCTGCTCTGCTTTAGGTTCATCATCACATACAGAACACTTAACACCTGTTACAGATGCTGTATATCCAGTTACATTGCCGTTGTCATCTTTTACTGGTTCCCATGCCCATGTACCTGTGTACTGGTGCTGACCTGCGTCAGATGTCTTCTTATCAGATGCAGTATATCTGTAACCATCATCTGTCTTACCTGTTGCTTTGTAAGTAGATGTTACACCCTGATCACATGTACCAGTGTGACTAACAAGTTTAGCCGTTGCAGTTACTTTTTCTGAAAGAGCTTTCTCAATAGAATCTCTGTTAGCTTTGTTTGTTGCATTTTCATCTGATTCAAGGAGACAATCCAGTTTATTGATCTGATTTGCACAAGTTTCACATTTCAGATTCTGGAATGTAACGCTTGTGTGATCATCACTCCATTCAGCATCTATTGCTGTATAAGCATGTCCTTCAGCTGCATTTTTTTGTGCTTCTTCCCAGATTTTCTTTCTCTTTTCATAAGTTGTATTTGCCTGTGAATACTGAGATTTTACAGGTTCTGTAATACAAGCTCCGCACTCTGGGCAAACATAGTTGTCCGCTTCGTTCCAGCTACCGCTATCAGTCTTTGTATAGTATGTTTCATGGAACTTGATGTAATGATGTTCGTGTGCTGTATTCTCTGCTTCTACACGTGTGCCCTCTTTGATCAGACCACAGTCAGAACAACGTTCTTCTGTAAATGCATTACGTCCGCAGTATGCAGGTTCAGAAACTGTTTCATAATTATGAGAAGTACCTGTCAGTGTCTTCATATCAACTGTATCAACGAAGTTAGCTGACCACATGAACTCGTCATTATCATTGCTCTGACTGCCCATGAACTGCTGATACTTCTTGTAGTTTGTATAAGTCGGATTGTAATCTGTCTCTTCGAATTCATAACCGTAGCTGGAATGGTCAAGCAGTTTGCTCTTACCTGAAATGAACGCGAAGTTTGTACCGATTGAAACAACCAGTTCGTCACCCTTCACAGTCAGACCTGCGATTGGATGATTTGTGACAGTGAAATCTGCACTCTTTTCATCTGTTGTTGTAAATGCCATACCGCCAAATAACTTGGTTGTATCACGTTTTGCAGATACTGTGTTATATTCCTTCACAACGGCTACTGCACCGTCTGCAGGATTGTAGGAAACGATATCGTTGGATACGTTGAAGTAAATCTTACCATCTGTATACAGCGCTGCTGTCAGACCGATGGATGGGTAAATGCTCTGTTCATCCACAAACTGTGCATACAGTTTGGTCAGAAGATCATTCTTCTCCATCTTACCGTCTTTGTTCAGAACGCTTACAAATGTATCGTCATCATCGTCGTTTTTCTTGTCTGTGAAGTTGATTAGTGTTTCATAATCGCTGTCGCCATCGCCTGTATCCTTATTTGTCAGTTTATGACGAACAATCTTGTACTCTGCAGCCTTCTGGCTCTGATTCATGCTTGTGCTGCTTACTCTGTCAAACAGGTCTGTCGAATCATACATATAGTAAGCATAACCATCTGCATAGTAAACATTACTTGCTGCACGAGCCATCCATGCTTTTTCATATGTTGTATCTGTTGCTTCATTCTGATAAAGTGATCTTAAAACACTAAAGTTATCCTGATACAATTTTCTTGCATCTGTATCGCTGAACAGGAAGAAGACATGGTTCATATCACCATCTGTCTCGACACGGTCACGACTCATAACTTCTGTGTAGACATCTGTATAACAAGGGTCTACATAGTACCACTTACCATCCACCTTGACTGCATTCCAGTAATGGTCGGAACCGAAGTCTTCCTGCTCCTCGCCATACATTGTAACGTTGGACTGGAAGGAAATTCTTACAAGGTCAACTGTGTAGCCTGCATTGATATCCAGTGTCTTACCATCTGAACCATAGTACAGTTCTTTGGCTGTCTTCCAGTTATCACATACTTCAGATGTAGATCCATCATCTGCTGTCACTGTTTTCTTACTGTCATACGCATCTGTCTTATCAGGATCAATCAGATAAATATCTTTATCCAGGCACTGCACAAGATATGAAAAAGCTCTGGAGTAACCCAGACATACAGATGTACCCATACCGAATGCACCAAACTGAGTACCTTCCCAATAGTTGATGACACCAGTTGTCATACCGGTTGCAGCCTGCTTCGCATAGATTGGAATCGCCTGCTTAAAGCTTGTTTCCTTCGTTCCATCACCGTCCATATCCAATGCCGGATCATCGCTATCTAACTGCCGCTGAGTAAGCTGCTCAACAGTCATCGTAACGCCTTCAGAAACCTCAACGCCTTTTTCTTCAGCATTTTTGATAAATTTATCTGCTTCCTGCTTCAATGGTTCTGCTGCGTCTGGAAGGTTTTCTTTCACAAATGCTTCCGGATCCTTCTCGATAGCTTCTTTATTAGCTTCTACATATGCATTCGCATCTTCCTCAGACTGTCCAGCCTTCACCAAAGTCTGAGCAATAGCGTTTTTATAAAATTTTACAAGCAACTCCTGCTTAATGCCTGCATAAACCTGATCATGGAAATTCTGTTTGATCTGTGGTTCGTAAACCTTATAGATCTCATCGTAAACTTCACCCTCATGCTCCTGCTTCTGAGGATCCTTTGCAATCATCGGCTTGTCATCATCTGATTTCTTACCAGAGTTCATGATGTAGGACATATCAAATGTATTGTTATGGGCCAACCAGTCATTCAGAACAAGCAGCTTCTGTGCCTTTGTCTGTGCACCTGATGCTGTAACTGCAGCAAGAGCTTCATCTCTTGCATTTGTTACATCTGGACCATAATACTTAATACCTAACTTATCACCATATGTGAAAGTAAAGATCATACCTGTCAGGTCATCGTAGCTCACCTTGCCATCTCTGATATCCTGAACAGATTTGCCGTCTAAGGCAAGCATCTGACCAAGGATACCAAGACCATCTGTATCATCGTTGAAATCCAGAAAGAATGGATTCTGAACACCGAGTACATTAGCATTGGCTGACCACTGATTCAGATACTGCTGATACATACCAACAACTGTATTAATCTGGTCTTCTGTCAGCTTCTTGGTTTCAGCCTGTTCATCTGCTTCATACAGGTCTGCTGTGCTGATATTAGATTCATTGGATTCTGTGCCGGCTTCTCCGCCAACCATTTCGAGATCCCCCAATGCTTCACGCAGGCTCTGGATTGCCGGATCGCTTTCATCAATCTTTATATCTTTTGTAAGTGCTTCTGCTACTGCTGCATTAGCACCCTTGAACTGGATGACTGGTGTCTGTATTGTAGTACCTGAAATAGTTACTTTATTTTCATCAGTATCTGTGTTTGAAGAATCAGTAGTTGCTTCTGTTGCATCATCTTCTGTCACAGAATCTTCTGTTGCTGGATCTTCTGTTGCTGGATCTTCTGTTGCTGGATCTTCTGCCTCATTTGTATTGGTGTTATCCTGCACGGCTTCTGTAGTATTTTCCTGCACTGCTTGTGTTTCTTCATGTGTAGGCTCTGCAAAAACTGTTGAAGGCACTACACTGAATACCATCATAGCAGAGAGGAATAAACTCAAAAGCATTTTACTTCTCTTTTTCATAATGTCTACCCTTCCTTTCGTGTTTGTATTAGATAATCCATATTATGTTTTTTGTTTGCCCCCACCTCATTTCCATTGTATTTTATTTATACTCCACCCTCTATTATATGCTACTGTAATTCGTATTTTGCATATATTTTTGCATATAATTAATTAGGTATTACCTTTAATATATCACTGCTAACTGTTTTGTTCAAGACATACTGACGTTTTTTAGCACAAAAACACATCGAAAAGTCTGGTTTTCAGGTTTCTGGCATGTATAAACGTAATAAAGAAATTCCCCCGTATCTTATGATTTGTTAAAATACGGGGAATCATCAGGTTTTTTCTTACTTATTTATATAGAATTTACATATTGATGCGACAGAGGAGTCTTTTTTAGTTCAGTTCCTCAAGAATTGCTGCTGTGAGTTCTTTTCTGTTTGTCTTGAAGTGGAAATACGGTCTTTCCTTGATTACGCGGATGTCTACCGGATATTCATATTCTTCCAGTGCATCTGCAAGACCTGCTTTTACTTCATCCAGACTCTTTGTTTCATCAAGGATTACAAAGAAATATGGAAGGAAATATCCTTCATGATCCTGATCTGGTACAAAGCAGAAGAATCCATCTTCTACACCAGCTACACGTACTGCTTTTGTCTCCATTCTCATCATGTAAAGTTCTCCGCCACCGAAACGCTTTGTTGTTCCACGTCCAAGAATGTATACAATTCCGTGTTCATTGATGTAAGCTTTATCTCCCGTATGTAACCAGCAGTTCCCATCTGGATGATTGATCAGTGTTCTTTCAGTAAGTTCATCACCTCTCCATCCCGCATAGTGGAGCATCATAGCAGGACCCGTCATACATAATTCTCCGATTTCTCCATAATTCAGTTCTTCCAGATCCTCTGAGAATACTGCCATAGTTGTTGCCGGCATTGGCATTCCAACGCATCCGTCTACCAGCGGGAACATCGGATTTGGAAGTGTAAAGTTTGAACATCCTTCACTCTGACCATATCCGGCACTTAAAGTTGCTTTAACATTATGCTTATGGAAGAATGCTTCTACTTCTTGTGTTTTCCTTTCGTTCATTGCTTCAGCTCCGGTTCCGATACTTCTTAGATGAGACATATCGTAATCTTCCGGAATTCTGTCACTCTTCATAAGCATTTCACAGAACATTGGAATCAGTGCCCAGAAGTTTGGCTTCTGCTCCATAAATGCGATATCAATATCTTCCAGCGGACAGAATGGATCAAGTACCATAATCAGTCCTGCTGACAATGGGAAGATTGCCATTGATACAGTTACTGCAATCAGTGCAGGTGGTAAGATTGGCAGCCACCATTTTTCCGGTACATCTGACGGCGGAATAAAGATGGACATCTGGAATGCAGTTGCTACTATATTAGAAGAAGAATGAATAACTAATTTAGAGATTCCTGTGGATCCGCTTGTATATGCGCCAAATACTGGTCTGTTCACATCTTCTTGTGCCATATAGTCTTCTGTATAATCTTTCCCAAGTGCCAGGAACTCGTCCCATGTAAGATCTCCTTCTGTTGTCTCTATCGCACCGGTATATCTGGATGCAATTTCTTTTTCAACATAGTCCGGGACAGATTTTCTATCTGCATAATCATATGGAGAAACCTTAATTACACGCTTCATTGGTGTCGTTGCACGGAACAGATCTTCATCTGACTTTGATGTATAATCCATGACAAATGCTGTCTCTGATTTTGATTTTCTGATTGCAAAACATAATTCTTCTGGAATGTCATCTCTGCAGATAATTGCAGCTCCGATTCTTTCTGCTGCGATCAGAAGGATAAAATGTGCCGGAACACTTTGCAGAAATACAGGAATTCTGTTTCCTTCACCAAATCCAAGTATCTTTAAAGATTTTGCTGCTTTATCAACTTCTCCCCAGAATTCTTTCCATGTAATTTTGTTTCCGTAATATTCAAATGCAATTTTATTTTCGTCTGGATTTTTTGCTCTTAAAAACGTTTCAACAGTTATTGTTGGCACTTCAACGTTGCGCAGTGCTTCTGGATAAAACTGTAACCATGGTTTATCAACGCTCGCTTTTCCAGTTAATGTTGCTCCTGTATTTTCCATAATTATTTACTTCCTTTTCCGATTATTTATTTGTTTTATAATGACGATTCGTATTCTATCATGGATATTTTTCCTTTTCAATAGAAGTGGTGAATTTGGCATATTGAATCAAACAAATCAACTAATTCATTTTTTTCAGGATTTCATTCAATAGGAAATTTTTTGTATAAATGTTCTTGTTTTCTTATTTTGTATGCAGTACACTAAAATTATAATAGAAGAGAGGGGCTTTTGATTATTATGAAAGAAAAAAACAGATTCAGTGTTCTGTTAGAGCATCTGACATCTATGGCCAATTTAAAAAATTATGTACTTGCCAAAGCTGTGCAGTATGATGAATCTTATATAAGCAAATGGATTAGTGGAAAATCACTTCCAACAGAAAAAAATCACGAAATTATTTTGCAGAATATCAGCCAGTGTATTGTTGAGGCTCTGACTGATGATAACCGGGACACTTTTTTAGAAGAATATCAAATTTCTGACGTTTCGAATCTTCAGAAAGCGATTTACGATCATCTCGAATCTGAATATACATATGTAAAAGAACTTCAGGTAACAACTGGTTCTAAAGTGGCTACTAAAATTTCATATTATCCGGAACTTACACTGGATCAGTTTATCTTTAAAATGAAACATCCATCACTCCGTAAAGTACAGTCGCTAAATATTTATGCTATGGTAGATATTCTGAATGTAGACACGAATTATCAGCTTTTAATTGCTGAATTTAACAGCATGCACAATGACATAGGACTTGTGCTTCCAGGAGTTCATTTTTCTTTAATGATTGATTTGGAATCGTCTTCAGATAATCCGGTTTATACGGCTGGTTTCCTGATGAATTTGCTTTCAAATCTTTCGAATATTGATTTTAATCTTTATTGCGGAACACAGGCACAGAAAAAAATGGTTTTTGCGATTAAAGATATTTATTCGCTTTCAGGTATGTTAGTTGATCAGAACCATTGTCTTGCTGTTACAACAATTGAAGATTCGTCTCTTTCAACGGAACTTTATTACAAATTAAAATTACTTTGCAGCAAAGAAACATTGCTTATTCGACGGACATCTATTCCTGAAATGATTCGTACTTACGAATATGAGCATTCACTGTTTGCCCGGAATTCTTCTTGTCTGCTTGGACATTTTACAGAACATTTTCTTCCAACTGATTTACATAATGAGCTGCTTGATAAGTATGGCTCTTTTATAGGAAAGACATACAGACCTGTACTTCAAAAAATGCATTCTCTGGTATCGCAGATACTTGCTGTTACACCGATAAGAGCACTGATTTATGCTTCTGCATTTACAGATTTTACAGTTACTGGCGAATTGGATTTCTATGGTTATCGAATTCAGCTTTCGCCGGAACAGCGTCTTCATTTTTTTAAGCATATGAAACATCTGCATGAAATTTCAAATGCGCTTCAGATTAAGATTTTGCCGAATGGTTTGCTGTCTGATTACCAGCATATCCCAAGACCGACACTGTTTTTTGCAGATGAGTTTTCTTATTTGCGTTTTAGGAGAAATACACCGTATTACAATATCTGTATTCCGAACAAAATTAGTTTGAATCGAATTTTTTCGGCCTTTTACGATACCGTTTGGGAGTTTGAATCCTGTATTGCACCGGATGCATATCTTACTCATGCAATCCATTCTGTAGAAATTTTGCAATCAGATGCTTCAGGTGATGTGCACAATTAAGAGAAGTCAAGTGGGCTGTTGCAAAATAGATGAGTAATCATCTATGGAGCAATGGCTCCTTTTTTGTGTTCAAATGAAAAAGCAGGCTCCGAAGAACCTGCCATTCATGGTATAATAAATTATGACTAGTAAAATAAAATACCAAAAAAATTATACCGAATTCAACGAAACTTATCAACTGGTTTTGCCATTAAGTTTAGAAGATCTTGTCCCTGATGACGATTCTGTTCGACTGCTGAGCCATGAGCTTGAGGAACTCGATTATACGTTATTGTATAAGGCTTACTCTTCCAAAGGAAGAAATCCTGCGGTTGATCCGAAGACCATGTTCAAGATCCTGACCTATGCTTATTCCCAAAATATTTATTCTTGCAGAAAGATTGAAACCGCTTGTAAACGTGATATTAACTTTATGTAGCTGCTTGCTGGTCAGAAAGCACCGGATCACAGCACGATTGCAAGGTTCCGTACTGGATTTTTGGCAGACACCTGCGAAGCCCTGTTTTATCAGATGGTACGTCGCTTGGAACGAATGGGCGAACTATCAAAAGAAACCATATTTATAGATGGTACGAAACTGGAAGCCTGTGCTAATAAGTATACGTTTGTATGGAAGAAATCGCTTGGAAAATGGGAAGAAAATATGTTTCTGAAAATACAGGAGGCGGTCACCCTACTGAACCAAGAGTACCTACAGGCTGTCCGTATAAAGAACGATGTTCCCGTGCTAAAGGGAATAAACGTCTGTACATCTCCAAAAGTTTCTTAGAGAAGCGTCAGGAATCCTATGAAAATATCCTGAGTGAAAAGGGGATCTTATACCGGATGAATCGCTCGATATGATGCTGGGATCCTTTCAATTACTACTGGGGATGCCGAAATTTGCTATTCGTGCGACAGCCTCTTTTCTCTTTCAGGCTGCCTGTAACCGTATTTTTTCAGAAGCGGTACGGTTTCTGGCATTATTTTCCATATTTTCGCGGCTGGTCGGAAATACCTGCGAGGTAATCGAGACTGCAGTCGTACGTCTTTGCCAGCAGCATCAGCGAGTCCAACGGGATCTCACGAATGCCTTTCTCATACCGGTTGTAGGTGTCCAGATGGCTGAAAATCTTCCGCGCCGCCTGTAACATCGAGTAGCCTCGTTTCAGACGGAGCTCTTTTAACCGGATCAGCATTTTCTCCCGCTCCGGCGTTTCTTCTATTTTTCTGTACATGAATGAACTTCTTTTTCCTGTCCTGCTTCTTCTGCGGCTGCCACACTGAACCGGCCACGGCTGCAGCAGATGATCGTCTTTTTCGTCCGATCAATCGCATCGCTGGTCTCAATTTCTTCTGTCTTCATCGCAAGCGCCCCCGGAATGGCTCCGTGGGAAATCTCTCGCGGATATCCACGATCTGATAGCTCGACGGATCGAGTTCTTTTAATTCTTTTATTGAAATACTGGTACTCATGTAAATTTTCCTTTTCTTTCTTCTTTTGATTTACTTTTTGCGGATGTCTGCCATCGTATTCATCAACAGTTCCCGTTTCCAGAACACCAGGCCTGCACTTGCGAACAGAATCGCATACCGCAGGATCCTGTATGGGAACAGCAGATTGCAGATTACGCTTACTCCAATCAGAAATGCGGAACATGCCAGCAGAAATCCGGCATCCATCAGGTTTTCCTCAATGCCTTCTGCCACCAGAATCCGTTTGCTCACCACATAGTGTCCAACCGAATACAGAATATAGCATGCCAGCGTCGTGTAACCGGCTGCAACATAACCGAAAATACGGATAAAAATAAAGTTCAGCACCACATTCGCTCCCGCCGCCGCCATGGATGCTGCCATCAGAAACTGTGTTTTTTCA
>ENA-OOXM01002208-OOXM01002208.1-human-gut-metagenome-genome-assembly--contig:-NODE-2208-length-12944-cov-2.730468_pt1 | contig 12944 bp, 10 predicted proteins | sample MGYA00241589_ERZ501347 | MGnify/ENA primary metagenome ERZ501347 (study PRJEB25962, sample SAMEA2042832) | human gut metagenome | biome: human gut; feature: human-associated habitat; material: faeces...
ACGTTGGGCAAGGCGATTGCCATCCATGCAAAGCAAAACAGTGAATAGCTCAGTCTGATTCTTCTCCCGCCCGCAAAGAGCAGAAGAATAAGCACGATGCAGGAAACAGCGCTCACCCATATTTCAGGCGCATTAAGACTTAGCAGTCCGAACGCAGATTCAAACATAGACCCGAACCCCTGCCGCAGTCCGATCGCACCTTTCAAAAAGCAGTCATTAAGCATACCGCAGTACAGCAAGCCGCCGATCATGCCAGCCGAGACCGCAGCCGGAAGCAATGCTCCCGCCACACAGCGAGCGCAGCTGCCCGCAAACTTTTCTCCGTTCCGTTTTTTTAAACGGCAGGCACGTATTCCCTCCGTTATCGGCAGCAGCGCAAGCAGCAGGCCGAACACGTTGAATGCCGATGCAGCCGCCGCGAAAAGTCCGCTCCGAACATAATATCCGCGCCTTGCACAATATGCAGCCGCAAGCGAAAACAGGAGAAATACAGATAAACCCGATGTGGGCTGCAAAAGCAAAACGAACATCGGTGAAAACAGCAGAACCCTGACGGAAAACACCGCCGTGCGCTTTTCGAAGCCGAGCAGCATCAGCTCATACAGCATTACAGCGGCTGCACACACTGAAATCGTGTTCAGTGCGAAAACAAGCCCCGCCGTCGGAATGCCGAGCAGCGCAGCATCTCTGTAAACCCCGATACCCGCAGCAATTGCACGCGGAAATACATATTCCCCAAGCACGGAAAGCAACCCGAGCCCGCTCAGCGCATCAGGCGCACAAACAGGGCTGCCTTTCCCCGTTACGAACAGGCGCGCATAAGTTTGAAGGACGGTTCCCGAATAACCGTTCAGGTTCATATCCGCCGCATATATTGCAGCAATTGTAATAAATTGAATAATGAACGCGGAAAGAACGATTTGAAGCCAAGGGTGCAGCCTTCTTCGGCTTCGCGCACCCAAGTCCGCACACGGAGATTTTTCTTCGTTCTCCGTAAAAAAATCAAAAAAAACGGGCAGCAGCCGAAAAATCAGCAGCTGGAAAACCAAAGCCGCGGCACCGCCGAACAAAATGCCCGCCCTGTCCGCTCTTTTCGAAAATGCCGCAAACACAGCAAATCCAACACTCACCAAACCCGGCAGTGCATAAATCAATGCCGTTCGAACGCTTTTCTTTTGCATTTCGCTCCCCTTTCATATCGATTATAGCACATTAAACCGACCTGAGCAATAAAGGTTACAAATATCGATAATATATCATCTACATTGCAAAAAAAGCTTGCTTTTTTTCACCCGATGCTGTATTATATGCAAGTGCCGTATGATGCTTTGCACATACAGTTGGAGAGATGGCTGAGCTGGTCTAAGGCGCACGATTGGAAATCGTGTATACGGGGAACCGTATCAAGGGTTCGAATCCCTTTCTCTCCGCCAGAAGTCCGCCGTAATTTTGATGGAATTACGGCGGATTTTTACATATTGCCGCGAATTGAACAAATTAATTTTACGGGAGTGACAAGAAATGAACCTTGCACAGATGGAAGCTGCAAAAAAGAATATGGTAATATGGTTGTCTGATCCGCATGAACTCGGGAGAGAACCGAGGAAGATCGAATACGCCGGAAACTTTGAACTCCATGATATGAGATACTATTTTTTCAAGTTTAAAACCGGCTTACTCGGTCCATGGCTTATCGGCGTAAGCGGCGGTTATGAGAGCGATACTACGCTTGAACCTTGCGGGCATACGTTTAGCAACATGAAAAAATATCATGCTTCCACCGCTGAAAGCGACTGTATTAAAATGATAGAAATGATACGGGCTTATTGGATGGAACAGGCGAAACAGTTGACTGAGCAGGACGGGTAAATGTCGGGTTGCCGCAATATTTCTGTCGGAAAATTCTGCTGCAAAAAGACGCTGCAATCACTTCAGGCTGTATCTCGCTGCTGCGGCATTGATTTTTGCGCCGAGTCACCTTGCTGTTTCTTACAACAATGCGCTTGCGCTCGAACTGAAATTCCGAAACCAAACTTTTTTTCAGCGGGGCTGAAGCTTCCTTCGGCTGATTCAACATTTATTTCGAAGGAATACGGCCTGCCTTGGTTCAGCCTGTACGAAAAGCTGTTGTAAAGCTGCCTTTCGGGTTGACTTTTCATCGAATCCCCGATAAAATATTTTTGCGGCAGCACAACGCCCGATGTACCCGAAAGGAGCAAGCCGATGATGTTTTTCAAGGCAGCGGAACGCAGCGGAAAATTGCAGCATTTATCCCGTATTTTTCTTACATCTGTTCTGATTATTGCAGCTGTCGCCGCAGTGTTTGCCCTGTGCGCCTGTGTTTCCGACATCGGCACCGCCCCGATTTCACCTGCACCGACAGGAAATATCGGCATTGAAACTCCCGATGTTGAGCCGACAGATATTCCGTATGAGATTTCCGCAACATATGAACTGTATTATTTCGAAAACCGCCGTTTGGAGCAGTGCGTCCGCGAGCAGCTCTTTTGGGAAGGCAAAATCTTCCTCGGCGATATTCTTTCTGTCACAAAACTTGATTTAAGTCACTGCGGCATCAACGATATTTCGGAACTTGCCGCATTTAAGAACCTTGTTGAGCTTGATTTATCATTCAACACCGTGCAGAGCTTAGAGCCGCTCACTCAGCTGAAAAAACTGAAGCGATTGACGCTCAACAATGTTTCGGCATCCGATTTTACCTTTTTGTCGCAGCTTTCGCAATTATGTGAACTGAGCGTTCGTCAGTGTGCAATCACGGATTTGACACCGTTTTCATCCGCTGTTTCCCTGCAAACTCTCGATATCAGCGGCAACGCTGTTTCGGACTTATCCCCGATTTCCGCCCTTTCCCAACTTATCAACCTGTATGCGGACAGCAACGCGATTTCGGATCTTTCTCCGATTTCAAATCTTTCTTCGCTGGAAACACTCTCGCTTCACGGCAACGATATAGCAGCTGTCGAGCCGCTTTCTTCGCTTACCGATTTGCATTATCTTGATTTAAGCGGCAACGACATCGGCGATATAAACCCGATTTGTTCGCTGAAAAGCCTTCACACGCTGGATCTTTCGTTCAATGCTATAGAAAGCTGCGAAACACCGCTCAACAGCACCGGATTGCTGATTCTGAATTTATCCTCAAACAAGCTGACTGATATTTCCGTTTTGCTGTCTAAGACACGCAGTCTTCAGAGAGTAATATTGACCTACAACCCTATTGACGATTTTTCGTTGTTCTTCAACATGAAGGAATTGCAGTTCATTTCCGCCGTTGAAGGCACGGGAATGGATGCCGAAACGCTCATGAAGCTTCAGCGTGCCTTTCCGGACACGATTTTTGAGTGATTGTTTCATTTTTATTTAAATTTTTTATATTTTACTCTTGAACCAAAAGACGCTTTATGTTAAAATAAATATATCGGGTATGGAAATTTCAGTTCATGCTCCGATATTATGACATGAGGGGATTGTATTCATTATGCTGTCAAACAAAATCACCATAGCGGCAAAAGGCAACAGGCGCATTAAACTGAGCATCTATTCCGGACACTTTGCAACGGGACATGCTCATGTTGACAGGTATATCAGCATGACAGAGATTCGGTCAAATGCAGCAATGGCAGCCGAAGCGGCGGACGAAATATCAAAATTTTTCCGCTGCACACCCATCGACACGATAATCTGCCTTGAAAACACGCAGGTCATCGGCGCATTTATCGCGCAGGATCTTATCGATTCAAGTCACAGCGTTAACAGCGGCGCAACCGTTAACATCATCACTCCGGGCATAAATTCAAACAACCAATTGGTCTTCAGCAGCGATATGCAGCAGTATGTTACGAATCGCAATATTCTTCTGCTCATGTCCACAGTTTCCACGGGGCGCAGCCTTGCCCGTGCTGCCGAATGCATCCGCTATTACGGCGGCAAGCCCGTGGGCATAGGCTCGATATTTTCCGCTGTTGAAGAAGCTGCCGGCTTACCCGTTCACAGCATTTTCATGCGCAGCGATTTAAACGAATACAATGTCTATCGCAGCGACGAATGTCCGCTTTGCAAAAACGGGAGGAAGCTTGACGGTTTCGTGACCGTCGGCGGCTGCACGGAAATTTGATCCCGTCCGGCGTATTCGCCGATTTTTAACGAATATTCAAATGCCGCACGGACGATATCTGCACTCCGCGCGGCATTTTTTCTGCTCTGCACCGAACAGGTTTCGTGAGTGTTCGGCTGTTTCCGAAAGGATTTATTCCGTCTGCATTTCAAGTTCCGCTTCGTCGTTTTCCGCTTCGACAGGAATGCTTTTTTCGCTCTTTTTAACGTATTTTTTCCAATCGGCCGTGCCGTAAAAAATGAGCGACAGCGCGGTTGCAATCGTCCAGCCGATGGGCCATGCAAGCCAAATTCCCGTTGTTCCGAGTGCGGTTTTCGACAATACCGCCGCAAGCGCAACGCGCAGAGTCAAATCGCTGAAGGTCGTCACCATAAACTTTTTCATCATGCCCGCACCGCGCAAAACGCCGTCCGCAACAAGCTTTGCGGCAACAATAAGATAGAACGGCGAAATTATCCGCAGGAAGCGCATTCCGATATCCGCTGCCGTGCCTGTCGGGCTTTCCAAAAAAACATAAACAAGCTGCCTGCCCGCAAAGAAATACAAAAGCACAAGCGGAACGCAGATTGCAAACACAAGCCGCAGTCCGGCCGCAAATCCTGCTTTAATTCTTTCCGGCTTGGCGGCACCGAGGTTCTGTGCAGTAAAGCTTGAAATGCCGTTTCCGAGAGTTGTGAGCGACGTTGTGACCATATTGTTCAGCTTGACGGCGGAAGAGTATCCCGCCATGACAGCCGCTCCGAAGTTGTTTATAACGCTTTGAATTATTATATTGCCGACGGAAATAAAACTCTGCTGAAGAATACTCGGCACGGCAATCTCCGCAAAACGCCCAAACAGATGCCATGAAAAAACAGGAACCCTTTCACCACGGTTTTCGCACTCGAGCGCGTGAAGTCTTTTCAAAACGAAAGCAACCGCAAGAATGCAGCTCACACCCTGACAAATGAAGGTTGCCCACGCAACACCCGCAACACCCATGCTGAAACTGTGTACAAACAGAATATCCATGCCGATATTTGCCGTTGATGAACACGCCAAAAAGATGAAAGGCGTTTTTGAATCGCCCATTGCGGAAAAGATTCCGGTTGCGACGTTATAGTAAAACATGAACGGCAGCCCGGCAATATAGATATCAAGATAAAGCTTTGAATCCGCAAGCAGTTCGGTCGGAGTTCGAATGAGTTTCAGCAGCGCGCCGCCGAACAGGAAGCCGCAAGTCATCAGCACAACGCAAAGCACGCCGCTTGAAATCAGAACGGTGTAAACCAGCGTTTTAAGGTCGGAAAACTTTTTTGCGCCGAAGAGCTGCGCCGCAATAACGGAGCAGCCGATATTGCAGCCGAACGCGAACGCAATGAAAATCAATGTTATTTCATAGCTGTTGCCGACCGCCGCAAGCGCATCGTTGCCGATAAATTTTCCCGCAACGAAACTGTCAGCAATATTATAAAGTTGTTGAAATATTATGCTTGCAAACAACGGCAGGCAGAACCGCAAAAGCACCTTTCCCGGTTTGCCGACGGTCAAATCTCTGTTTAAGCTCATTTTTTCTCCCCGATAAAGCCTGTTCGTATTACAGGAGTCGGGAATTTACCTTCTTTCCGCAAATTTTACCCGCAGCGCAGCCCGCTTTAACGCAAGCAGAACAACGCCCGCTCCCGCAAGCACCGCAATGCAGGCGACGCTGCCGTCCGCTCCCGCAATGCAGAGCCCCTGCGGCGTCAAAAGCGCCAGTTTTGCAAACAATCCGCCACGAGCAGCGGTATCCGCAAAGCATCCGCCCAAAAGGCTTGTTGCAAACGCAATGAACGGTGCCGCAAGGTTCATCCGCCCCGAAATATCCGCCCCGCCGACAACAAGCGCAAGCGCACTTGCGCAAAAGAGGTAACAGCCCGCCGCAAGCAATTCATGCCCGTTCGGGGAGTTTCTCCCCGCAGCAGCAGCCGCAATATACATAACGGCATACATCGCAATTCCGCATATGAACAATGCCAAAAAATTGCTCCAAAACGAAATGCTCACTCCGCCTTTTTCCGCTGCAAGCCGTTTTTCCGCCGCCCGCGCCGCATTCGAGCCCGTCCACGAACCCAAAGTCAGCAGCAGCGTCAGCACCGCAAACGCACCTATGCCCGAAAACCGTGCTCGGAGCGCGCCGAAAACCGATGAATCCGCTTTTTCAACACTTCCGCCGATGCGTTCGAACCGCACAGCCCCAACCTGCTCATTATAATACTCTTTCGCGGCGACTTCAAGCTCGGAAAGCTCTTTTTCCGTCAAGCCCCTGTTCAGCAGCTTTTTCGCATAATCTGCGGAGCGAAGCCTGCTGCGGAGCGCAACTGCACGCCCGCCGATAATTTCCTCCGCCGCCTGTGCCGATGAGGCATCGGCTGAAGCCCTGTATTCAAGAAACGCCTCTTCTCCGGATTCGAGCCCCGCGCCGAAACCTTTCAGAATTATTAACGCACCTTCCGCTTTTCCGCTGCGAACAGCCTCCTCCGATTCCTCCCGCGTTCCGAACCTCACCGAAACGAACCGCATTTTACCGTCAGTAATTTCTCTGTCCGAATCATTCAGCAGTTCGGCAAATTCATGTGAAAGCGGGGAATCGTCCTCATCCGTCAAGGCGATCCTCAGCAGCTGCGTCCGCGTCGTTCCGAGAGTGGCCGCAATGATGAAAAAGAGCGCAAACGCCGCAGCAAGCACCGCAGCAAAAAAGCCGTATCCACCCGCCATTGCGCGAATTTTTTGCAATGCAAGCCGAAGTATCATCATGCTCCCCCCTTTGCCGAACCGTGCCGGCGCGCAGTACTTCCGCCCAAGGCAGCAGCCGCTGCACCGCACAGCAGAGCCAAAATCCCGGCCGCCGCCGCAAGCGGGCCCAAGCCGCAGCCGCCGCCCGCCGCCTCCGGGACAATGCCTGCAAACATATGCCGTGCCACGGACAAAATGCTCAGCTTTTGAACCGCTTCCGGCATCAGATTCAGCGGGTAAATCACCCCGCCTGCGAAAAGTGCCGCAAGCATCACGATTCCGCCCGCAAGCGTGAATCTTTCGGTTCGTTTGAAAGCAAGGCTCAAAATGAACATCAGCTCCGCACAGACTGTCGAGCCGAGCAAAAGCGTCAGCAATAAACGTGCGCTGAACGGTGTTTTAAAAACAAGCACAAGCGGAACGGCACCCACCGTGCAAATGACCGCTGCCGCCGCAAATTTTGAAGCCGAAAATGCTGTCCGCGACCCTCCCGAACAGATGAACCGCTTTGCGGTTCCCATTTGCAGTTCATCGGGAACTGTTTTCATGATTCCGAGCGATACGCTGAAAAACAACATGCACACAGCGCAAACAAAATATTTTTCGCGAATCACATCGACGGAACGCACCCCGAAAGCACCCGCTGAATCCTTAAAAACGGCTCTGCGCCCCAACGCACTGTCCAAAACCGCATTTGCACATGCATCACGGAAACGCTGCACCGCCTCCGCCGAAGGTTCATCACCCTCCGCAATGCGGAAAGCAGCAAGCATTGCCGCGCGTTCACCCGCCATTATTTCCGCAACCGATTCGATTATATCGGCCGTCAGCTCACTTTCAAGCGGCATTTCTCCGTTCAGCCATGCATCAACCTTGCCCTCGTCCATATAATAAACCGAATAGAAATAATCCTTTGGAATCGTGACCGCCGCCGCACACCCCGCAAGCATATCCTCTTCAAAATCAACGATCGGCGCCGCATCCTCGGCCGTTCGGAATGCGGAATCAAATTCCGAACCGGAAACGCAGCGAACTTCCGAAAAAAGCTCAATGCGCCGAAGCTGCCCGATAAGCATGCGGGACATTACTGTTTCATCCCTGTCAATTACTGCAACAGGGAAGGGCTCAATCACATTTTCCGCCGCAAGCGCATCATTCAGCCCGAAAGCAAGCAGGCAAGCGGCAATAAACGGCAGCAGCAGGCAGGCAATGCCCGCCGCAGACGAAAAAAGGCAGATATCCTTCCGAACACATGCGGCAAACGAACGGAGCCGAAACCACTTTCGCCCCAACCCTGCTTTGTTCGTTTTTTTACCGACTGCCATCTTCAACAACCCCGTCTTTCAGTTTCACTACCCTGTCGCAGACACGTGCAATATCCTCCGCACGGTGCGAAACGAGCAGCACCGCGCAGCCGCCGTTTTTCAGAGCGGTGATTGTATTCAGTATTATTTCTGTTGAGTTTTCATCCGCTCCGACCGTCGGTTCGTCAAGCAGGAGCAGTTTCACGTCCCCAACCAATGCGCAGGCAAGATTCAGCCGCCGCTGCATCCCGCCCGAATATGTTGAAACGGGCTTGTCCGCCTTGTCCGCAAGGTTCACTTTTTCCAAAAGGTACCTGCACCGAATTGTGCGCCTCCGCCCGTACAGCCCGGCTGCCGATGCAAAGAATCTCAGGTTCTGCATTCCCGTCAATGCGGGATAAAGTGCGATTTCCTGCGGAACGTATCCCAACTGTCCGCGTCCGAGCGGCGCAAGTTCGATTTTTCCCGCATCCTGTCTTTCAACGCCCGCCGCAACGGAAAGCAGAGTGCTTTTGCCCGCACCGTTTTCTCCCGTGATTCCGACAGCTTCGCCCTTTCGAATGCAGAGCGAAACAGGGCCGAGAACCCGCTTTTTTTCTTTCGAAAACCTTGTTCCGTACGCTTTTGTTATGTTTTCAAGCACTAAAACCTGTTCTTTTTCCATAATCATTAAATGCACCTGCCGCCGCAGGTTCACGCAACGCGTTCCCTCGCAGCGGCAGTCAAATTTTATCGCAATACTTTGTTGCGGATATTCAACCTCACATCATTTCCGAAAACATAAACTGCAAGATGACATTCGCAAGTTCCTCGGTCATTTCATTTATCGCCTCCTCAATCTCTTCTTCGGAAGAAAGGTTCGTTGAATCGGCATCGGGAGCCTTTGCGGTTGAAGCCTTGTCGGAGCTGTAAATCTTCATCGTCATCTCGCTGAGCGTGCCGGAAAGACCGAGAGACTCAAGGGAGGGCGCGAGTGATTCGGGCAATTCCACCGTCATTAAATGTTCGGTTCCGCCGTTTTCCGCCGCCCTCGTGATGAGAGTGTATGTCATTTCCTCGCCATTAAGAAGATCCTCATCGGCAACCGCAACCGTCACAGTTCCGTAAGGGATACCGAGAGCCGATTTCTTTTCGCTTGAAATATCCTTCAGTTCAATGCTCATAACTCTGCTGCTTTCGTCGGATTCGATATTATTGACATCAACTTTTCCGTTCAGCATTCCGTCTTTGCGGGTCAGTTCGGCAACAAAGCTTGTGCCGTTCCGACCGTCATCGTCTATTACTTTCCACGCAAGCAAAAGCTCTTCCCTGTCGGAAATTATCTCGAAAGATACGGTGGACTCGCTGTACTTGACGGTCTGCATAACGGGCTTTCCCTTATGCACGGCGGTTTTTATTTCGAACCCGCTGTCAACAAGATGCTGTGCAAATTCATCGGCATGTTCCGCGATGTAATCGGCAAGTGCCGCCTGTCTTTCCTTCCATGTTTCCGCCTCCGTAACGCCGGTTTCGGAAACGGTTGTGCTTTCTCCAACAGAAGCGCCGAGCATTGTGAGCGCATCGCTGCCGTAATAGAACTCTGTCAGTGAACATACATAGTTAAAAAGCTCCTCATCCTCACGCATTTCCCCGCTGAGGGCTTTCAGCGCGGCCGCAATGCGCTCCTTATCGGGAGTGTATGTATAAACCTTGCAGCCCTTGAATTCCTTTTCAAGCAGCTCAAGCTTCACGGTCACGTTCTTTTCGACTTTAACATCATCATCGTCAATGCCGCCGAGAAGGATTTTGCCGTATCTCTTAACAAGGCTGTTGTACGCTTTTTCAATGTCGTCAAGCTTGGTGTACTCGATGGGGTCGTATTCGCCTGCATCTTCGTCCGTGAGTACCTGCTCCACAAGCCCCTTCTCGGTGACGTAATATTCGTTTGAAAGCTCCGGTACATAAAGACCCACGGTGTTCTCGTCCGCCGTCAAAACGCACGAAAGCAGGGGAGAGCCGTTATAATTCAGCTCACCGTTCAAAAGGTACTCGCTGCCTTCGGATTTGATTTTATAGTCCAGCGAAAGCTTGTTCAGAATATCGTTGAAATTCTGATTGTCGGTATCCATAGAAACCGAAATGTCGGACGAAAAATCCCTTTTGACGGGTTGACCTTTGCCCTTGAGAACATCCGCAACCGTTGTTTTGCCCGACCACTCTGTTTTGAACATTTTTGCCTGCGCCATAAGGAACTGCTTTGACGGGGTGTTCAAAACGAGCATGTAAACAAGAGCCGCGCCGACGCCGAGTACAACGATGACTGCCGCGATAATTGCGGCAATAAGACCCTTTTTGCCCTTTTTCTTCTTTCCGTCGTCAACAAACTGCATCTGCGGACCGGCCTGCACGTTCTCCGCCGTCTGTTCACCGCATTCGCGGTTTTCTTCGCCGCAGCTGCAATTCTCCCCGCAATTGCAGGCTGTTTCACCCTCGGCATGGCTGCCGGAATCACATTCGACCGTTGCTCCGCCGCATTTGGGGCAGAAAGCATCACTGTCCTGCAAAATAAGGTTGCAGTTCTCGCATTTTTTCATAGTATTCCTCCCGATTTTTTCAAAGATACGGATTCAATGCCGCAATTTCAGCCGCATGTGTCGATTCCGTAATATTATATTACAGCAAAAAATACCGCATGTCAAGACATTTTTCCGTCCGCTGCGTTTTTTCCCGTTTTTTGTGCGCATTCACCACGGCACGGCTTCTGCCTGTATTGTTCGCACGAATGCACAAATAAAAACCGACAGTTTCTGCCGCCACGGAATAAACTGCCGACAATATTTCGTCAAAACGCTGCCGATATTGCTTGTTGCATTTAATTATGTTCGGTACCGCCGCATTCCGAAATTTCTACGGTATTTTCCAAATTATACCAATGTCGCCGCCAACCTTTGAAAGCAGCTTCCGCGAACTCATGTTCAGCCGTCAATGCGGTCGAACAACCTGTCGATTTCAACAAGCTGTTTGATATTCCCGGTTTGAATCGCATCAATTGCAGCGGCAAGCTTTTCATCCCGCCAATCCCACCAGCGGAGTTTTTCCAGCGTTTCAATCGTTGAATCGTCGAACCTTCTGCGAATCGGCTTTGCGGGGACGCCCACAGCAACGGTGTACGGCGGCACATCCTTCGTGACCACGGCACGCGTACCGATGATCGCGCCGCTGCCGATTTTGACACCGGACATTATCACGGCTTCATAGCCTACCCAAACATCATTGCCGAGTTCAATATCGCCTTTGTTGTCCCATGCTTCGCATATTCTGCTCTTATCAAGGTTCCATTCGTCAAAGAAAATCGGGAAGGTATAAGTCGAAAGCGAACGCAGCGTGTGATTTCCGCTTGCAAAAAGGAATTTCGCACCGCAGGCGATCGAGCAGAACCTGCCTATCTTCAGCCTGTCCCCGTTGATCGGATAATGGTAAAGGACGTTGTTCTTTTCAAAATCGCGCGGATCGTTCAAAAAATCATTATAGATCGTGAAGTCGCCGACCTCGATATTTGAATTGGAAACAACATTTTTGAGATAAACCGTCTGCCTGTCGCCGCTGCGCGGATAAATCAAATTCGGATTCACGGTTTCACCTCCATATATTGCCTGTATGTTTCAAATCCTGCGGCTTCATAGAACCGAACGGCATCCCTGTTAAAACTCCATACATCCAGTTCAAGCCTTTCAAGCTTGCGTTTTTTTGCCTCCGTGCGGCAAAAATCAATCATTGCGGATGCAGCCCCGCGCCTTCTCAGAGCTGCATCAACGCCGAATTCGGAAATCCTGCAAAACTTTTCGGCGCGCCGATAGCAGGATTCCTTCCGCTCAATGTACTCCAGTATTGCAAATCCGCATATATCTCCGTCCATGCAGGCAACAACAACATCCGAACGCCGTATTTTTGTTTTGTTTTCGTTTTTCATTTTACTCACTTCTTCTCTTTGTTTACTTCAATTACGCTGCGGCGTTCGGAAACGCCTGCCTTTACGGTTTACTGTCCGACTTTGGTTTGATGTTTCGTGTTCAGCCTTTCCGCAAACCGAACGATATGCTCATCCAATGCAAGAACCGTACTTTTTCTTTCATCATCGGTCTTTGCTCCGTCATACATGCTGTAAAGCAGGAACATCGGCCCGTAGAATTCAAGCGCAAGCTGCATCGCCTCCGCATCGGTTGACGCCGCACGGCGGAATATCCTTGCCATGTATTCCGCGGGACCCGCCGCAAGGTAGTTCTGATACAAATCCGCCATGGTCGAATCGTTGTACTGCTCAATGGTGAGCATCTTTCGGAACCGGGAAGAGAATCCGTCCTCCGTCCAGTGGCGGAACTGCGCAATGCTGTATCGGCGTATGCTGTCGAGCGCGGTTTTCATATACGCTTCGGCATATTCGTCGTCCTCCGCTCCCGGCATATCGTATTCCGCCGCACGTTCCGCATCCAACGCACTCATTCTGTCCAAAATCTTTTGAAAAATCTCGCGCTTGCCCGAATAGTGCTTATACAGTGCGGCTTTTGTGATTTTGAGCCGTTCCGCGATGTCGCTCATGGATGTTCCCGCATAGCCCTTTTCCGAAAAAAGCCTCAATGCTTCCTCGATTATCCTTTCCTTTGTATCACATGCCATCTTTTACCTCCGCACACAGCCGCATTATGCATACCGTCGGCTTCCTTCCGCCTTTGAATTTCGCCGCATCAAGTAACCGACCGATAACCATTATAGGT
>ENA-OOXM01002213-OOXM01002213.1-human-gut-metagenome-genome-assembly--contig:-NODE-2213-length-12927-cov-2.410659_pt1 | contig 12927 bp, 14 predicted proteins | sample MGYA00241589_ERZ501347 | MGnify/ENA primary metagenome ERZ501347 (study PRJEB25962, sample SAMEA2042832) | human gut metagenome | biome: human gut; feature: human-associated habitat; material: faeces...
AAGAGAGCAGACTATATCTCCATCCCATTGGGATGCCCACCACAGTCCTTGCCAATCGCTTGCAAGGCACTTAGTCGTTGAACCTTCTTTACACTATATTATAACATATTAATTTTGTGTTGTCAAGTGCAAAGCTTGGCTGCTGATTGCCGATTATAAAGCAGTTAGGATTTAACCTTATGCCATCTCATAATTTTTTTCTACTTTCGTCACCATCACGCTCGACTTTACAGTCCACGTTGTGGTATTATGAGCTTTACGGGTTTCCAGCAATTCAATGGGTTATTTAACATACAAATTGCTTTGTACGGACACTAATCATTAGAAAAATGTCGTGATGGTTGCCAGAGACTTTCATAACAGAAAGAACACTGTCATCAGGAGTATAGAACTCATTCTTATCACCTAGAGCAAGATTTCGGACATCCACATATTCCCTGAAGAAAGGATTCTCTTGCCAGCCGCTAACTAGAGCATCATCAATAACCTCTTCAATTAGATCGAAAAGAACTGCCTGATTTCTACGAATACCTCTACGAATTTCTGCCTTGGTAGACTTCTCGTCACAACCAATAACATTACGGAAAATCTCTACTATCTTCTTATTAGCTTCCTTAGCGCTAACACCATCAAGAGCATCATGAGCATAATCAAGCATTAGCTGATTGAAAGCAGTATAATCACTTTCATTATTATCAAAAACATTCTTAACATTCACAGCAAACTGCATAAATCTCTTCATAATTGTTTCCTCCTTCCTTAATCTTTCAATTATGCGCCTAGACTTACAACATGAAGCCTATAAGAAACACTATTAGTATAAGACACCTTGTCTACAATCTGAGCTACAAAACCAGAATTACCTGCGGAAGCAGCTTCCTTATATAGACCGTCTTCTACACTAACATAGTTGCCAACAACGGGAGCATCTGCAAGAGCAGTAATAGCCTTAGCAGAAACGGTAAAAATATCATCAACGTATAGCTCATAAGCACGAGCAATCTCACCAGAAGCATTATAGAAATATTTTTCCTCCTGATAAGAACGTCTGTCACTATTGTAACCAAGGGGAGGAGTAAGCACTAAATAAGGCTTCTTACCTGCCGCATAATTTGCAGAATTGAAGACCTGATCCTCAATCCACGTACCTCTAGTAACAATAGAACCATTGTCTAAATCCTTATGGCACTTCATAGATAGAATATGACCAGCGCCAGTAGCTTTTAGCATAGAACTCTCAGCAACAACGTGCTCAGTTCCAACAATATTATCAAAAACATTTGCCATAATTAAATCATCCTTTCATAATTTAAAATATAATAAAAACAGGCAACAACAACCTGTCTTCTACAAAAAATAATTTTACTTATCAAATAGATTGCCATAGGCAGATTTCTTATCTTCCTTTTTGCTGAAGTTAAATCCAAGACTATGAGGTTTCTTATCCTTTGCCGCAAACTGAGTTTTCTTTATGCTTGCAGCAAATAGTAAATCACATTGATTCTGAATATCTTCAATAGAATACTTTTCAGCATCGCTCATAAGGGTCTTAAATTCATCGGACTCTCTAATACTCTCGTATGCTTCATCAGCGAAAATAGCATCCTTAGCAGCCCTTTGCTCTGCAGCATCGTAATTATCCTTAAAGGTCTTCAATTCATTATACTTTGCTTCTAAATCAGCATAATCACCACGTAGCTTATCAACAGCCAACTTCTCAGATTCAGTTAATAACATCTGGAATAGTTCTATGCGTTCGCCCTCAAGGGATACATTCTCACCATCAATAGCATATCCTTGCTTATAGAATTTTCCATAAATCCAGCCTTGCATTATGAAATAATTATCATAAACAGCATAAATTCCATACCATTCATTGTCTGCCTCTTCATATTCTTCAAGAAGATTATAAAGAGCATATCTAATATCCTCATGAGAAATTTCAACCTGAAAAGTCTTTACAAAATTTGCACCCTTCTTTTTAGACTCATCGTCATCTTCCTCGGAGTCTTCTTCAGATTCCTGACCATCATCAGTTGGGTCAGCCCCTTCTGCAGGGTCAGCACCATCACCAACATCGGGATTGTCATCATCATACTTCTTATTCTTAAATTCTTCAAACGCCGCATCAAGGTCTTCATCTGACATATTAGCATAATCAAAATCCAGCTCTTCTGCGGTAAAACCATACTTTTCTAGAAGCTCTTCAAAATGTCCCATTTCTTCTTTCACTCCTTTCGTATTGTTTTTATTGAAATTAGACAATGTACTATCAAGCTTGCCTAATATTTCAACCAATTTCTCTTGATAATTAAATACAGGTTCCTGCTGACAGAAATCTGCAATATCAGCTCTTGCTCCTAACATACCTTCCCCTATTTCTTGGCCATGTTCATCGCAACCCAAGAGAGTACAGCCACCAAAATAAAAATCGGTTAAATCAAGATACTTTTCTTTGGCATTATAAGAAAGCTCGTTGATCACTAATTCACAGCTCACTTTGCTCCCATTCTTCCTACGAATAATGCTTGCTGCCTCAGTATATTCTTCAGGAATAACAGCATATGCATTAACATATGTCTTATCATTCTCTGAATCATATTCAAGCCATGGTTCATCGGCTGTAAAACATCCAACTTGTTTTTCAATATAAACTATCTTTTCATCACCATTTTCATCTTCTTCAATAGTCATATTGTGAGCATAAAAGTCATATGTGCCATCATCAAGTTGATGAATATAAGCTAAAACAGGTCTATACCTCAAAGTAGGCATAGCGGCCTCCATATTCTCTTTAGAAATATGGCTCCCATTTCTATTGGTTTCAGTGTGACAAACCTTAAACTTTAATTTAAGCATACCGGGCATATCATTATCTGAGACTTCAAAATTTGCAGGAGTAGAAACAACAATTGGTTGCCCCTTTTCTTTTGAACTAAAATTAACCGATTTATTTTGTTCTACAAAGAACTGATATAAATTATCAAGCGTTAAAATTTTATGCATGTAATTTCCTCCTTTCTTGCAGAATGATACTATAAACTCTCAAAAGAGATTACAGACATAAAATATTAGTAAATGCTATTTTCTTGCCATATTCGGCAAAATTAAAATTCGTAGGGGCATTTATAAAAACCCACGAACCATTATTATCACTGATTTGTTTAAAAATAGAAGCAAGTTTCTTTGCCACTTCAGGATCGTTTGTAACAATAAATTTCTTAGAATTCATGGCAATTCCTCCTTACTTTGCATTTTTCTCGCCATCTTTTGTGGCTTCGCCTTCATCACTCAAAGGCCCATCACTTGTAGGTCTTCCATCAGAACCATCTCCATTATCTGATAAACTAGACTGAACATTTGAAGATACAAGTGGAGCAATCCACTTTGTTTTAGCCAATCCAAGTTTATCTTCAAGATATTCTAAAGCACGACACTGAGCCGGATTAACCCCTAATAATGACATCATCTGCATTTTAACGGGCAAACTATATTGCCCAAGTTTTAATAATTGCTCAATTTTATCATCTTTAAAATATTTGCTTACATCAGAAAATTCAACAACAACATCTTCAACGCTAAGGTTTTGTTTAATATAAAAATTGATCCATACATTAAACTGATTCACAACAGCCATTGCAGACATGCTCTCTGCCATCATCGCAAATTTAAAGCTTGTACTGTTGGTAATCTTATTAGAATTCAAGACGATATCACCATTTGCTTCAATAAGATTTTGGTAAGCTTTATTAACGATATTGGTATCCTCTGCAGCGTTTTGATTAAAATCAATACTGTCTAAGTCAAGAGGGGAGAGTCCAAGAGCAATACCTTCTGGAATAATACCTAACAGCTTTTCATAAAATTGATTCGCAAGTTCCAAATCTATAGCAAAATCATCAACTTCATTCGAGCCTTGAATAGTAGGAATCTTCGCCCAAATTAATTTATATGCACTTAGTTCATCCTTAACCGCCTGAATCTGAGATAAATCAACAAGATCAATTAAAGAATTGAACATGCCTGAAAATGGAGGTACAGGATAATTTAAGTTATCTTCATTAATCTTTAAACAAAACGTTTGTTCTGGAGGTAATTCTTGCCAACGCAACTTACTATCAGATTTATAAGAATTATACATCTTCTTGAAAACAGGGTCATACACATCAAGATAAAAACTATTAGAACCATCAAAAAATGAAAAATTAAATGCAAAATTTATTTTCCCACTATAATAATCAACGCTAGAAATCTTACAATAATCAGGATCTAATATATGTATAAAAAACATATCTTCGTCCGGGTTGCCATAACAGAACCCAAATACAACATCGTCCAACCATGCTTTAATTAAACATTTACGAATCTGCGTATTTAAATGCATACCCTGCACATAGTTACTTATCTTAATATAATTTTGATAAGAAGTTTCTTCAACTTCACCATTATCATTTAATTTAGGATAAACAATATAACTTTTCGCATCAAATTGGTTTGCCTTATTTAATACCAGTCTTCTATATACATGACTAACAGTATATAAAAATTCAGATAAATTCCTTAAGTTTTTCTGGTTTGTTTCCGTAGAAGGATTTTGCAAATAAGTTCTTAAATTTTCCTTAGAATATACTGTGTAAGACCTAGATTGATTCTGCGTTAAATCAATTAGCTGTAAAATATCTTTTACCGCAGCAAATTTTGCTCTAGCTTTTTCCTCTTTCTGGAGAGCCTCAATGCGCTCTTTTCCTGTCAGTTCTTTATTTAACTTTTCCAAAGGCATCGGCCTCCTTTCTTATCCAAATAATTTTTCAACTTGTTTCCCTTGCCTAACTGGGAGCATATTTATTATACTAGAAGTATTTACCTTTTTACGATTAATTAAATGTTCTCTACGTAACTGTTGTAAAAAATGAGCCGCCATAACAAAGACATAAGCTCTGTCATCATGCATTTTATTTGCAACTGCTGGAGCAAGATCAAAACGATCTCCACCATTAGCTTGTTTAAATCTATATATATTTACAAGCTCAGTTTTCATAGCATCAATTTGCTTTAATGCAATTTCTTCATCTCGGCTTAAATTGTACTTTTCGCGCACAATTTCAATGCCTTTTTTTACTAATTCTTTATATTCTTTTTCAGACGGGTCAGTTGTCCTAATAGTTTTTACTCCCGTTTTTGTATTTAATTCATATGTCAACGTAAGATACCCTCTATTATCATATTCGGCTGGCCATTCTATAAGATTCAAGTCAATCATTTCAATTGCGGCACGATACATTTCAACTTTATATTTTGCAGGCTGTATTAACAATAATTTATCTGATATAGCATTCGGATATAATCTAACCGCTTCAGGGCTATATTCCCTATCAATAAGTCCACGATGCATAACCCCGCTTGCATCTTTCCAATCTTCCCATAGAAAGTCTGTAGTTTGAACTCCTGCACCACCACTACCTGCATCAACACCAATTTTCAAAATATTTTCATAATCCGCATATCCTTCACCATTATAAGTCAAAATAAGCCTTTTCAACTCTTTAACTTGATTAGGAGTTGTCATTGGCGTTTTATTTTTCTTCTCAATATCAATAAGATTTACAACATTTTGAATTCTCATTTTCCAACCAACATTCGGATCTTGATAATACTCCGCACATAATATTACAGAGTTATCCTTACTTCTTGCAGGGTCATAGAACAATCCCCATTTGCTGCCATCGTCATTCTGCAATTTAGGTGGCCTTATAGCAGAACCTCTAATAATATCTGCTCTCTTAATAGCTTGGCCCTCTCCGCCTTCAGAAGTAAATATATTTTTAAATTCTCTTAATGCCGCTTCTTTATCTTCACGCATTGCTTGATCAACTTTTTCTTGGGTTAGAAGAGGAACTGGCCATAACTTATTATGCACAGTCGCTTTAATAATAACATCACATGAAATATCTGCACAAAAATAACGCTTATCGCCCGCGAACATCCTAATTGAAAAATCTCTATATTTTTTAAAAAAATATTGGTCTGTTCTGCCAGCAGATGAGCAATAAAGCAATTGGTTTGGGAACGGAGCCGGTTCTGCCAATACATCTTCGGCATTAAAATCTTTACCCATCTTAAACTCAGCGTTCTGAGTAGTAAATGGTTCAGATGTATGGAATAATTCATCTGGTGCATTCATTGCTTCCTATTTTGTTACTTTATGAATTCGTTACTTTCATAAAGAGAGTAAAACTCTTTTCTCCTACTTTCATAAGAGTACAGACTATATCACTCACCATACCACATTTGTGGTTTAGGGGTTCTCACTTCGGGAGACTTCTCCCTACGAGCATTTCAGCTCTAGTCGTTGAGGGCAACCCTATTCGGGCATTCCCTGCTGATTTCCCAATACTTCTATTTTTTAACTATCACGTTTGGTTTTATTTCATACCTGCGTTGTAGTAAGAAATCTCTAAGGGGTTTCCAGCATATACGAGAACATACACTATGCCGTTTCCAGTCATAGCGGACTAAGTAACTGGCCGTAGCCACTTAATCATAAACATTTAGATTTGAACGCTTCACATGTTATCTCATCGGCTTTTTATCCAATGATTCTTAAGGTTGTATTTCCCTTAAGGTCGGCGTACCTTTTCACCTTCGGCATTACCCGGTCAGGGGTGAGAACTCTTGGAGGAATTATATTCTATAAATAGGTTCATCCTCTACGCTCTGCGTGTGACTGTGCTTTTAAACACAGCCTTCCACTCGGATTCCCATTTCAGGGTTCCCGTTTTCTTTCTCACTTTTGCGTTTGCCAGCCTTTTCAGACTGGAGATCCAAGCGTCGTTCAATCTCTAAATTTTTGTATAGATGCTCCATTTTTTCAAATTTTCTATCCAAATATATCGTTGCATCTTTATAAATATACTTTAAAAAATTATCAGGATTCTGTAATCCGGCCAACGATAAATAAACTTTATTTTCGTTTGTTTGAACAATATATGAATTTATATTATTTTCAAATAATATCTTGCGAATACTTTCTAGGAATGCATGGTTTCCACATGTAAAAAAACAAGCTAAATCCGATGGGCCCTTTTTATGTTTTCTTTCACATACAGTTCCGTCTCCATCAAAGTAACCTCTAATAAAATGTCGCACCAAATCATTTTGTATTGTCGGGAAAACGATAACAGAAGTCTTATTTGGTACAACACCTTTATTTATTAGGTCTTTGACTAGCTTTGTAGAATAAACAGACAATCTAGCATTCCAATAGGTTTTATCTCCACGTATATCTTCTGTAACTTTTACAGAATAATTTCCTTCGAGACATTTATTTAGTTTCTCCAAATGCTTCTTATCTCCAGCCTGCAAATTAATAGTCAGAGTATTTTTGACTTTGTTAACATTTCCATCCGCATATATAAATCCAAGCCAATATGCTTTTTCTTCTGTATCTATCATAGAAAAATAATCATAATTACAATGATGAATTTCCTTCTTGAGTCCAAGAAAGTGAAGTTTTGATCTTATTGCCTGTTCTTTTCTTCCCAAAATCTCTCCAATTTCTTTATAACTTTTTTCCTGATAATTTTCTTTGAGGAATTCTAACTCTTCCTCTCTCCATCTTTCAAATTCCATTATTTCGTTCCTCCTTAAAATAATCGTCATAATGGTAAAATAAATAATTACATAGATCTATTATTATCAAATGCTCCATTTAGTGTAAAGCATTGAGCTCCACCAAAAGTCTTTACAGTATAACTAGCAGGATTATGCACCCACCCAGTTGAATTTGCCTGAGATTTTACAACATTACTTTGAAAAACATCGTTTAAATTAGTAAAAGATGAAATATTTTTCAGTGCAAATTGTTCCATTTTTGTAAATAACTCAATAGACTGAGAGCCTACTCCAGCTAATATATAAGCCTTAAATCCGGGAATAAGTAGCATTTTTGCCATAATAAATAATGCTGCAAGCAAACTCTTGCCCCCGTTTCTCGACATTGCCCATACCACAAATGGCTTAGTCCATGAACTATCAATTAAATATCTCTGATAATCCATTAACTGTACGTTAAAGACCTCTTCAATAAATCTAGAAGGATTACGACGGCCCCATTGCAAAAATTCTGCAAGATCAAGTTTTTCTCTATACTTTTTAGTAGTCATATTATATAGATTTGGTTTTACAAAAATATTATATTCTCCAAAAGTATCCTCTAACTCATCACATAAATCTTTAAATCCCTCAAAACAATCTTCAATACAGTTTTCTAATATTTGTTGCTCGGTAAGAATGATATCATTCATTATCAATCACTCTCCCAAATTCATCTATCAAACCCTTTTCTTTTAAGAAATCTTTTAAATCCCTATTTTCTATAAGCAGCAATCTCGCTCTCTCAACGGCTTTATCCCGTTGTTTTTGTAAATCATCAATAAGTTCACGTCTAATATTACCAATTTCATTCATAACATTTTCATCAAACCCAATTTGATTCACTTGAGCTTGAGCGCTAATTTCTGCAACCTGTTGCATTCCTTTGCAATAATCAATATCATACATATTAATTTTTGCATCCCGAAACCCAATCTGGTCAAGCTCTTTCATCTTACCAGTTAAAGTATTTGCACCTTTACTTTTGCTATTATTAAAATTAACGGAGATACCATTATCCTTGGCTAAAGCATTGGCACCACTAAGAAGTTTCGTCGTAGTGTCCGCCAATTGTTTAATTGTTCCGTTATTATTATTTAGTTTTCTTACATCTGAAGTTAAATCATTAATCGCATCATTAATCTTTTGTATCTGATTAAATGCCTGTACAATTTGAATAACAGCATTCATTTTCATACCATCATTTTTGGTCTCATCATCAATAAAACTAACAAGCTGTGCATATAATATTGGTTTATCTTCTTTAATAGGATAATTTAAAAAAGGATCATACCCAACCATACGAATAACATCCCTGCGATTAACTTCATATTCTTCTGTCTCTTTGATAATTTCACTCTGCACATCCGCAGAAGCAGAAATGTCTTTTGCTTCCCTTAGAGCTCTTTCTTTATAACTAGTAAATAAGTCTCCATCTCTCCATCGCATACCACGATATTGCTGCATCCCAATATTCTTAATATATGAAGCCCATATATTAGTACGTTTTAATCCAGCATTATCATTAATATATTCAAAATAACTGGCATCCCATATTTTATCTAAAAATGGTTTATCCAGCCTTTCAAGGGCCTCTTGAACAGAAGCCTTAGTACAATCATGATACTCTTTAGTACGAGGATCCCAATTTCTAGCTATTTTTTCTGCACAATCCTTACACATTGTAGTTTTGCCAGTCATCACAAGGGGATCAGAACTCATATAAAATTCCGTCTCAACCTTTTCTTTATTGCAATACGGGCATAAATACCTTTTCTTTTCTTCTCTCTTAGAAGCTGCCCTTTTACTAGGATTTCTTGGTGCCATTGCTCTTCCTCCCTTCTTTTAGTATTTTTTAAAGAAGCATTATTGGCCCTCTTTAGCCTTTAATTCATCATTAATTTCTGTGAACGCCGTTTCAAAAGTTTCATTTTTCTCAAAAACAAAAACACTCTTAATAGGATTATCCCTATCCGGTTTTATATCAATAAGATTACAATTGCGCTTCAAAAGAGCTCTACATAGCCCAGCATTAAATATCAATTTAGCTTTCTTTTCTTCCATTTGTCTTTTTCTTCCTTTCAATATAATAAAACGGCAGTAAACTATAATTACTGCCGAATAAATAATTTCGTATTGTATTAAAATGCTATGTTATAAGTACAAACCTTACCATCTTCCTGATTAAAAATGCATAAAGTTTGTCCAGCTTTAGAGTATAACCTCTTATTATTTGCATAGTTATCAGTCCCACATAATGATCTAACCAACACATTCTCTATGCCATAAGGATCATTTGAGTCAAGATGATGCTTATCTCCACTGAATGTATATTCAACATCAAACCCATATTGCTTATGGAATAAGGTATGCATATCCATACCTATCTTTTCAAATCTATCTAAATCACCATGAACTCCAATAATATCATGTCCAAGAACATTCAAATAAATAAACTCATAAAAATCATTGCTTTGTATAAATACCTTTTTACTATTTATAAATCTTTGATTAAGCCACCAAGGAATAACTTTCTCCATATTATCTGAATGAATACTATCATCTTTCTTCTGTACAGTTCTTGCATGATTGCCATAAGTAGAATAGACATGAACTTCATTAACCTTAGTCGAAACCTCATCAATAAATTCTGCAATCAATTCAGTAACATGAATTAACTGATCACAACAATCTTCCTCAGAAGCGACCCGAACCGTTGAATGAATTGCCCCTGAAATAAAATCTCCAAGCAATAGAATATGAAGTCTATTCACCTTATGTAGGCTTAAATACTCCTTGCACTTCGCACACAATGTATTAACTCTTTCAATACATGTAGCCACATCAAATTTATTCCAAATATTATCAGTCACCATTCCATAATGCCAATCTGTTAAACAAAGAACTGCGTCATTCTCAGAATTCATATAAAAACTTACATTATCCATACCAAGTTGCTTTTCAGCATTTAATCTATTTGCAGCTTTGATAAGTTCTTCTGTTAAATGATCAGAACGCGCATCCATGGCAAGAATCTTATTATATTCTCGCCTTTGATCTTGAAATTGTTTCTTAGCTTTATATAATTCGTCTTTTTCTTCACGAATTTTCTTTAAGTATTCATCATCAGTAAAAATCTTATCCTCATTGGCCTCAAACATTTTATTAAATTGTTGCACCTTTTTACGATAGCATGATTCTCCAAAATTATGACCAAGAGCTTCATTTAAAATATCTGCAATATCTTGCCAAGTCCAACCTTGCTCGTTTTTCATTGAACATATTCTTAAAATATATGAATCCTCATTTTCATTCTCAAATCTCTTATATTCCATTCTCATACCTCTCACTCGTTTATTTTTTGCTTAAAGGTATCCGTAAATCTCGCATAGGGAAGTACCCTCTCAGGAACAATAACATCACTCAAATTTCTAGGATCTTTGGCCTCATGTTCTGGCACTCTACGCGATCCTATTATTAACCCCTTAGCAATTTGAATTTCCACATTGTCATCTAATTCTGCTTTGCCTAGATACTCCACTATAACATCATCAAGTATATCAAGAAGATCCTCTATTGGCCCTTTATAAAAATCAGACCTCTGATATATTTCATTCGCAATATCCTTCTTTTTTAGGATCATTTATACACACCACCTTACTCATAGTCTTCATCATAATTCAGGCTGAGTTTACAAGTCTTGTCTTTAAAATCAGCCATCAAATCAGATAGAGGTATGAGTTCTCCGGTATCTGGATTTTCTATTGAAACGATATTCTCTTCTATTGAAAGAATGCCTGTGGCATTCAAAGTATATTTACGACTAAATGCTGCTTTACTCATTTTTTTGTTCCTCCTATTTATTCTAATTCATCGGCCTTAGTACTCACAATACCTCTATGATTTATAGTTAGATTGCATATCTGAGCATAAGGTTCGTTTCTATAATGTTCTATATATCTAACAAATCCACTATTTTCAGGGTGATAATATAAATCGCATTGCCCACTATGTCCAATAACAATCGTCTTAGAAGTATCAGAAATTCTTGTTAATACTTTCTTTAATTCATCAAGATACATATTCTGACTTTCTTCAATTATAATCACCTTATTTTCTAAATTACAACCTCTCAAATAAACATGAGAAATGCAATCAATATAAGCAGTCCCATTCTTTTGATTTTCTACGCCCTCTTGAATAACCGCAGTATAAGGATTGATTCCAAGCTTTACTAAAGCATCATACAACGGAGCGGTATAAATAGAAATTTTTTCATCCACACTACCGGGAAGGAACCCAAGTTTAGCCTCCTGCACAGGGCTAACTATATATACTATGCCATCATATTCCCCATGCTGAACCAAAAGATTCGCTGCCGCTACTGCCATAAGTGTCTTGCCAGTACCAGCTCTTGCATTTGCAAAAACAATTAATTTATCTGGATTTAAAATAGCATTGACAAATTCTTTTTGTTCATCATCTAACATTAATCCATAAAACGGATGTTCATTTATATTCTTTGGCGCTTCGCCATGCTCATCTGTAACAGCCTTTTTCTTTGTAGCCATACAAATCCTCCCTTGCATTAAAATAGTTCATCGAATGACTTAATAATTCCATCGATTACTCCATTGGTTAATGCATCTTCTTCGTTCATATAAACGTCATCCTTCTTAAGCTTATTCTTCATCTTCGTATCAAAATTTGTCCGACTATAGACATACTCATTAATAGTCTTATTCATCTTATCAAAGAAATTCTTCGCAGATTCAATTTGTGCTTGAGTCCCCTCATATCTTCCAGAACCCGCATGAAACATTACAGCAGTACCGGGCAGAGCTAAACGCTTATGTCCACACGTAAGTATATCTGCTGCCGCAGAATATGCCGTACAATATACGCACGTCCAAACAGGAGTCTGACTAATTCTCATTGCTCCAATTATTGATTGTTCACATTCTACTGAACCACCGGGTGAGTCTATCATAACAAGAATGCGCTTTCTTTCTTCTTCAGGTTTACCAGCATCTTCTTTGTTGCACTTCATAATGAATTCTACAAGATCAAGACTATTATCAGAAATCTGACTATCTAGCCAATAAATTCTATCTTGCTCATCCCTATAGTAATCCCTTAGATTTGGATCAGGTAGTTGTAGGTTCGCAACAGGCTCAGGAACTCCCACCAATACATTACTTAATAGTTCGTCCATTCTTTGTACCTCCGTTATTGTTTTTATTAGTTGATAGCTTATACTATCCATTAGGAAAATCT
>ENA-OOXM01002216-OOXM01002216.1-human-gut-metagenome-genome-assembly--contig:-NODE-2216-length-12923-cov-1.454616_pt1 | contig 12923 bp, 7 predicted proteins | sample MGYA00241589_ERZ501347 | MGnify/ENA primary metagenome ERZ501347 (study PRJEB25962, sample SAMEA2042832) | human gut metagenome | biome: human gut; feature: human-associated habitat; material: faeces...
TTAAATTTGTATATTTTACTATCCCCTTGCCAGCTTTCTTCTGATTTTGGTGGAAGCAAACTCAATAATGAGCACAAGAACCATAAGTCCCCATATAAATGCTCCTACCATAGCCCATCTACGGCTGTTAAGGCACTGCATAAGCGAAGCTCCGATACCACCTGCACCTACAATACCGAGTGTTGTGGCATCCTTAAGATTGATGTCAAATCTGTATATTGTTGTCGATATGAAGCTCGCTGTGAGCTGAGGAAGCACACCATAACGAATCTTCTGGAACGGTGTACATCCCATGGCATCAAGGCTCTCCAGAATCTTGGTATCAAGATCCTCAATCGCCGTTATATACATCTTGGATATCATTCCTATAGAACATACCGACTGGGTGACAACTCCACAGAATGCACCCGGTCCTGTAACTCTTATCCACATAAGTGCCCATACGAGGCTTGGTATGGTTCTGATAAGCAGAATAAACACTCTGAAAATGTATGCCACCGGCTTCGGCATTATCGTTGTCGATGCAAGAAAAGCGAACGGTATCGCCAGTATTGCACCGAACAATGTACCAAGAACGGCAATCGCTATCGTCTGGAACAGCAGATACGGCACATCGGAATCTCCTGTACCGAACATAAGCTTGGTATCCGGGTGAAACACACCATGCATAACACCCTTGGCAACCTCCGTACCTGTTGCCGTCATTCCGGAAAAATGTATATCGGAAGCCGACCATCCGATTATAACCGCAATTACAAGTACTATTCCAAGATACAGAAGCCACTTGTGAGGCTGTCTTTCATACATTTCAAGAACCGTCAGCTTCTTCTCAGCCCTATCCAAAATACTTTCCGCATTTTCTTTTTTATTTACAGTATTTTTTCTATTTTTACCCATGTCTATCTCCATGCTTTCCTAATACTTAGCTGAGCTTCTTTCTCAGATATTCACTGAAAAACTCAATCGCAACAACAACCACAAACAGCGCAAGGAGTACCATTCCAAGTCCATTGTAATCGCGCCATCCGATACGCTCATTGATGGTTATTCCAAGACCGCCTGCGCCTACATATCCAAGAATTGCTGAGGCTCTTACGTTCATCTCAAAGCAGTAAAGGCTGTGGCTTAAATATACAGGGAGAATCTGCGGAATACATGCCGACCAGAAAGCCTGAAATTTATTCGCGCCAAGCGCTTCCATCGCCTCAAACGGACCCATATCTATAGTCTCTATGCTCTCATAGAGCATCTTAGCCACATAGAAAGGGCGAAGTTTTGCTTTTAGGTCCATATCAATTACCACTCACCACATGAGATTCTTCAAAAAACAAGGCACATCTTATGTACATTGGCAGGAGCTTCATTCACTTATTTTTGCTCCATCAATACGGAAACAAGTGTTTCTCCTATTATTTTTGCTTCTTCAATCGTATTGTCTTTTCCCAACGATATTCTGATTGTTCCTTTTGCATATGAGTCGGGCACATTTATTGCTTTGATTACATGAGAAACCTGAACTGAGTTACTGTCACAAGCAGAACCAGTAGAAACTAAAATTCCTCTAAGATCTAGTCGATGAAGAATAGCTTCGCCATCCTTGCCACGGAATGATAGATTAAGTGTTCCTTTTAATCCGTTGCTATAGCCATTTCGGATGTAATCCACTTCAGCGTCATTTAGAATTGAACAAATAAGCTCAACCATCTTTGCAGAATGGTTTTGAGATTTTTGTATCTGAGAACAATTCATACTTAATGCAGTTGCCATTCCAACAATCGAAGCAACATTCTCTGTTCCCGCTCTAAGAGAGTTTTCTTGTGCTCCACCGTTCAGCAGCGGCAAGATCGGAGTTCCCTCTCTGACATAAAGAAACCCTATGCCTTTAGGGCCGTTAAACTTATGCGCTGAAGCAGACAGGAGATCAACATTTAATTCATTCACATCAATGGGAATATGTCCAATCGCTTGAACTGCATCTGTATGAAAGAAAGCGCCATTTCTATGGGCAATTTCAGCAAGCTTTTTGATTGGTTGGATAGTACCTATTTCGTTATTGGCGGTTGCAACAGAGACAAGATTGGTAGTCCCTGCAATAACCTGTTCCAACATCTCAACGGTAATTAGCCCGTTTGAGTTAGGGGTGATATAGGCCACAGGATAGCCAAGTCTTTCAATAAACTGACATGACCGCAAAACGGCATGATGCTCAATAGTCGAAGTAATTGTCGTGCGTTTACTTTCATCTGCGAATGCACAGCCCTTTATTGCCCAGTTGTCGCTTTCTGTTCCGCCGGAGGTGAAGAAAATTTCACTTGGTTTAGCATTAATACATTTTGCTATTTCTTCCCTAGCGTTTTTAATTGCAGCTTTTGCTTTACGAGAAAAGGAGTATGGTTGAGACGCATTTGCATACTCTTCTTTCGTAAATGGCGCCATTGCCTCCAACACAGTTGGATCAATTCTTGTTGTAGCTGCATTATCAGCGTAGATAATCCGTTTCATATTGACCTCACTTAAACAGAACACAGCCCTGCTCTTTGAATTCCTCTATTTTTATCTCAAGGTCTTCAACATCACACCCAAAGGTATCTGCCAAACACGAAATACACAAAAACTCTTTTGCGTCAATGTCCAAGAGTTTCCTGTGAAGTGCAATCCAGTCTTTCTTTAGTTCTGTCCCGCATAACTTACACTTCTCATTTTTCACGGTATTGCTCCTTAATTGTGATTTCAGGGATTGTCATTCCACCAAATTCTCCCTCGTCAATAATACCAAGCTGAGTTTTGATGACTCTTCTCATCTCCATAGCTGGGGCAAGACAGTAGGTCTCAAATAAAGAAACATCCACTTTACTAACATCTGTTGCATTTGGGAACAAAAGCTTCAAATACCCGGTGCAGATACGCTTAATTGCTTCGGTATCTCTTGTCGCTGAATTCTTCGGGAGTTGCAATAGTTGGTCAACGACAGCGCGATATGCGAGTTCATCACGCAAATAATGCATAATTTCGCCAAAGTATTCTGTATTAAGAGCCCACCCATTAGCTTTAAGACTTTCCTTCATTTTAGGTATGTTCCAGCCTTTAATAAAACCGTGAAATCTGTCAAGTAGAGCTGATTCATGGAATATATCAGGAAGATCCTTAAACATATTCTGATTAACATCCATAAGTTCTGAATCGATATTTCCCAAAAGAATAAGTCCGGCGTCACCGACACCTCTCGAATCGCCTACGCGGTATTCACCGCTTTCAAGATAGCCTTTCAAGGCTCCTTGCATTTCCATTGCGTCTGTAAATTTAATGCTCTGGATTTCATCAAACGCAACATAGTCGTAACGGGATACAAGCCCCTGGGTCCTCTTGCTAATGTCATAGAACATCTTTGCCCTTGAAATACTTCCACCGCTAACAAGCCATCCGTACTTACTTATCTGTGCAAATACATATGACTTACCAGTTTCTTTGGGCGCAAGCTCGATCAAGTTAATTCTCTTTTCGACAAATGGGAGCAGTCTGCTGAGCATGGCCATTTTCTGAGTTTTGCCTACATATCCCTTGGGGTTATAATCAATCGCACTTAGAAGGACATTTATCCATTCGTCGATAGTAAAATACTGCCTGGCCTCAATATAATAGTCCAAGTCTATCGTGTAAGGGCAGAACGGCTGGAAGTCAACAAGCTTAAAAACATTCCCTTTATTGCTTTCTTCAATATCTATCTCGACAATTCCCCAAACTTCTGTCGGAGAAAGAAGGTAGTCTCTGTTGGCTTCGATTACATCCCAATCAACGATGGCTTCACCCTTTTTCTTGGGAACTTCAAAATCCGGCAATGAAAACAACGCTGTTTTTGTTTTAGCATCAAAGTCAATTTTAACTTTTGCCAAAAAACGAGCAGTCTGATCGTTATGAAGCAGATCCACAAGATATTCGTTCCATTGCTCTTTCTTGGGAATCACCCGTTTTACATAGTCTGAAACTTCCTGTTTATTTATAACCCCTTCGCTGTTGGAAAATCGCATTACCAGCCAATCTCGCATAAAAGAAGGCAGGCTCAATGCTGAGAAGAATTTTGAATTGGCTGAAGATTTGTATACAAGCATATCACCATAATATTGCTTGAGTTTCTTCTCGTATTCTGCTCCTTCAAGCATACCAGAAGAAGCTGTGGTCTTGTTAGTATCCATTTTCCATCGCTCCTTATATGTCGAAGTTGGTATTCTTCTTGATGCCTTGTTCTATTTCAATATCGAACTGACCAAGAATACCTCCGTCAGCAATCTTTACAGTAAGTTTTCCATCCGCCTTGGACGGAACAAACGTAAAGGAATACAATCCATCAGCCCATTCACATTTATACGAGTTGCCTTTAATTCTCGCGGAGACGTTTTGCCTCTTTTTACCACTGATAGAAAAGACCACTTTGACTTGCTTTGTTCCGAGAGCGGGTTTGAATTTCGTGGTTTTCGGTTTTACTTCAACAGCCTCTGGTTTTTCTCCTATACTGCGTTCAACCGTGATAATCGGTACAATCCATTCTTCTAATGAGGCTCCACCATGTATCTCGTCTATGGGAGCTCCACTTTGAATAAATCGACTATAGTCAGCAAAAATCAAACGCTCATTATAATTTATCGCAGTTGGATATTTGGGTTCATCTTCTGTTCCTTCACAAAAACGTCCGTATTTATAAATACCTACATTATCCGGTTTTGGATACGCATTATCGTATTCTGTGTTGCGAACCTTGACTGCCATTCTGCTTGTTCCATGATCTGCTGCAATGATGATACGGTGAGTGTTTCCAACCAGCAACCCAAGAACTCGATTCTTCAGATTATCGAGAATATGAATTTGCTTTATGAGACTTTCCGGGTGAGCATTATTAGCATGCTTAAGCTCATCAAGCTCTCTTACAGGTGGCTCAACAGTATTACGCCCATTCATGAAATCTTTGTTGATTTCTGTGACTGACGGTAATGTGCAAAAACCAGCATCAAAGAATACTGAATACTGCTGCTCATCAAGGTCGGAGAAGAGATGCGCCAAGTAATCAACATATTCAATACCCATTCCATCCACAAATAGGATAGATGTATGCTCATCATAGTGTTCTGAAACAAAATGATTCCTTGATTGCATCTGGAAGACCGATGCCCCTTTTTCCAGAGAAATACGTTTGACCTTTGAAACAAATTCCTCCGTCAAAGTATCTGTCGCTTTCAGCCACTTGTACTCGCTAAAATATTGCTCATGTTCTGTAGACAGCCCCGCGCAATTCGGCTGTTCATCATTCTGCAAATAGTAGTACAGAGATGGATAAACACGCTTTAGGATAGAGAGAACGCTTTTTCTTTGCTGATAGCTAAACTCAGCGACTATTTCAAAGATAGTTTTCTGTTCTACGTCTGTTAAACAAGTAAGGCACGAAAGAGCATCAATCCTGTTAAGAGAACTCAGCTCATTCCAATAATGCTCTGTAGGAACCGCCTGCATTACTGATAGAATCCGTTTTCTGTCCTTGTAGAACTGCTCAAACTTATCGTCTCTGAGATAATCAATAATACAGCAATAGATATTGTCTAAATACTCAGCAGAAGATTTGCACGCTTTTGCTGCTACAATCTCATAGCTTTTTCCAGATTGCTGTCTGGACCACAGCCAAAGAAGCCATTTTTGAAAAGAATTGTACCTATTCCATCTCTCAAACAGACTTGATGAATATCTATTTATGGAAAGCGTGGATCGGCAGGCGTCTTCAAAAGAGCCCTCTTTGATGATTACTCGAACAAGATTGTTCCAATCATTGTCCGTTCCAAGTTCTTCGAATACACTTGCTGGCAATCCATATTGATACCTAATCAGATCGTAGGATGTCACAATTACGTGAACATCATCAAAGAAGTGGTTCTTTTCAAAGTGGATAGCATTGCCGGTGTGCAAAATCAATGGTTTGTCGGGGTTAGCTTCCCAATACTCAAGATAGCTTCTAAATCCGTCGATCTCATTACCTGCCAACTTAACATCTAAATCTTTTTGAATAATGGTGAGTTTATAGTCACTCTCTTCATCCGTCTCGAACAAAACAATGCAGTCTTTGGCTCTTGGATCGTCAGAAGGTATGGCACGAAGAAGACTCTTCATTCTATACATCAAGAAATAAATGCGGAGTTTTCCGTTATCATTGTTTTGATAGTCTGCCTTGATAAACTTCTGAATTACAGGTTCAGCTTGTTCAGGGATTATGCGCAAATATTCTGACAGCGGAGATACAAACTGCGACTTTTTGACTTTTTTCAGAGCAGCACTAACACGTTTGATATTTGGAGTTGTATCTTTCCCTTCACAGAACTTGGAAAGGGGCAGCGTCTCATCGGCCAAAGCAAGCAGAAACTTTTTAACCTCGATCCACATAGCCATAGAATCGACATTTATAAAGCGCACAGGATTTAGCGAGACGCGTTTCGCGTCTTGCTTCAAGAATAGTTGTAGGCTTTCCAAATCCTTAAAGGTGGTCATAGTGTCCTCCTTTGATTATCCCTTGAGGATATTGATTCCGAGCAGAGGATCTTTATCAATAAGCTCATCAAGGTATTTTTGTGCTTGTTCCGCAGTGAGCTTTCTGACTCGCTCTTTCGCCTGGGAACGATATTTTAACTGATAGCGCTCTGTGGCGAACTGGCGAATCTTCGATTTACAGCTATTCGCTTTAGCATACCAGTCATAAACTTTTGTCCCAGTTGCTGCGCGAATCTGATCTCTCAACTCATCGGCGGAGGTAATGACATATGCATACTCGCCAGCAAAGAAGTCTATAAATCTCTTAACACAGATGTCAGTGTTTTTCAGTATGCCAAGCTTTCCACTCTGCAGGAAATCAATGGCATCATCAATATCCTTTTCTGTCGGCAAATACGATGTTCTATTCAAGGCATCGAAAATCTTCTGCGCGGTAAGAATATCCTCAGTGAACAGGCAGAGTACCGGAATACCGTTTTTCTGAGACCAATCTGCCGGACTGGTGCTGTTCGTAGCCTTCTCCCATGCATCGTACATCTTCCGTGTCTTCTTTGACTTACGGAAGTTGGTTAGTTCATGCTGCATGGTAGTAGTGAACTTATCTGTCGCTTCGTAAAGAGTCCCAGAGGGCACTTTGTTAAACAGATACTCATACTCATCGGCAGAGATAGTTGTGTGCAATGCGTGATCAAGAGCTTTACAGAATACTTCGTACTGATTATTAAAGAACTCAACAAAATCATCTGCCAAATTAGCGATTGTTGACGCAGTTTCGGCTTTGTTAAACTGAGCGTTGTCCTTAATTAAGCTAAACTGATCAACAATTGTTATAAGCTCAGGTCTCAGTTCCTTAAGCAATGCATAAGGAACCTTAACAATGTTAAGTTTTTCGATGAGTGCCTTTCTTGCTTCGACATATGTTTTTTGTTTAGTAGTGAGAACTCGGTTGATGTCATAAATAAGTTTCAGATCAATGTACAGATTATCAATCTGGCGGTTAGTATCTCCAAGTTCCCAAAGGTAGGAAGAATCATTCGAGAGCTTAGAATTTAACAACTCCAAATATTCCTTGGCATCAACCTTCAGGTTGCTGGCAATTTGAATCAATTCAGGCTTGTACTGAGCAATGTAATAATTCATGCCAGTTCTCATATTCTCAGCGCTAAGAATATCTCTAAACACCTCATCAATGGCGTTGTGCTGCTGATACAGCCTATAAATTTCTTCAACAACCTTTGATCGTTCGCGGTCAATCTTTGATTCAGGCTTAATGAATTCGCAGAGGAGTGATGTGAGCTGTACCATAGCCTCACAATACTCATGGTCATACAGTTCTTCTTCGATGAAATAACGTATGGCCCACATCGGATATTTGTTATTTGTCAAGTAGATGTTGATATTCTTGGCAATATCATCGACGGAATTGCGTTTCTCCTTTGCAATCTTAAAAATCTCACCAGTGATTTGACAGAACTTCATCTGCTCAGAGGTTTGTCTAACAATAAATTGCCCCTGAGCTTTGGGAAGATTCTTTATGACACCGAAGATAAGTTCACTAAGGTCAATGTAGTTAAGGGACACCGTATTATTGTTCGTGTCTCTTTTGTAATAGGTGCTATCAGCGTACTCTCCAAGAAGGAAGCCAAGAAGAAACACAGAACCGGTATTCGGAAGGAGGCCAAAAGGAGGTTTTCTGAGTTCTTTCCAAATATCCGCAACACTTACCATCGTACTCTTTTCAAAGCTCTGCTCAATGATTTCATTAATTGCAATTTTCATCTTTGAAACAGGGTGCGACGGTTTAACTTCCCAATACTTCGCTGTGTTCCAGACCCCGTCCATTTGCAGTTTTGTTGAGATGTTTCTGACATACGAATAGTTGTTGGGAACATCAATCTTGCCCATTGCCATTTGAGCAACAGTCTCTTTGAAGCCGGTTTCAGCAAAGAGCTTATCATTTTGCGTGATTTCTTCGAGCCCAGCGCCAAAGAACTCACCGTTAATCTCTTTGAATTCCTTTCTTAAATTGGCTCCACCAGTTTTCTGAACGGACTTATTAGGCGCAGAATAAACATACAGAGATGTTGTAATCAATTTTCTTGTCCATTCATTAAGGACTTCCTGAGAAGTTTTCTTTGCAAGCTCAAGCTGGGATTTCTGATTGGGGATTGTAGAAAAATACTTTTCTTTTGCTTTGCTCTCAATGAATTTTGAAAACAACGCGTCAGTAAACGGCAAAGAGCTAAAGTCAACTACGATACAGCGCTCTCCAACTTTATCAAAAATCGCTGTAACGGTGTCTTTAATCTTACCTTGGTCGGCTTCATTCTTTGCAAACAAGAAAAATGTCGGAATATGATTTTCGGACTTATCAACCTTCTCTGCCTCTTGCTTTGCATTTGCAGGTGACACATTGATAATCCGCATTCTCCACTTTAGGTAATCAGTTGGCATGAATTGCTTTGCAACATCATATGTGGAGTCGGCAACAAGTTTTTCAAAAGTGATTGCTTTACGCGTTTCATCAATAATCTGATTCATACGCTCGGTATCAATAGCAGCAGAAGTCATGACGAAGAGAACTTCTTTTGCGCTTTCAATCTTACCAACGATACCCTTTGAAGCAAAATAATTCAGATCCTGCTCAACAGTAGATTCCTGCGGCGTCCCGGCAAAGCAGGCTTTGATGTTCACCAAGGTTGGACGCATCAATGATGTTGCACCAGTTCTTGCTTCTGCGCCGTTCTTTGCTTGCAAGGCAGCAAGAAGTAAAGTCACCTTCAACACTCTGCGTCTGCGCTCACCAAGATGCTTGTTGGTAGGATCGTCGCAAAGCGGTGCGAAGTTGTTGTAGTGACTGATCGTTTGAATAAAAGCTGCATCAAGATCGACGTTACTGGTTTTGAAGAAGTAATCCCACAGGTAATCTGCCGTCAAATAGTTCCATTTACCATACTCAAACGCAAAGTGTTCAATAAACCACTTGAAGTTGGTTTTATCCTCATCTCCGGAGTAGTCTCCACTGAGGAACTGGAAAATGGTTCGCTGATTGGAGCTAATGTCCTTTGCAATAAACTTCAACAGATATGCTGCATAAGGGTGCATCGGTAAGAGGGCTCTAAAGTCATCGTCTTGAATATTATAATCCTTATTCTTGATGACATCCACGCTGCCACGCTTAACGCCGTCCCATAACTGTTCGCTGGTATGCTTCCACTCATCAGCAAGGTCGACTTCGTGTCTTAATGCTTGTCCAAGAAGTTTGAAGGCAGTGCTCTCTTCCAATTCTATGGTATCGAGCTTAAAACGCGCCTCAATAATAGACTTGGAGCCCTTGTCCTGGATAAGTTGTCCAGCAGAACTGTGAGTAATCAAGAATAGATAACAACTGATGCGCGAAGATGCCTGCGCAATCTCCTGAAGGCCAGTAATGTTGTTCTGATTATTCTTAAAATACTCTGTGAATTCATCCCAAATAAAGACGATTGAAGAAAGATTGTTGCCTTTGCGCACGTCCTCCAACCAGTCAACAATATCCTCAGAAGACATAGACCAATTGAAACCTTCAAGCGCTGCGACCTCAATGATCGTATCGAGAAGGCTCAGTTTATCTTCAAGATCCAGTTCCTCTAAGTCTTTGACAATGCTATCTACCGAGCTATACTCAGTGAACTTGCCACGGTATTTGTTAAATGCCCCCTGGAAATTAAAGGCCGATGTCTCTGGATGCTTCAGAATCGTCAGCACCTTATCAGAAAGGTTTTCTGCTCCAGTGTATGTAAGTCCAGCATCTGACACTGCTCTTCGCACAGATTCTACAATCGCATTAAAGAGCTTATCCTGTGTGTTAATTCCAGCCGACGCACTACGCTGAACAACTAGAATTCTTCCTTTTGCTCTAACCCCCTTAACTCGTGCCAGTAAAGTCTCCATACCATTCTGAATGAAATACGGGGTGATAGAGTCGATGCTATCTTCAAGGATATGTTTTATGACGAATGAAGCATAGGTTTTACCTGTACCATAGGCACCACTCATCCAAATGCTTCGATCTTTTGTTTCATTGCTCTTTTCCAGTGTCTCAACAACATCTTTGAGAATGTTCTTGAAGCTGGTGTGGGGATAAAACGACTGCCATTTGTCGGGATAGATTCTATCACTATTCCGGCTAAATACCGGGATGAAATTAGGGTCAACCTTTATGTATTCGTTATACAATCTTACCGCCATTGTCTTATCCTCCTCAAATCAGCGAGAGCACATCAATCGCCTTTTTACCGTTTTTACCGGCAGGCAAATCAATGTTTTCCATGATGCCTTTATTGAAGTCTACTTGAATAAAGCTGCTGTAGTTATTTGCAAGGCCCTGAAGAATCGGCTTTAGTGTTTCGCGTTCAATACCGAAAATAGCACGAGGGCTCAATCCTGCTCTCTCTTCGTTATCTTCGAGCAGATCAGAAAGAGTAAAGCTGTACATACCTTCCATTCTTTCTGCAAATTTATAAAGGGAATAAAGAATCACAATTGGTTCCGCATCATACCAACTACCCTTCGTGATTGTTGCTACCGTTTTACCCTTAACTTCGCATTCTCCCTGCAATAAAAGCCAACCTATAGGGGATAGTCTAAGTGTCTCCTTCAAAGAGCTAAGAGCATTCTTCTTTACAGTTGCCGAGTATTCTTCACCGAGTAAGATAGGGAGATCATCCGCAAAATACGTCCTTCCCACTTCAATTTTCTTTGCATACCAATTGATAATTGGAGATTCATAGCAGAGATTTGTGTAAATCACGCCCCAGGTGATTGGCGAGTCACTTCCTAACAATTGTAATTTTTCACCAAGTGGAGTAAGCGCATTATTCTCAGTAATTTCAGCTTCTTTGAGCCATGTTTTGAAGCCAACAATCATATACTTTCCCATTCTCTCATTGGCCCAAAAATCATCCAACAGCTCAAAATATAACTCAAGCCATTCCTGTCTGAACCCAAAGTTCTGATATCTACTGATATTCTTTATGCTCATGTTATTTCCGCCTCCTGTAATGCCAAGTGATCTCGCTGCAATACATCCTTTATTGGAATCTAAACAATGCTCACAATGCCTACAGCCATCAATAACTATATCATCATGGGTGATGTTTAGCGCCCCAAACGCACATTCTGCCATACATTCTCCACAGTTTACACAATAGGCAGCTTTATTAAGGGCATTTTTGAATAGATACATAAATCTGACGGATAACGGCGATCTAATCAGTGCAGGAAGAGTAAGAATAGTGGCTCTTTTATCGGTTGAAACAGTGAAGTCCATGTTTATATCTTTGTATCTTATGGAATACTTATTATCCCCTATTTGAATGACAGGGCCAACCGTTGCCATCCATTTATCCCATTTATAGTTACCCTCAGTAATAATAAGTTTAACCGAGTCTTTTGCCTTAATCTCAGTAATCTTGTTGCCGCCAAACGAGAGTTCTTTCCCGCCAATTCTGGACTTCCAGCCACCTGACTGAAGATACTTTTTCTTCTCTTCATCCGATGAGAATGATTTCGTGATGCTTGTCGATACAATGTCCAGAAGCGGTTTAACCTCTTCGGGAAAAATATGATTTAGTACACATTCATACCATTCGGAAGCCATCGGGCAGAGTTTGCAACCAACTCTGTATGCACCATAGCGATAGAGCTTATTAAACAAAAGTCCATATTTGAAAATGTAAAGGAACAATTCACAAGAGCTCCATTCTAATATGGGGCTACAATTAAACTGAACTGCGTGTTTGTTTCCATCAGAAATCATTGTATAAGTGGAACGCGCATCACTTTCCTCTGCACGAACTCCATCAAATACCATGACCTTAAATGGACGCTGTGCCTCTGGATATTTTGTCTTGTATATTTCTTTAAGTTTTACAATAGACGGCGCTGTCTTATGCACGCTACAACACCAGCGAAGCTTTCTTGCCGGGAATCCTATTCTTCTCCATGATTCTTCTGCTTCGAACTCCGCTCTCGCTTCATACCACTCAAGGGAAGGCCAATGAGCCTTGGCCTCAGAAAGCGCCTGATAGGTGGTTTTCAATTCCATAGTCGTATCGCCAAAAACCACTACAAAACCGTCATGAGGAAGCGCTCTTTGCACTATGTCTAACATGACAATCGAATCTTTGCCTCCGCTGTATGCCACATAAAACATACTAACTCTACTCTTATAATCCAAATAGGCTTTGTAAGTTGTTTTTAGTGTTTTTTGAACCAATCCATCCATGACACTCTCATTTTTAGAAAGCATCATTTCTATATCTACTGGTGTAATACGCAAATCTTTGATAACATTTTTTAACGTAGGCATTTCATATAAGCCACCGCCAGATGCCTCGCAAACAAGTTCCCCCTTGTAG
>ENA-OOXM01002227-OOXM01002227.1-human-gut-metagenome-genome-assembly--contig:-NODE-2227-length-12879-cov-2.774797_pt1 | contig 12879 bp, 12 predicted proteins | sample MGYA00241589_ERZ501347 | MGnify/ENA primary metagenome ERZ501347 (study PRJEB25962, sample SAMEA2042832) | human gut metagenome | biome: human gut; feature: human-associated habitat; material: faeces...
TTTTCTCAAATAGCTGGTGCGCGCTCAGAAGCAGCCGCACTTTTTGAATTTTGTCCGCCTCTTTCTCAGACATTCACTCAGGGCTCCGGGGCGCACGCCCAGACCGCGATGGAAGGAACGGAACCGACATTCACAGAAAAGTGCGGAACTGTCGGCGGAATCAGCAGTGCGTCGCCTTCCGAAAGAAGATAGTTTTCGTTCCGATCCGGAATGTTCATCAGGATCGTTCCCTGTACGACATAGCATACCTCATCTGCAATTTTGTGACCGGCATCCACGCTGGCGCGCTGTCCGGGCAACAGGGTACTCACAGCAAAGCAGAGTTTCCCAGTGTTGCAATAGACCTCCGTTACTTCGTCGCCTTCCAGCAGGAATTTCCCCGCTCCTTTTTTTAATACTTTAACTTCCATAATCACACTCCGTTATTTTTCAGTGTTTTGCTGCATGGCATGATATACCGCCTCCTGCGTTACTTTTGATTTTCCGTACTGCGAAATCGATAATGACGCGAATGCCACAGCAAAATCAATGGCCTGTTTCCAGCTTTGCCGCAGCTGATATTTTGCATGCAGAAACCCTAGATTAAACAGATCTCCGGCGCCGACAGTATCGGCCGGCTTGCAGGGAAGCGGCACGGCGTATATCACATCATCTCCCGTAACCATGCAGGCGCCTTCTGCCCCAAGCTTTATGATGCCGGCAGCATCCTCTCGTGTATCCAGAGCCAACAGCGAACGCAGCTTTGCAATCGCAGCATCACGCTCTTCACACTCCGTCACCGCCAACAGTTCCTTTTCATTCATAAAGACAAGGTCAAAATAATTCAGAAAACGCAGCAGCTCCTGTTTTTTTTCCCAGCTCTCCTCAGACCAGATCAGATCGGTGGACAGCACGCTTCCCTTTTCCTTCCACTGGCGCAATCTCGGAACTACATACTCCACACAAACTCTCGGTGGCAGGCACCAGCCCCCCAGAAAAATCACCTGGCTGGCAGGAATATCTTCCTGCATCACAGTCGCTTCGATTTTTTCCAGCGTTCCCTTTTCCGTCAGAAGAAAGCGTTCTCCGTCGCCTCGAATGCATGCATAGCTCTGGCTGGTCGCCATATGCGCAAATTCGCGGATATGGCGAGTGTCCAACCCGCATTCTTTGATCTGCTGCACAACAAATTTTCCGCCCTCATCGTCTCCGACGTCAGCAACAACGATCAGATCCGTATGTAACGCTCCGGCGCCGACCGCCATATTGCCAACATTGCCGCCAAGCCGCTTCGTCGCACGGTTGATTTCCAACTCTTCTCCCCATTGCGGCATGGAAGAAAGTCCATGCAGAATTACATCAACAGTTAAATCACCAATCGCACAAATCCGGTGATCCACAGAATCACTCCATTCTTGTAACCTTACCGACGAGCGCAGGGGCGATGCTGGAAATACGTCCGCTTTCTATATAGCTTCCATAGAGCTTCTGCATCCCGAGGGTAAAGAAAATGCTTTTCAGTTCGACCGGAACGTTCGGAACTCGCAGGAAACCGCGTCCAAATGCCGCTGCGTCAGTATCTGTTACGACAATAACCGGCTTTCCTGCATCGTCCAGTTCCCTTGCCAGCTTCAGCTTTCGTCCGGCAGCTCTGTCATCGGGAATCAGCATAACCGTTACAACGCCGCTGCGCTCGGTCAGTTCAACCACGCCGTGACGCATGATTCCGCCAACAACAGCGATTCCGGGCGTCCTCGTTTCGTGAAAATCGAGTGCATACTGTTCGGCGACGCCGGTCAGATAACCCTGCCCCTCAACCAGAACCGCCTGTGCATCTGCCAGCAAACTGCCCGGTAAGTGCGGCATATCTGCTGCGCAGAATGTTTCCGATTCTGCACTCAGGACATCCAGCAACTCTGTTAGCGTCCGGCTTGGCTGATATCCCAAGCCAATTGCAGCGCACAGCGCATACAGCTGCGAGAGTGTAAATGAACTGGTATTCGGAAACGCGCGCTCGTCCGCAGAAAAGTCCAACAGCTCTGTCGCCCGTTTTGCCAATACAGAATCGCACCCCTCCGTCATCGCAATTACCTTGCGGGACGCAGAGATTTCCTTCATCAATCGCGCAATCTCCGCAGAATTTCCAGATCTGCTCAGAACAAACAGAGGTCTTTCGTCTTCTGCCGCCGGAAACGAGTAATCCAGAAGGTCACTCGTATTCAGAAGCACCGGTGGCGCCGGCATCTGCGTTCCCAGCAGACAATGCACGGATTTCCATGCAGAAAGAGAAGTTGCGATACCTGTCAGAACAACGTCCCGGCTGCCTGCCGTGCGGCGGACAAGCTCCGGTATTTGCTCTGCCTTGGACCGGTGCTGCGCAAAAAGCTTCGCCTGCGCCTCACAGTCCTGATAGAATTCCAGAAATCTCATTCTCTCTCCCCATAGCCGTAAAGCTCTTTTGCCTTTTCCAGCGTAATCTTCTTCTGACGAATATCCTTTTCAACCAGAGCAATCGGTCGTTCCATGGGATTGCCGTATCCTGCGCCGCCGCCAAGCCCCATAATCATCCGGTCGCCCGCGTTCAAAATCGCGTGTCCCTTCGGACGCATATGCTCGATCGTGCCGTCCTTACGGTAAATGGTCAAAAATGCCGGTGCGCCGTCGTGTCCGCCGTGCGAACCGCGCGCAGGGTACTTGAAGCGATCGGAATAGACCGTCATGTCTACGTTATCCTTCAGGAACTCATATTCGCGGATTGCACCCAGACCGCCGCGGTGTTTGCCTGCGCCGCAGGAATCCGGAATCAGATCATACCGAAGCACACGGAAATACGGCTGCTCAATTTCCAGCGCCTCCACGGGAGAGTTCTTGCAGTTGCCCAGAGGGTCGTCAATCAGATCCGCGCCGTCGTTTGCATAGCCCGCGCCATAGCCGCCTCCAAGTTCATCGCTGAACGCCATAAAGGTGTCGCCCATCCATTGCAGATTGATTTCGGTACGCTGGTCATAGCCCTGCGCTGGAATCTTCTCCGGAAGTACATCCTCAAACGCCTTCAGAATCGACTGGAACACGCGCATAATAATGGTGTTTCGTCCCTCGACCGGCGCAAACTCCTTCGGATTGAGAATCGAGCCCTTTGTCGCTTTTACCTGAATGCAGCGATATGTACCGTCATTGATAGGAACCATCGGGTCGGTAAAAATCATTTTCAATGCGGAATAGGTAGCGGAAATTGTGGATGCCAGCGGGCAGTTGATCGCCGTAACGACCTGGTCCGAGGTTCCGTCATAGTCGACGACCATTTTGCTGCCCTTCACGTCGATGCGCACCTTAATCACAATCGGATCGTCATGGATTCCGTCGTCATCTGCGATGCATTCGCCGTAATACGTTCCATCCGGAATCTGTTCAACGGCAGAACTCATGGCGTGGTCGGCATAGTCGAGAAGCTGCTCGCAAACCTCCATGAAGGTATCGTAGCCATACCGGTCAACAAGCGCGTGAACTCTGCGCCGTCCGGTTTCATTCGCCGTCAGCTGCGCGTTGAAATCGCCGATCGTGTTTTTCGGCAGACGAAGGTTTGCGCGAAGCACCTGCTCCAGAATGCCGCCGTTCCAGTCTCTGGAGACAGAGAAGATCATCGGCGTAAAGCGGAAACGCTCCTCAAAAATGTCCTTTGCGTAAAGGTTGAAGCCTGCGGAGTGTCCAAGATCCGCGTGGTGTCCAACACTTCCGGAGAACGCAACCAGCTTGCCCTCATGGAGAATCGGAGAGAAAATGTAAACGTCCGACTGATGCTGACCGCCATTATAGGGGTCGTTCAGAATGATCGCGTCATCCTCTGTAATTTTTGACACGTCCACCTTTGCAAGCGCGCCGGTAAGCGCAGGGCTGACCGAATTCATGTGCAGCGGAATGTTCTGGGACTGTGCCAGAACTCTGCCACTGGAATCTGCCAGGAAGGTTGACGAGTCAGCAGCTTCACGGATAACCGTCGAGTACGCGCTGCGCAGCATATCCGCGCTCATTTCTCTTGCCACAGCAAGAAGGTTATTGCTCAGAATATTAAACAGGGACACATCGTTGACCATGGATTACACCTCCTCATAGTTCAGCAGCATGCTGCCGTTCGCCTGTAACCTGCCTGTCCAGCCACGGGGAATATAGCAGGTCGTGGTATCATCTTCGATCACAGCCGGACCGGCGACGGGAGCATCCGCGCAGACGCTCTTCCAGTCATAGAAGCTGCAATCTACCCATTTCCCGTCGACAAGGATCGTGCCGTGTCTGGGTTTCTGCATGACCGCCTCCGTATTGTAGCGCATCTTCTTCAAAACCTCGTTATCCTGCGGAACGACCACCTTAAGCCGGAAGTTCACAATCTCCACCGAGTTTTCTGGAGAATTGCATCCATATCTGGCAAGATGAACCTTATGGAATTTTTCTGCAACGTCCGCGCCCGCTTCGCTGTGACCATCCACATCCACCTGCAATTCCGACGCCTGACCGGTATACCGCGCATCAAGCGCATAGCTGAATTGCAGCTGCTCCTTCCGGAAACCATAGGACTCCATATCGCGGATTGCCCGCTCTTCAATCCCGGCAAAAAACGTCGCGATATCCTCTGTACTCGTTGTATCGCAGGAACAAAGGCGTGTCTGCACATAATCCCGGATAATGTCTGCAACAAGAAGACCGAAGGAGGAAAGAATACCTGCGTAGCAGGGAATCAGAACCTGCGTGATGCCAAGCTCCTGCGCAATATTTGCCGCATGCAGCGCACCGCCGCCGCCATACGCAACAAGCATATACTGCCGGGCGTCATATCCGCGCTCCGTCGAGATCACGCGAAGCGCTTGCATGGTGTTCGCTTCCATAATATCCGTAATTGCCTCTGCCAGCTGGTCGGACGTGCAGTTCATCTTGTCTGCAAGTTTCTGAATGACCACGCGGCTGTTTTCCACCTTGAGCGGGATAATTGCCGCCAGCAAAATGCTCCGGTCTCAGCAAGCCGCGGTATGCCAGAGAGTCGCTGACCGTGGGCACCTTGCCGCCGCGATCATAGCAGGCAGGTCCAGGAACTGCGCCCGCCGACTGCGGGCCGACGCGCAGCATGCCGCCGTTATCGAGCCAGGTAATGCTGCCTCCGCCCGCGCCGACTGTTACAATGTCCAGCATCGGCACAGCGACAGCGGAACCGTCGATCTTATTATCGTTCGACACAACAGGCACGCCATGATTCACCAAGCAGACGTCTGCGCTGGTTCCGCCGATATCCAGCGTAATGATGTTGTCGACGCCAATCTGCTTTGCCATAAAGATAGCGCCCGTCACACCAGCAGCAGGACCGGACAGCAGCGTCCGCGCGACCTCCTGGCGCAGCGCCTTCATGGGAATGACGCCGCCGTTGGACTGCGTAATGAAGATTTCGCCATCGAACTTGCGCTTTTTCAGCTCTGCGTAAAGATTTTCGATATACTTGACCATGACCGGCGCAATATATGCCGTAATGGCAATTGTGCTGCCGCGTTCATACTCGCGGAATTGGGGAAGAATTTCGTGCGATGCGGTAACGATTGCATCGGGAAGGTATTCCTCCAGCAGCTGCTTGGTCAGACGCTCATGCTCTACAAACATATAGCTGTGAAGATAGCAGATACCGACAGACTGCACGTTCTTTTCCTTCAGCTCCTGCGCAATTTTGCGAACCACGTCCGTATCCAGCGGCTTTAAAATTTCGCCGTTGGCAGCTACGCGCTCCGGCACGGCATAGACCATGTCTCTGGGAATCACCGGCGTTCTGCGCTGATAAAACAGATCATAAACATTTTCCTTGTCGCCGCGCTGGTATTCCAGCATATCGGCAAAACCGTCTGTTACCAGCAGCGCTGTGACGGAACCCTTGCGCTCAAGAATCGCGTTGGTCGCAACAGTCGAGCCATGCAGCATATCCGTCATGTTCTTCCAGCCGTGTACCAGCTTATCAGCGCCCTCAATGACCGCCAGTTCTGGCTGAGACGGCGTAGATGCGACCTTCATGGTTTTAATTTCAGTGCTTTCATTGTCATAATTCAGATAAATGATATCTGTGAAAGTACCGCCAATTTCAGCTGCAAATTTTTCCATTCTGACATTTCTCCTTTTTGCTTTTGTTCTGCAGGAGCAGCAGGTCTTCCGAAGCCGTCAGCCCCGAACGACCTGAATGGTTGACTCCATATGATTCCTGCAGATTGAAATAATGCCTTGCAGATTGTTTTCCGGCACGACCGGAACGACCTTGATGTCCGGAATGTATCTTTCCTGAATATAGCGCGTCATGCCTCTACGCAGCGCATCCGCATGCTCCGCGTGCAGATGATCTGTCGCAAGTACAACGACCTCCGGCGCCATGACGCAGCAGATATTCACCATAATGCGGGAGAGCATTTCAACGAGCAATTCCGTTCTGCCTGACGCAAGAGTCTCCTCCAGCATCAGATCCGCGCATCCGGATTGACTCCGGTTTTTTTCGCGTTCATTGAGCGCCATGTAGGCAATCTCACCGGAAAAGCCGTTGTTGCTTGGAAGCAGCTTACCGTTTGCGATAAATGAAGCACCCAGATGATCCAGCACGCTGATATAGGCAATGTTGGCGTTTTTTGCCGAAGAATCGACATTCTCCACATAAGCCCAGATTGCCGCCGAACGCATATCGTTCTCCACCAGAACCTTGCACTGAAATACTTCCGCAATCCGCTCTTTCAGATTCATTCCTTCAAACTCCGGTATTGCCGGAATGTTATATATGATATTGTTTGTTACAGTACCCGGAACGGCAATGCCGATTTCATCGACCACAAATCCGTCCATCAGCTTCGTCAGGCACTGCGTCAAATTTTCCAGCCAGGAGTGCGATGCATCCCGCCTGTACTTGCAGCTGCGCAGAGTCGTTTCTCCCAGATTTGTAACTTTTCCGTAGAACACATCCTCGGAGATGTATACGCACGCGAGAAAACCCCGATTGAGATTTGCACGATAGGTTTTGGCCCGCCGACCTCCGGTGAAACTACTGACGCCTGTACAGATGATCGTAGCCGCCTGCTCCAGCTCCCGGACAGTCTTGTTCACTGTCTGCAAACTCAGACCCGTTTTCTGTGCGATTTCGGGCTGCGAGATATCCGGATTATCACTGACAATGCGCAGCACAATGTCATGGTTAATTTTCTTGCTTGTCTGCGGTTTCCCAACATAATTCTGCATAGAAAGCCCTCCACTATGGTTTTTGCATGTATACATGTATTATAACCGATAGTTAGGTTCTGCACAACCTTTAGAAAGAAAATTTATAAACAAAATCTGGATTTCTGTGTTAAGGCAGCGCCGTGCAATTCGGCAAGGAGGCACAGCAGAAGATTTTGTGCCAGATCAAAGTTTCCAAACCGGAGGAATACTGCATGTATTTCCCGGTTTGGAAACTGCCGAGCTGGCGCAAAAGATTCGCTGTGACCCGCAGACGCAATTGCGCGGTGTTGCCTTAAATTTCTGGGTTTGATACAAAGCCCCTGCTTAACGTCGTGCTGTTCTGGTGATTAGATCAGGCTTTCCCATAGCTGGATTCCTTTTACTGTTACTTTCCCCAGCTTTCCGCCTCAGAGGCAATCAGCGGCACGGGCGTAAGCATGACCTGATCCTCCGGTCCGGATCTCTGATAGGTTCCGGCAAAGATTTCGTTCAGCTTTTCCACGCAAACCGTTGCATAGACGTCTGGGAACATGCCGATTGAGGCATAGAAATTGCAGTCGGGTCCTTGGTCGAGCATGATTTGCAGATGGGAAGACGTTGCGTCGTAGCCAATCAGATATACATGATCTGCGTTGACAGAGTGCAATGCGTGCCAGGTTGCCGTCGCCAGATCGCCCTGGTTGCAGAAAATCGCGTCTACCTCGGGGTATGCCGTGTACATGTTCAGCGCCCACTGATAAAATCCGTCGTTGGTTCGGTCGGTTGTGCGGTTCTGGATAATGGTGAGATCGGGGTAGTTTTCATCCAGCCAATTCAGCAGACCGTTGTTTCTGAGTCCGGAAGAAGCAATCGAAGGTTCTGCCTCATAAACGACAATCGTTGCGTCTTTCTTTCCGTCCAGTGCCTGCATCATAAGCTCTGCGGCAAGCTGACCGCCCATCGCATCGTCATAGACCACATCCATATCGGCGTTTCCGTCTGCGGCGCAGCAATCGTAGTCCACAATGGCAATCCCTGCCTCATGGCAACGCTCTACCATGGTGGAGGCTGCGGCTGCATCAATCGCAGTAAAGATGATGCCGTCGACCTGCTGCGCGATCAGATCCTCCAGAATGGACTGCATCTGGCTCCAGTCTCCGTCCGGGTCGTAAATGGTAGCGTCCCAGCCGAGCTGCTCACAGCGTGCCTTCGCCGTATTGGCAACAATGGAGTTAAATTCCTGCGACATGCACCACGGAACAATTCCGATTGTCTTATGACCGACGTCAGCGGGTGCCCAGCCGTCCGAGAATCCGGTCAGATCGATCTGCGCAGATTCCTCCGCTGCCGATTCTGTCTGAGCAGCAGCGTCCGTTTTCGTTTTCTCTGTCACATTGGTTCCGGGAGATGGCGCGCAGGCGCTAAGGGAAAGAATCAGAATTACCGCGAGCAAAAGGGCTAGCTTTTTCATAGTTGTTCCTCCATTCTTATTTTCATGCTTTCGCACTATTTATGTTTTTTACCCCTGGTGACAAAATCGGAAATCCACATGGAATAGAATACTGCAACGATCATCAGCGTTCCGCGCACAATCATCTGCCAGTTTGATCCAAGATGCATCAGATTCATGCCGTTTGTTATCATGCCCATCATGACGGCGCCCAGGAAAACGCCGACCATCGTTCCGGAGCCGCCGGACAGGGACACGCCGCCCATTGCGCACGCGGCAATTGCGATGGTTTCATAGCCATCGCCGGCGCTGGGCGTAGCGGCTCCGACGCGCGAGGTCATCAGAATGCCGGCGACCGCAGACAGCGCCGCACTGATCACATAGGTCGAGGTACGTATCGCCTTAATGTTGATGCCGGACATATATGCCGCCTGATAGCTGCCGCCGATGGCGTAAATCTTTCTTCCGTAGGCGGTTCTAGTCATAACAATCCAGCTGCATATAAAAATCAGAATCATAATTGCCGTCGGGAACGGGATTCCAAGGAGGACCCTGGAGCTGATTTCCGTCAGAGACTTCGGCAGCCCGTTTACAGAGGTGTTGTTGGAGAAAATGTACAGGATGCCTCTGATTGCAATGCTTGAACCAATCGTGACAATGAACGACGGAATCTTCGTCCTTGCCACCAGAAGACCGTTGATCAGTCCAAATATGCAGCAAACTGAAATTGTGAAAACAATTGCCCAGCCAATCGGAAAGTATAGCCCGAAAAAACCGTCTTCTTTCACACATCTGGCGCAAATAACGCCGCCGATACCCGCAATCGCACCGACAGACAGATCGAACGTGCCGTTGATCATTGGAAACGCCAATGCGCAGGACAAAATGCCATAAACAACGATCTGCTTGAGAACATTGCTGATATTCGCCGCAGACAGGAACGTCTGGTTCTGCGTTTGAACAATGACGCAATATGTAATAATCAGGCATATGATACCCAGAAGCTCCACATAGCTAGATCTTTTGAATCGCACCCAAAGATTGTTGTTCTCTTTCTTTAACTGATTATCCATGCTCACACCTCGCAATTATATTGCCAACATCATGATTTTTTCTTCTGTAGCCTGCTTTGCATCAATCTCCCCGCCGACCTGCCCTTCATGCATGACAAGGATTCGATCGCTGACCGCAATCAACTCCGGCAGCTCAGACGATACCATAATAATGGCGTAACCCTGACATGCCAGATCATTGATGATCTTGTAGATTTCTGCCTTTGCGCCGACATCCACGCCGCGTGTCGGCTCATCGAGCAATACGACCTTCGGTTGGGGCGCCAGACATTTCGCAAGCACGACCTTCTGCTGATTTCCGCCAGACAGCATTCCAGCTCGAACCTGCACATTTGGCGCTTTGATATTCAGTTCCTTTAAAAACTGATTGGGGATGCTTCGTTCTTCCCGTCGGCGCAGAAATCCAAAGCTGGCAATGTCACTCAAGACCGGCATCAGGATGTTGCTTTGTATCGTATGAGAAAGAATCAGTCCCTCGTCCTTGCGATCCTCCGGAACCATGGAAAATCCCCGGCGAATGGAATCCCTCGGTGATGTATTGCGGATGTTTTCGCCTTTATAGTAGATATCTCCGCTATACGCGTCTGCTCCGAAAATTGCTCGAAGCAGCTCCGTCCGCCCAGCGCCTACAAGACCGCCGATTCCTAGCACCTCTCCTTCCCGAACCTGAAAGGAAACATCCCTGATTTTCTGATTCGTTAAATGCCGGACATCCAGAACCGTTTCTCCGGGCACATTTGTTTTCGTTGGGAACTGCTGTCCGATTTCCCGCCCGATCATCATTCGGATAATATCCTTTGCCGTAACCTCCGATATTTTCGCCTCTCCCGAAAAACGCCCGTCCTTGAGTACATAGACGCGATCGCCCACGGCGAAAATGTCCTCCATACGGTGTGAGATAAAAATAATGGATACGCCTTCTTCTTTCAACGTCTGTATGATTTTGTACAGTGTTTTTGCTTCGTCGAGCGCCAACGCCGCAGTCGGCTCGTCCAGAACAATAATAGAAGAATCGTAGGACAGCGCCTTCATAATTTCAATTAGCTGCCTTTGTGCAACGGAGTACTGGCGGATGCGGCTGTCCGGGTCATAGTAAATATGCAGGCGCTCCATCAGCGCGAGGGTCTTTTTCCGCAGCGCCCTGTAATCAATGAAACCTGCGCGCTTATCGTACCGCCCGACAAAAATATTCTCCGCAATCGTCATATCCGGAATCTGAACCAACTCCTGATGGACAATGCTGATTCCCACTTGATAGGCGTCCAGTGGTTTGTTGATATGCACCTGCTTTCCTCGCAGGTAAATCTCGCCGGAAGTCGGCGTCTCCACGCCGGTCAGAATTTTCATCAGCGTAGACTTTCCTGCCCCGTTTTCTCCGCACAGACACAAAACCTCGCCGCGCTCCAACGTCAGTGTGACATCATTGAGTGCCTGGATGCCGCCAAATTGCTTGCAAATGTTTCGCATCTCAAGAACCGTTTCTTTCATGTGTCTCCTCCAGTACCATTCAGTTTCCGTAACCAACACCCTGCCATCATCGCCTCATCCGATGCTTTCTGTTCGCTCAACTTCTTGAACTTTGATTATAAACATATTATATCGAACTAGTGAGAATTGTCAATTGATATTTCATTAATTTTGTAAAATTGTAGAAAACGTAAAAACAAGCAGTTCATATTCAACAACATATCCAAAAGTATCTGCTGTTACATAGCCGCCTATGAAAATGCAGCGCATATTATTTGCCACCGGCCGGAGCTTTTCCGGCAGGCAGCGTGCGCTTTTCTGTTCATTTCTTGCCCTTACCCGACGCTTGCCATGAAGCCGCTGATTTTCTGCGCGGCTTCTTTTTTGTTATGAAAACGTACCCCTAAAAAGGGCGCAAAACGGCTCCCGCCTTTCGGCAGGCAGCTTGCGCTATGCAATAGCGCATTCAGGCGGAACTGGGGATGGCATCAGGTTCCCATCCAAGTGCTTTCAGTCGTTTGAGATAGCTGTTTATCTTTCTGTCGCGGTTAAAAGAATCGTAGTAGTCAGAACCGAGGTCATGGAAAGCAGTCTTGTTTTTAAGAATGTGGTATATGGCGATCAGCATGGAATGGGCGACTGCAAGCGTGGCTCGATTTTTGCCACGTCTAGCAGAAATTCGCTGGTACTGTGCAAAGAAATACGAACTCTTTACGGTTTTTGCAGACTTTGCACATTGCGTCAGAATCGTTTTGAGTGCCTTATTTCCTTTCGTCGTTTTACCATGTTTTCTTCTTCCTGCGCTCTGGTAGTTACCGGGACAGACACCAGCCCATGAGCAGAGATGTGCTGCACTGGGGAATCTGCCCATATCCAATCCAATTTCCGCCAGAATAACTTCTGCACTTCGTCTGGCAATGCCAGGGATTTCGTCTATTGCCTCAATCTTAGCCGTAGTCCATGTTGCACCTGCAATACAACATGAATCAGGGGTCAATAGCGTGCGGACGACACCTCTTTTATACTTCTGATCAAACAAGCAGAAATAGCTATATGACAGACGAAATCCCTTGCAATAGCGGAAAATCTCTGCTACGGCAAGGGATTTTACTTTTGGTTCATACCGAAATGAGGTCTGAAAATAGACCTCAAGTAACGGTCTTGAGAAGCGTCCGAAGCTCCGCTTTCCGGGCTTTGATGAGCCGTACAAACAATGTCGCATAGGTGATATTTACGCAGAAAGAAGTCAACGTGGAGCTTCTGACATGGAACTGCTTTCTGTCACGATGAACGATGGCGTTATGCCTCGCTCTGAGATTGAGAGCAAAGACAACTCAAGTGAAGACAAAAGCAATTATAAGGTTGTTCTTACGGGAGATATGGTCTATAACTCCATGAGAATGTGGCAAGGGGCAAACGGCATCTCTCCGTGTGATGGTATAGTTAGTCCTGCATACACAGTTCTAATGCCTAAAGTCCCGATTAGTAACGGCTATTTTGCAGCTTTCTTCAAAAGTCCTAACTTGATCAATGAGTTTAGAAGGAACTCTCAAGGCATGACTTCCGACACATGGAACTTGAAGTACGATATGATTCAAAATATAACTCATAATCCGCCCGTCAATTTTTGAACTGCGGAATATGTTGAGATCACCAGCAAGAATTATATCTGGCAGCATAAAGGTGTATAATGCTCATGGAGATTTCAAC
>ENA-OOXM01002229-OOXM01002229.1-human-gut-metagenome-genome-assembly--contig:-NODE-2229-length-12876-cov-2.990328_pt1 | contig 12876 bp, 13 predicted proteins | sample MGYA00241589_ERZ501347 | MGnify/ENA primary metagenome ERZ501347 (study PRJEB25962, sample SAMEA2042832) | human gut metagenome | biome: human gut; feature: human-associated habitat; material: faeces...
CCGCCCCTGGCTGAGCGATTGGATTATTCAGCGGAGATGTACTTGTCAACGATGGACTGGACGGTGCCGTCAGCGGTCAGCTCGGCCAGCGCCTGGTTGATGGCGTCGAGCAATGCGGTGTTGTCCTTGTTCACGCCGATGGCGTAGCTCTCGGTGACGTACTCGGTGTCCAGAATGGTCAGACCGGCGTTGGCGGCAACAAAAGCCTCAGCAGGAGCGGAGTCGATGACCACGCAGTCAACCTGACCGTTGATCAGAGCCTGCACGGCGGAGGCACCGTTGTCATAGGCGGTGACATGATCGTCGCCGTAATCATCGGAGGTGTAAATGTAACCGGTGGTACCACGCTGGGTGCCGATCATCTTCTCGCCCAGATTGTCCAGAGTCACATCGGAGCCTTCCTTGACGATGACCACCTGCACGCCGGTGGCGTAGCTGTCGGAGAAGTTCATGACCAGCTGCCGGTCCTCGGTGACGGTGACACCGGCCATGACGATGTCGGACTTGTTCTGCTGAACGGCCAGCAGAGCAGCGTCGAAGTCCATATCGTCCACGACCAGCTCCAGACCCAGCTTCTCGGCGATCGCGCCGGCGACCTCAACATCGATGCCCTCGTAGCTGCCGTCATCGGCGACCATCTCATAGGGAGGGAAGGCGGCGTTGGTGGACATGATCAGCTTGCCGGACTCGACGGTCTTCAGTTCGGCAGCGGCGGTCTCGGCAGCTGTGGTCGCAGCGGCCGTGGTCTCAGCGGCGGTGGCGGCGGGAGCCTCGGTGGCGGTGGTGGTCTTGGTGGTGTTGCTGCTGCCGCAGCCGGCGAACATGGACATGACCATCAGAACGGTCAGCGCAAGTGCAAATACCTTTTTCATAATTTTACTCTCCTTTTCATTTTTGACCTCCCGTAGCTGGGAGGTGATTGATGAGTGCATTATAGCGCGTATTTTATTCATCGTCAATAGGATGAATATACAACAATGAAGAGAAAATAAGGCCGTATGTAATATAAATACTACAAAAACCCGCAAGTTTAACATGTATATGTGAATATTCAGGGAATTCATCCTAAATTATTCCAGCAACTGAGTGCATATTATTCATCATAGATGAATATACAGCCATGCAAAGCCGCTGGTTGACGGAGAGGACAGCATCTGGTATAATTTTATGGAGAACATAATCGGGAGGACGCCCTATGAAAACCACCGTGAAGGAACTGGACTACGAAAAAGTCATGGCGCTGCCCCAGTATCCCCATCTGCATCCTGTAAGACCCGGCATTTTCTGGCGCACCCTTGTGCGGGGGCTGTCCATTCTGGGACTGGCCGGAACCCACTTCCATTACACCAGCGAGGGAATGGAGAAGGTCGGTAAGAACGAGCCGTGCCTGATTCTCATGAACCATTCCTGCTTTCTGGATTTGCAGATCGCAAGCACCATTCTGTACCCCCGACCCTACAATATTATCTGTACATCCGACGGCTTTGTGGGCATGGGCGGCCTGATGGCATGGGCGATGCGCACCATCGGCTGCGTACCTACCCGGAAATTCGTCACCGACCTGACGCTGGTGCAGGATATGGTCTACTGCCTGAAAGACCTGAAAAGCAGCGTTCTCATGTACCCGGAGGCCAGCTATTCCTTCGACGGAACCTGTACCGCGCTGCCCCGGAAAATGGGCGTGCTGCTGAAAAAGCTGGACGTGCCTGTGGTGATGATCGAGACTTTCGGCGCCTTCAGCCGCAACCCGTTGTACAATGAATTGCAGGTGCGCAAGAGCGTTCCCGTTTCGGCGAAGGTGCGTCTGCTGTACAGCCGGGAGGATCTGAAGGAGAAATCCGTCAAGGAGCTGTCCGACGGGCTGGACAAAGCCTTTTCCTTCGACCAGTTCCGCTGGCAGAGGGAAAACGGCATTCGGATCACCGACGGTTTCCGGGCGGACGGCCTGGAGCGTATTCTGTATAAATGTCCCCATTGCGGCACGGAGGGGGAGCTGACGGGCAAAGGCACCGGCCTGACCTGCCGCCATTGCGGCAAGCACTGGGAACTGACCTCCATCGGCGACCTTGCGGCGTCGGAAGGGGAGACGGAGTTTTCCCACGTCCCTGACTGGTATCGCTGGGAGCGGGAGCAGGTGCGCCGGGAGCTTGAGGACGGAACATACAAGCTGGACATCGACGTGGACATTGCCATGATGGTGGATTTCAAGGCCATTTATAAGGTAGGGCAGGGGCATCTGACCCACGACCGGGATGGCTTCACCCTCACCGGCTGCGGCGGGAAGCTCCGCTACACCCAGAAGCCCACGGCCTCCTATGGCCTGTACGCCGATTACTACTGGTACGAAATCGCGGACACCATCTGCATCGGCGACAACCGGTGCCTCTACTACTGCTTCCCCAAAGAGGGCTACCCGGTGGCGAAGACCCGTCTGGCGGCGGAGGAGCTGTACAAGCTCTGCAAGACCGGGGCGCTGGCAAAATAAGCATGAAAAATCCCCGACTTTGGTTGACCAGACCAAGTCGGGGATTTTCAGAGAAAAAGAGAGGTAAGAAAATGAAAAAGAAAATTATCATTGAGTACGCTTTCATTATATCCGGGGGCTATTAAAAAAATAAGTGCGCAAATATTAAATAAGTATTAAGCACGTAAAATTGAGGATGGTATTTTTGTGCAGAATGACAAATGTGAATTTTTTGTAGCTTGTGGGATGCAACCCTTGACATTTTTTCAAATTGGGGTATAGTAAAGACAAATGAATTAGCACTCTGATGATGAAAGTGCTAAAGCGAAAGGAAGGTAAAGTAGATGAACTTCAATAACTATACCCAAAAATCGATTGAGGCCGTCCAGAGCGCGCAGCAGCTGGCGGTTCAGAATTCTCATCAGCAGATGGAGCAGGTGCATCTGCTTCTGGCGTTGATACAGCAGGAGGATGGATTGATCCCCCAGCTGCTGAAAAAGATGGGCGTTACGGTGGAAAGTCTGGAAGCGGCGGCGGAGGCCGAGCTGCGGAAGATTCCCGGCGTGCGGACAAGTCAGGCCATGGACAGCTTTTATGTCAGCGCCGACGTGCAGGCCGCGTTCAATGCGGCGGAGCAGCAGGCGCAGACCATGAAGGACGAGTATGTGTCTGTGGAGCATCTGTTCCTTGGACTTCTGGAAACTGCCCGGGGCGGCGTGAAGGAGCTGTTCAAGACCTATCAGATTACAAAGGAGCGTGTTCTGAAGGCTTTACAGGAAGTGCGGGGCAATCAGCGTGTCACCACCGACAACCCGGAGGGAACCTACGACGCGCTGGAAAAGTACGGCACTGACCTGGTCAAGCGGGCAAGAGAGCAGAAGATGGATCCGGTGATCGGCCGTGACGAGGAGATCCGGAACGTTATCCGCATTCTGTCCCGGAAGACGAAGAATAACCCTGTGCTCATCGGCGAACCCGGCGTGGGCAAAACCGCCATTGCCGAGGGACTTGCCCAGCGTATTGCGGCGGGGGATGTCCCCTACAAGCTGCGGGATAAGGAGGTTTTCCTGCTTGACCTCACCGCGCTTGTGGCAGGTACCCAGTTCCGCGGGCAGTTTGAAAGCCGCATGAAGAGTCTGATCGGCGAGATCAAGGAGTGCGGCAACATCATTCTGGTCATCGACGAAGTCCACAATCTGGTGGGTGCGGGAGACGCGGAAGGCAGCATGAACGCCGCCAACATCCTGAAACCCGCTCTGTCCCGGGGGGAAATTCAGGTCATCGGCGCGACGACCTTCGCCGAGTACCGTAAGTATATTGAAAAGGACGCCGCTCTGGAGCGCCGTTTCCAGCCCGTCACCGTGGCGGAACCCACCATCGCCGAAGCAAGCCAGATCATGCAGGGCATTGCCAAATCCTATGCCGAGTTCCACGGGGTGGAGATTTCCCCGGAAATCGCCCACCAGTGCGTCGTGCTTTCCGAGCGCTACATCACCGACCGGTTTCTGCCGGATAAGGCTATCGACCTGCTGGACGAAGCCTGTTCCGACGTGAATTTGCAGTGCAAGGAAATCTCCCAGCTGGCAGAGCTGAAAAAGGAGCGGGACGACTACGAGCTGGAACTGCGGATGCTCAACGAAAATACGGAGAATCAGGACTATGAGCGCCTGGCGCTGATCCGCAGCAAGCTGATGCAGCTGGCGGCGAAGATCGAGGAGCTGGAAAAGCACCCCAAGCCCGCCGTGACCATGGAGAATCTGGCGCGGATCATCGAGCTGTGGACAAAAATTCCCGCTTCCAAGATCAAGGCGCAGGAGTATGAGCACATCAAGGGGCTGAGCGACCGCCTGAAAACCCACATCGTCGGTCAGGACGAGGCGGTAGACGCTGTGTCCCGCGCCATCCGCCGCAACCGGGTGGGCATTTCCCCCAAGAAGCGGCCCGTGTCCTTTATCTTTGTCGGCCCCACCGGCGTGGGTAAGACGGAGCTGGTCAAGCAGCTGGCGAGTGATCTGTTTGACAATGTGGACAGCCTGATTCGGCTGGACATGTCGGAATATATGGAGAAGCACACCGTCTCCAAGCTCATCGGTTCGCCTCCCGGCTATGTCGGTTATGACGAGGCCGGACAGCTGACGGAGAAGATCCGCCGCCGTCCCTACAGCATTGTGCTGTTCGATGAAATCGAAAAAGCGCACCCGGATGTGCTGAACATTCTGCTGCAGGTGCTGGACGACGGACGCATCACAGACGCGCAGGGCAGGGTGGTGAACTTTGAGAACACCATCATCGTCATGACCTCCAACGCCGGTTCCGAGGGCAGTGTCGGCGGCATGGGCTTTGGCCGAAGCGATGGCGACAAGGTGAAGGAAAAGACCATGAAGGCATTGCAGGGCTTCCTGCGGCCGGAATTTCTCAACCGTGTGGACGAGATCATCACCTTCAACCACCTGACGGAGGAAAACTTCCTGGGCATCGCGGACATCATGCTCAAGGAGCTGCAAGACAGCCTGTCCACCCGCGGCCTGAACCTTTTCTGGGACGACGATCTGCGCCGCCTGCTGGTGAAGAAAGCCTATTCCGTGACCTACGGCGCGAGAAATCTCCGCCGCACTATCCAGAAGGAGCTGGAAGACCCGATTTCCGAAGCAATCATTGACAGTTTTGAGCATCCCATTTCCGCCATCCGCATCCGGGTGGAGGGGGAGGTCGTCAAGCTGGACATTACCTGACATATGGGAGGGGAAAAATCCCCTCCCATTTTTTCACGAATGCTGTAAGATTTTCCCCATTCCCGCGTCTAATGGGTGTAGGAGGTGAAGCCGTGACGGAGTTTGAACAAATATACCGGGCGTATTTTCAGGATGTGGAGCTGTACCTGCGGGCGATCAGTCATAACGAAAGTCTTGCGGAGGAGCTGACGGAACAGGTATTCTTTCAGGCGTTGAACGCTCTGCCGAAATTTCGGGGCGACTGCGACATCCGTACATGGTTATGCTCCATGGCGAGAAACGCCTACCTCAGCCATCTGCGCAAGGAGCGCCCGTCCCAGCCTATCGACGAGCTGGAAATCAGCGACCCGAAGCAGGCGGTGGAGGAACAGATCATGGACGCCCAGCAGGCCATGGCTGTTCACCGGGTGCTTCACGACCTGCCGGAACCCTATAAGGAGGTTTTCTCCCTGCGGGTCTTCGGGCAGCTTTCCTTTGGTGACATCGGAAGCCTGTTCGGACGCACGGCAAACTGGGCCTGTGTGACCTACCACCGGGCAAGGCAGAAAATACGGGATGAAATGGGGGAATATGTATGAAACTATCCTGTAATGTGATCCGGGATCTGCTCCCGCTGTATGCGGAAAATCTGACCAGCGAAGAGAGCAACGCCCTCGTGGACGAGCATCTGTGCGGGTGCGACGAATGCGCGAAGCAGCTGGGGATTCTGAAAAAAGCCCAGGCGATTCCGGTGGAAACAGATGCGCCGGGACTGAAAAAGATCAGAAAGGCCATTGTGCGCCGCCGGGTTTTAGCGGTGACCATGGCGGTGATGCTGGTGATCACGCTTGTGCTGGGCGCGGCGTTCCTCTGGGAAGCGCCGATCTGGCTGGACGCGGATCAGGCGGTGAAGGAAGTCGTGAAGATGGAGGACGGCAGCATCCGTATCTACTATACGGACATTATTCAGGGAATCAGCAGTGATGACGACATGGCCGGAAACAGGGGCACTCTTTGCTTCAGCACATGGGGCAGGGTACACTTCGGGGAGCAAATGCCCCCTGACCCTTATGTTACGCCGGATGACGCGGGGGGAACCACAGCCTACAGCTGCTACGGTGACCCCACTTTGCCGGAAGAATTGCAGGAACTGGATGCCGCGCGGAACAATTATTGGTATATCAGCCCCAAGAATGGCAGGGCGGAGGTGCTTCTGCTGAAAGGGGAGGGGGACGTGGAAGCCCCTGAGGAGCCGCTTCTGACGGTCAGTCACAACGGGGCGATCTCTTGCGTCGTTCTCGCGGTCATGGCAATTATTTTGGCGATTCTGGCGTACCGTTTCAGAAAGCACCGGGGCGCCCCATGGCTGACCCATGGCGCCGCTCTTGCCGGGTGCGGGTGTGTGTCGCTTCTGGTCGTTTCCGGCGGGCAGTTTGTGGAGTTTTACGGCGACTACACGGCGCATGTGAGCAACGCCTGCATTTTGCTGATACCGATGTTCCTTACGGCGGTGTGCGCCATCCGTCTGCAAAAGCTGAAAGCGCAGGATAAGGGTTTATGAGGAAACATCCCGGAAGGACAGCCTTCCGGGATGTTCTGCGTTAACTTGTCAAAGAACCTCGTTCATTTTGTCTTCGACCTTCCAGGCAAGGTCTTCGGCCTTGTTGGCAGCCTTTGCCGCAACGCGCCGCACGGGATTCTGCCTGGGCATCATCAGAACCGCTACCGCACCCGCAGCAGCGCCAAGACCGGCGGAAAGCATCCATCCTTTTGCGTTCATAAATTCTCCCTCCCTTCACAGGTAGTATACCCCAAAGGAAAAAAATCAGGACTGGAAGGTTTTTATCTTTGCAGATGGAAAAAGTTGTGATACAATAAACAAAAAACATGCCGGAGGCGGGAGTATGTCTATTGATATGTTACAGGAAAAGATTCGGAAGCTGAAGAATCCTTCCATGGCGGAGCTGATGCTGCCCCTGGCTGCTCTGCCGCCCCGGTATGCTCACGACGCTGTAGGTTACGGAGAATTCTGCCGGGATTTGCTCGGCGGATTGAAGGGGATCGTCCCGGCGGTTCGACTGAGCTTCGGCGTTTTTGCCCTTTTGGGCGGTGAAGGATTGCAGGAGCTGGCGCAGACGCTGAACACCGCCCGGAACATGGGCTATTACACGGTGCTGGATTCGCCGGAACTGCTCAGCCCGACCACCGCCCAGATAACGGCGGAAGCGTTTTTCGGCGGGGAAACCGACTATCCCTGTGACGGGTTGGTTGTTTCCGGATACTTGGGCAGCGATATCATCAAGCCCTTCCTGCCCGGGTGCCGAGAGGGGAAGAAGGACTTGTTCGTGGCAGCGCGCACCGGAAATAAATCCGCTCCGGAATTGCAGGACTTGCTCTGCGGTTCCCGGCTGGTGCATACGGTGGCTGTGGACTTGATAAACCGGTTCGCGCCGGAGGCGATGGGAAAGCTGGGCTATTCCCGAATCGGCGCGCTGACGGCGGCCAGCTCCGCCGAAAGCCTCCGCAGTCTTCGCGGCAAGTATCCACGGGTGTTTTTCCTGGTGGACGGCTACGATTCCCCCAGTGCCAACGCCAAAAACTGTTCTTACGCCTTTGACAGGCTGGGGCACGGCGCGGTGGTGTGCGCGGGGGAGACGATCACCTGCGCATGGAAGCAGGCACAGTCCGACGGCGGGGATTTTCTGGAGCAGGCCGTGGCTGCCGCCGAAAGAATGAAGAAAAATCTGACGAGATATGTAACGATTCTTTAAGGAGGAAACGTGATGCGTCGAACTGACCGGGAAGTGACCGACCCCGCCGAGATCACGGAGATGATGACCCGCTGCGAGGTGCTTCATCTGGCGCTGAACACGGACACTGTGCCCTATATCCTCCCCGTGAACTTCGGAATGGAGCCGGACGGAATGACCCTGTACATCCACGGTGCGCGGGAGGGGACGAAGTATGCCCTGATAGAAAAGGACAACCGCGCCGGCTTTGAGCTGGACTGTACCCACGGTCTGGTTCTGGAAAATGGGATGTGCTCCATCAACTACGAAAGCGTCATCGGCTGGGGCTATCTGGAGGACGTGACTGAGCCGGAGGAAAAGCGCAGGGCACTGGATTTGATCATGAAGCAGTACCGGGGCGAGGATTTCCCATACAGCACTGCCGTGATACCCAAAACCCGTGTACTTCGTCTGCGGGTGCAGGCGCGGACGGCGAAACGGAGACGCATGGGATAATATGTACCGGGGCGAACTGCCCCGGGGTGTTATCGGACACCAGCTGTACCCTGACGGGCGGCGGTGTTTTCCGTGATGTCGTCCATCCCGTCCAGAGGGCCGTTGCCGTTGTCGATGGTGGCGTTGGTAGAAGGCTCAACGCTGGGCATCGTGGTGGGCGCGGTGGTAGCCCGGGTCGTCTCAGTGGTCGCGGCGGTAGGCGTCGTGGTGGGAACGGTAGTGTTTCTGCTGGGGTCCTGGTTGGTGCAGCCGCAGCCGGTAAACAGCGCCGCGGTAAGGACGAGAACCAGTACGAGAATGGCATATTTTTTCATGTTTTTACCTCCAAATGAATCTTGCTTCAAACGTATTATTTCCCGTATACCGGGGTTTACGCTGGTAATAATACCCAGTTTTCTGCAACTTTATAAGAGCAAACACTTTTTCTTCCGTTTCCTGCGAAATGGACGTTTTCTTTATTTTCTCTTGCAAGTTAGCATATGATAACTCACAAAATCGGATTTTCTGAAATTTTTTGTTGCTTTTTCTTGCATAGACATGTATAATGAATGGGAATAAAAAAACGAAGGAGAGTTCTGTGCAATGAAGAAGCTCGCTGCTAAGAAAAATGTGGAGTGCATGGCATGTCTGCAATGCGTCGCTGCCTGTTCCGAGGCGTTCTATAAGGAATTTGACGAGGAGAAGAGCTGTGTCCGCATCGTGGCCAAGGGTACCGGCGCCAAGCCCAACACCTGCATTCAGTGCGGCAAGTGTATGCGTACCTGTGAGCACGAAGCCATCACCCAGAACCCCAAGACCGGCGTGTACATGATCAACAAGAAGAAGTGCGTCAGCTGCGGCAAGTGCGCCGAAGCCTGCCCCATGCACGTGATCGTGTTCGAGGAAGGCAGCCCCGCCTCCAAGTGCATTGCCTGCGGCATCTGCGTCAAAGCATGCCCTATGGAACTGCTGGAAATCGTTGAGAAATAAGTTGCATGACTGGATGGGCAGCCTTTGGCTGCCCATCTTTCCATTTTTAAGAAAAGGCTAAAAATGAAAAATAGGCTTGTAATCCCGGCGGCATCATGATATAATGTTCCCTAGTGTATCTTCGACTACTATCCCTCAGGAGGAACAACATGAGCGGACGCTATGAAAGAAAAAAGCCACAGAACCAAAGTACGGGCGGCTGGAAGAAGACCGTTCTGATCGTGGTTCTGGTTATTGTAGTTTTAATTGCTGCGCTGGTAGTTGCAGGTGTGGTGTATTACAACTCCATGCTCAATAAAATGAATCAGGTGCAGGTGCCGACCATCAGCCGAACCGAACCGACGGCGGAGCCGGTGGAGACGACGGCTGCCACGGAAGCGACAGCTGCCACGGTGGAGACAACGGCTGCTACCGAGCCGCATGTTGCTTCCAGCGCGGACTATATCAATATTCTTCTGGTTGGTCAGGCGGCCCGTGAGGGAGAGGCTGAGCGGTTTGCCGATACCATGATCCTGTGTACGGTGAATACATACGAAAAAACCGTGACGCTGACCTCACTGCTCCGGGATACGCTGGTTCAGTATCCCAACTATACGGATACCAACGGAAAGAAGCACAGCGGCGGCAAGATCAAGCTTACCAGCATCTACCACAACGGCTACATCTGCACCAACAGCACGGCGGATGCCATGGGCCTGATGAATCAGACGCTGTATTCCAACTTCGGCATTGAAGTTGACTACGATGTGGAGATCGACTTTGACGCATTTATCAAGGCAATCAATCTGCTGGGCGGTATCAATGTTGAGCTGACTGCGGCGGAAGCTAACTATCTCAACGACTTCCATGACCGCTATTACTACGAGATGAAGGAAGGCAAAAACTGGCTGGACGGCTCCACTGCCCTTGCCTATGTCCGTATGCGGAAGGCGGAGGGTGACGGCGAAAGCGACATCAAGCGTACCGCCCGTCAGCGTCAGTTTATGGAGGCATTGCTGGCCAAGGTCAAGAAGATGAGCCTTTCCGACGTGCAGAATCTGGCAAATGAGGTTTTGCCGCTGGTGTCCGTGAGCATGACCAATTCCCAGATCACGGATCTGCTCATGAAGATGCTGCCCATGCTGTCCGGTCTGGAAATCAAATCCAGCGGCACATGCCCGGTGCGTGCCAAGGGCTACTCATGGGGAGACATGGTGGACATCTACGGAGACGGTATGACCCACAGTGTCATGCTGTATGATAAGGACAAGAACGTGGCCTACATGCGGGCGATCACCGAGGGCGAGGGCGAGATCCCCGAGACGGTGCCGATTCAGGACTAAGTTGTAATGGAAGAATTGCGGGAAGCAGTGCTTTCCCGCAATTTCTTTCTGCGGGGCATTTGTTACATAAATTTCATGTTTGTCATAATTGCAAACCGCCGGGGAATATGCTATACTGTACTATAGTTTACACCCGGAGGCGTTTATGACTGAGTTGACTGAATTCCAGCGGAAACTCTCCGCTTTACTGCCCGATGTGGAGCTTCGGTTTGAAGAAGCTCTGGCAAAGCATACCTCCTTTCGCATCGGCGGAGACGCCGAGGTAATGGCGTTTCCCAAAACCAAAATCGAACTGGCGGATATCCTGAAAGCCTGCGCCAAGCTGAACTGCAAATGTGCCATTCTGGGCGCGGGAACCAACGTGCTGGCGCCGGATGAGGGTGTCCGGGGGCTGGTGGTCTGCCTGAAGGATTGCCTTGGCGGCATGGAACGGCTGGACGAGACCCACATCCGGGTGATGGCGGGCGTGACCATGGCACGGGCGGCGGTGAACGCTGCGAACATGGGTCTCACCGGTATGGAATTCGCCCACGGCATACCGGGAACCGTCGGCGGCGGCGTGTATATGAACGCCGGGGCTTACGGCGGCGAGATTTGCCAGATCTGCGAAAGTGTTGAGGTCATGGATTTGGACGGCAATCTTTCCCGTCTGTCCAACGCCGAGATGGCCTTCTCCTATCGTCACAGTGCGCTGGAAAACCGGACGGGAATCGTGGTCAGCGCGGTTTTTGCCCTGAAAAGGGGAAACTCGGAAGAAATCTGGGCAAAAATGAAGGAGCTGATTGCCCGCCGTACCGCTTCCCAGCCGTTGGACGTTCCTTCGGCCGGTTCTGCATTCAAACGCCCGACGGGCGGTTATGCGGCGGCGCTGATCGAAGAAGCGGGACTGAAGGGCTATCAGGTAGGCGGCGCGGCGATCTCCGCGAAGCACGCCGGGTTTGCCGTCAATCTGGGCGGCGCGACGGCGGCGGATGTGAAGGCTCTGCTGTCCCAGGTGTCCGAGCAGGTCTATCAGAAAAGCGGCATCCGGTTGGAGCCGGAGGTTCGCATCTGGTAATGTATAGATAACATTCGGAAAGGTGGTCTCCCCATGGCAAGCTCTTTTTCCTCTGCCGCCAAGGCGGAGGTCTGCCGGATTATGCCCCAGAAACATTGCTGCGCTCTGGCGGAGTGCTTTGGCGTTCTGCTGTTTGCCAACAATTTCTCCGCTGACGGTATTAAAATCATCACCGAAAGCCGGGATTTTGCTTATATTCTGCCGAAGTTGTTCAAAAAAGCGTTTGATCTGTCCTTCGACAGCTACCCCAGCCTTGCATCGCCGGGAAAGCTGGTGTTCCAGATATGGGACAGCGATAAAATCGAGACGATCATGGAAGCCTTCGGCTTTGACGCGCAGGACACACTGGCGCTCCATGTGAACCTGCCGGTTGTGGAGGAGGACTGCTGCAAGGCGTCGTTCCTCCGGGGTGCGTTCCTCGCCGGGGGAAGCGTCACCGACCCGGGGAAGGGCTATCATATGGAGCTGGCGACGACTCACCAGAGCGTTGCCCGGGAGACGGATTCGCTGATGCGGGAGGTCCTGGGCTTTTCCCCAAAGATGGCCAGCCGAAGCGGGGGACAGGTGCTGTACCTGAAGCACAGCGAGTTGATCTCCGATTTTCTCACGTTCCTCGGCGCACCGGTGGCGGCCATGGGCATTATGGAAGCCCGGCTGGAAAAGGAACTGAACAACAAAGTCAACCGCCGCTGCAACTGCGACGACGCCAACACCTCCAAGGTGGTGGAGGCCGCGCAGGAACAGCTTGCGGCAATTCGCATGATAAGAGAGACGGGCGCGATGGATAAATTGCCCGAAAAGCTCAGACGGGCGGCGATTGCGAGGGAGGAAAATCCCTCCGCGTCATTGTCCGAGCTGGCGGGGATGATGGAGCCGCCCATTACGAAGCCCGCCATGGGCAGCCGTATGCGGCGGTTGCTGGAGCTGGCGGAAGAGGTGAAGGCATGAGCTTTGTACATTTGCATGTCCATACGGAATACAGCTTACTGGACGGCGCATGCCGCATTGACGGCATCATGGATCGGGTCAAGGAGCTGGGACAGACGGCTATTGCCATCACCGACCACGGCGTGATGTACGGCTGTATTGACTTTTATAAGGCCGCCAA
>ENA-OOXM01002248-OOXM01002248.1-human-gut-metagenome-genome-assembly--contig:-NODE-2248-length-12803-cov-1.541026_pt1 | contig 12803 bp, 9 predicted proteins | sample MGYA00241589_ERZ501347 | MGnify/ENA primary metagenome ERZ501347 (study PRJEB25962, sample SAMEA2042832) | human gut metagenome | biome: human gut; feature: human-associated habitat; material: faeces...
TTTCAGTTATCCATTCAATCATATTTCTTCAAGACAACTTTAAAATATAAGTTTCCCACCGCAAAAGAGTTTTTGTTCAAATGACGGGAATATCCCTTTTCATATGCGGATTATTTCATCTCGCTTAAAACATTCATTGCTCAATAATGTAGAATAAACTTTATCCACATCGTCTGTATAATAAACGATTGCCAAACTATCCATAGCTCTACTACACGTTACATACAATAATCGTCTTGTACGATCGAGAGTAGTATCTTTTCCTTCGGACTCATTTTTTATATCAGTGTCCGATTTTGGTTCTAATCCAAATAGTTTATCGTAACTAAAATTATTAGAGCGTGCGGCATTATCATCGATTATTACCATCACGCGCTCAAATTCCAACCCTTTTACTCCTTGATGAGTATCAAAACTTGCTTGTCCATTGATATATTCCCAATATCGTTCGACTTCTGAGAATGGAGAATTTAGAGCAGCAAGTAAATTGGATATTTTTTGAAAGTCCTCGTCCCCTTCTGAAGGAGGATTTTCAAGCATTTGTTCAATGTCTTTTGAGACCGAAAAAATATTTTCTTCATAAACAATGCGTAATAACTCACAGCAAGAAGGGTCTCTTCCTGCCCAACACTCCGATAAAAAATCTACACTTGTTTGCAATTTCTGCAGTAATTCATTCGTTAAGACAAAGTCTTTCTCTTTGAAAATTAGAGCATTTTCCTTTACAATCTTTGCCTTTTCAAACGGATTATTATTTAAATCAGCTTGATGTAACGGTAATAAAATATGCGTCAACACTCCAATCACCGATAATGAACCATCTGTCAATCCCTGTCTATACGATGAAACATTATTAAGCGATTCATAAAAATTCTTGAAACCTAAACGGCTTGCAGCCATTTTATGTTCAAGTGTTAATGCCTTCACATTTTTTATGTGCTCCCACTTAGCGTCACCTGTAATCCTGGACATCTGATAAAGAATAGCTTGTTCTGTATCATAAGGGTTATCACGAGATGATACAAAGACTCGTACAAATCCGCCCGGTTTATCTTCTCTTGATTTTTGCTCAATTCTATCAACTGGTTCCCTTATTGAATTACACAAATCAACAATTCTCTTCCTGCTGCGGTGATTCATAATTTTTTCTGGAGTTTCCCACGTTGTTGGAATTGATTTGTGTAGATCATCTTTTCCGTCCAAATATATTCTTTGCATTATATCGCCAAGCAGTCCGACAGTAAATCGTGAAGCATATTTTTCTTGTATTTGCAGAATGACATTCATTAAATCCTTTTTAGTATCTTGACTTTCGTCAATCAACAGAATAGGATATTTATCAACGAGTATCTTTTGTAATGTCTCCTTTTGGGATAAAAACTCTGCGGTGATTTTTATGACCTCCGAATGATCCAAAGAATTATTTTCCACATTAAGACCATCAGGATTATAAATAAAGTGTTTAACCGAATCTAAATACTCAAGTCTTTGTGTTAATTTGGTAAGTTTCTTTTCGGCATCCTTATACGTTTTCGTAGTTTTGCGGCTTGTAGCCAGCTTTGTTTCTGCATTAGCTATTTTCACACCGATCTCTCGCTTCAACCACTCCCGAATATCGCAAGTATGAGGACAAATCAAATTCCAAGCAAAACTATGAATAGTTGATATCTCAAACAATGGGTTATAGCGCGATCTGCGCTTTATTTCATCACGTGCGGCATTCGTATATGTAATAACAGCTACATTTCTTCCGTTGAGTTTGAATTCCCGACCCATTTTAGTATTGATATACTCTAAGGCGGAAACCAAGCTACGTGTTTTTCCGCTTCCGGCACCTGCAAATAAGAAAAAACTTTTGGGATTTTTCAGATCAAAACAACTTTGGATAACGCTATCTGCATTACTATCTCTGTTATCATCAGTAACAACGCGAATATCCTCCATCATTCATCCTCCTTGTTCAAAAAATCATTATTATCTTTCGACGAAATCTCTTTTTCCAACCACTCTAATGCTTCTGCTATATATGCAGGTATCACTATGCTTTGTGGATCCCTGTTGTATATCATATCCAAAGCAAATTCAGCTTTTTTAGCAGTTGTGCTTTCAACCGCATTATAAATGTTGGTAGATATTTGAGTTTCATTTTCGGTGTTAAAAGCACTCTTGAATTTCTTTATCAGACCGATACCTTTCATAGTTTTGAAAGTGTCAAAATTGGTATATGCTAATGAGTCTTCAAATGTAGTAGGGATAAATTCATGCTCTGTTCCATCAGAAAAGGTGACATTTATAGGAGTCTGATAAGCCACTCTTGTTTTTGCATCAGCGATATGGGGATTAGATTCCGTCTTACTATCAAAGTCAAGATCAAGTAAATAGTCCAAATCTGTATTTTTAATTACCCAATTCTTAATTGTGGGATTAGATGAAAAGTATTTCTTGCCACGTTCGGGTAATATTCCTTTTCTATTAGAGCCGTGAGCACTATCTAAATCAGCAATAACCAAACAAGAGATTCCTAACGTATCAATCAGTGGTTTCAAATAATGTGCATATCGTCCGCCAATCTCTAAAACAGATATATAAGCATCATCCAACATTTCGTACTTATTAAGAAAAAAAGGCATAAACATTCTCTCGCCCGCACCCTCTATCAATATGGCAGCATCTGCAAAGAACAAGTCACAATGAGTGGTTCTAAGATATCTTGTTACAAAACGGGAATTTTGTGTTGATACTCCAAATACATTAGACAAATTGATAACCACCGAGATTGGTAATCCATCAGCACTCTTTGTTCTTCTAAAATAACGGAGATTAGCGAACTCACACTCCAATGCAATGCTACTCGAATGAGTTGAAACAATCATTTGAGTACAATAATCATTTTTGCTCTTCAATAATGGGTTGTTTCTTAAAATATCATACGCATTCTTGATAAACACTTGCTGAACCTGAACATGCAAATGTGCTTCGGGTTCTTCAATTAACACAAGATGAATAGGTTGTATGGCTTCGATTTCCTCTTCGTCTGCCTTACGCCTATCTCCGTTAATCCAAGAATCTCTAAAGCTCATCAATTTGAAAGACATAGAAATCAAATTTTGGTATCCCAATCCGTTAAATTTTTCTGGTAGCTTGTACTTATTATCGCCATCCGAAAAAATCGGATATTTTACAACCGTACTATGGGATATGATATCACTCGTCTGTGTTTTGGCTTCGATCACAATGCCCGGATTATACTTACCGGGGTATCCAAACTTCGCCAACTCATCCATCGCACTTTGAAAACGCTTGGAAATCTGCTTATCAAACACTTCCTTGGCTGCTTGCATTTCAGTTAGCGCTCGTATATCAGATGCAGACGGCTTGCGCTCGGGATCTAACTGTTTATCATAGTAGTCTCGTAACTGTGCGGACAGCAGATTACATTCGGTGGTAGACTCATTGTCATCTTCTTCAGAGTCTTCAAGCCATCGCTGCGCAGTGATGATATCTATCTTAATTATTTTTTTAAATGGATCAAAGTCTAATGGAGAATTATTATAGGGAGTTTCTTGGGGCGAAGCAATGCTATCTTCTGAAAGATCAACAAGTTTGGCAGGATCAAGAATATAAGCATTCATAACAAAATGATTTTTCATTTTATTATGAAGATAGTCAGTAAAATTCAAAGGCCATAATTTAGCCTTCTCTGATCTTGTACGTGCTAACTTGTATGCAGATACATACTCTTGAAACAGTTTTTCTACATCTTTAGGTTCATATATCAAGCGTATACCGATTTTACCGCTACGCCACGAAAGTGTGGGAAGGATATTAGCTACATATCTCAATTCATCTTCACGGACATCGAGCCACACATCAATGAACGGACAGATATCTTTCCAATCATCAATGTTCGGTACAACGGGGTTCGCTTCGTCAACGTATCGTTCGCCCAAATGAGCGATAGTTGCCAAATTTGATAAAGTAAAGTCTTCTACAACAAGTTGACGTTTTCTTAGAAACTTAACAAGCGCGAACATTGCCGATGTTTTTCCACTGTTATTTGCGCCAACAAAAACAGTTGTCTTTAACCCCAAATCAACCCTACAACTTTTCAGTTTCCTAAAGTTTCTAATCTCCACAAAGGCGATATTCATTTTTTCTCTCCTTACATTCAATCACTATATAGCAACAATTCGATACGTCTTCAAATCAAATCGCATCATTATCTCAGGGAATCCCATCAAAGGCTTCTACAAAAGCACTTCCCCATATCTCAATGCATAACATTGTTTCTAGAAATAGTAAATTATTTTTTATTTTATTATACCATATTTCGTCATATTTTTCAAGCCGTTTTACCTATATGAAGAAAGAAACCCGAAACAAAACGTTTCAGACTTCCCCGCTTTTAGATATTTTCTTGTATTTGCATTCCGCCTTTCAAAACGATGATAATCGAATTGCCTTTCATTACTCGGATATATTCAACAAGGCGGCGAATCGTCACATCGCTGTATTCCGAAAAATCAAGACTGTCGGTGGTTAAGTATTGTTTTATATTTTCTATTTCCGCATTTACTTTTTCGTTTGAATCAATCCTCCCCTTTATAATTTCAAGTTGTTCTCGTAAGGCAACCATTTGAGAACTCAACGATTTCATTTCTTCTTGAAAACGTTTACCGTCACCCGTCGAACTTGCGGCAAGTTCCACAGTTTCGTCCATTATTCCACTTAGCGTTTTTAACTGCTTTTCGATTGCGTACATTTCAAGGGTATCGTCCTCTCCCGTTACCGCATAAGCAAGGTTGGATAGTATGAGATCTAAAACTTCCTTTTTATCCGCAACGGCTTTACAAATACCTCTGACTATGGTTTTCTTCAACGTTTCATCATCGACGGTTATCGAATCAGAACAAAATTCCGTTCCGTGTTCCAACCGACTTAAACAACGCCATACTCTTTTGTTTTTTCCGTTTCGACTATATGTTTTTCGCCTGTAAGGGCTACCGCATTCGCCACACACGAGTATGTCGGTCAAAGCAAATTTTCCGCTATATTTCCCTTGTTCCGTAATTCCCGAATCGGTCTTTTTTCTTACGCTCCCGCGCCGAGCCATTTCCATTTGCGCCATTTTGAATGTTGCTTGAGTAATTATCGCCGGATGATTGTCCTTTACAAGGTATTTCGGCATTTCGCCACGGTTTTTCTTTACTTTTTTAGTAAGGCAATTTTCCGTAAACGTTTTTTGCATAAGCAGATCGCCGCAATATCTCTCGTTTGACAAAATCCCCTGTATAATACCTTTATTCCAAACAGCGTTCCCGGTCTTTGTAAATACCCTCTCGCTTTCAAGATATGCCTTTATCTGATCAAGGCTTTTGCCGTCGAGATACATATTGAAAATTGCACGAATATACTGCGCTTCTTCTTCTACAATTTCGGGTTCGCCGTCATCGCCTTTTCGATAACCGAGAAGATTATATCGAAACTTAAACGTACCTGACTGCATGCGTTGGCGAATGCCCCACTTAACATTTGCACTGATATTTTCACTTTCGGCTTGGGCAAGAACGCTATATATTCCTAACGCCATTTCGTTTTCGGTTTTTAGCGAGTCAAGGGCTTGTTCTTCAAAATATACGCCTATTCCCTTTGCCTTTAACCGCCTGACATAATTCAGACTATCAACGACGTTTCTTGCAAAACGCGCAACCGACTTTGTAATAATAAGGTCGATTTTTCCTTTTTCGCAATCGCGCATCATACGCATAAAATTCGTTCGTTTTTTCGCCATCATACCCGTGATACCTTCATCGGCATAAATGTCGACAAATTTCCACCGCGGATTTTTTGCTATTGCGTCGGTATAATACGCCACCTGCGCTTTGTAGCTTTCAATCTGATCTTCGCTGTCCGTACTGACTCGACAATAGGCGGCGACGCGCAATAAATTATTTTCGTTATTTTGTTTGGAAAGAATCGGATTGGCATCAATCTTTGTTACAATCCTTTTCACTGCTTGCATCGTCCACCTCCTTATTACCTATTTCTATCCCGTCTTTTAATCTTAATGAAAGAGAACCGTCACTGTTTACAATTACCGATGAAATGATCTCTAAAAACTTTATTAAATCATCATCTTCCGTCGCCGAATCGATTACCTTTTTAACCTTATCGTTATAGACAGAATACAAATTTTCCTTACACGATTGAAATTTCAAATTCGCACACTCAAAAATCAACTTTTTTACAACGTTAAAATCGATATTCGGTGCATTTGACATTCTTGCGATTTCGTTTGTAAACCGCATTATTTCCTGTGTTTTTTCGTAGGTAGGCTCTGTATTTTCGGTGAAGCAATCATCCGTTCCGCTTTTTCTTTCGATAAATATTTTTTTTATCGTTGTATTAAGGTAATCGTCGGATATATATTTTTGACATTTACACTTTGAACCGCACACCCACTTTTCTTGTGTATGCCATTGGGGAACTCTGCGCATCTTTTTTCCGCATTGCCCGCAATGCACCATTGTTTTAAGTATTTCGACTTCTTTTGAATTTTTCTTCGGTTCAAAACTTTTTAGATTTTTCTTTTCGTTTGCCGTCCGAAACAACTCATCGTCAATAATCGGCGGGTAACACTCATCTCCTATGTATCGCTTATTTTCAATTATTAAAGCAACTCTGTGTTTTCCCCACTCGATTTTCCCCTTAAAATATACAACTTCACGGCGGTTTAATTCATCGGCAACCTTTTTCAAAGACGAATTTTCTATATAAAGCCTGAATATTTCACGGACTATTTCAGCTTCGCCATAGTCAATCGCTATCTTTCCGTTTTCAAGTTTATACCCATATTGAATCGTTCGTTTAGCCATATATATCCTCTGTTTTTACCATAAAAATTAACTCACCTTTTAACACAAAACTCAATGAACCGTTTTCCTCGGCATAAATGACTTTTAATAAATCGAAAAGCATCGGATTAAATTCCGTTATTTTATCCGGACCGTCGTCTATCGCTCTTTTTAACGAACGGAGTTCGTCTAAGCAATATTCGTTTTCATCCCCGTTTATAATTTGCGCCCGTCGCTCTTTTTCTTCCGCAATTTGTCTTTTCAGAACATCGGTCTTTTCCCGATAACTTACTTCGTCTATCACGTTGCATGCAAACATCTGACCATACAAACTATTTTGTTTACTTAATACGGCTATCTTTTCATCTATTTCGGAGATTGCCGAGTTACCTTTATTGACATTAAGTTTCAAAGTTTGTAACTGCGAAATAGTTTCATCTATCAAAATTCTCCTATTTGTCTTTACAATGTTATATAGTCTGACAAAAGTCGCGTTAAGAACATCTTCCGTATATCTGTGCGTCGGACATACACACATACCTTTTCTTGTTTTACCGCAAACCCATTCAGTGCATTTTTTCGTCTTATGTTGCCTGTAAGTCCACCCGCAAGACCGACACTTTATTTTTCCGTAATATAGTCCGTGTTCTCTTTTGTTTTGGCTGTAAAATTTTTCTTTTCGTTCTGACATCAGTCTTTTTACAATAGAAAAATCTTCTCGGCTAATAATCGCTTGATGTGCGTCGTTACATAAATATTTCGGCATTTCACCTCTATTGTATCTTTTGCGTAACGGCAATACGCTCGGCGTAAAACTTTTCTGCCACAAAATATCGCCAACATATTTTTCATTTGTCAACACATACCCGATTGAGTATGGACTCCATTTCCTTTCGGGAGTTCTCGGCTGAATAGTCGCGATTATGCTGTTAAATGATTCACCGCTCAAATACATAGAAAAAATTTCTCGGACAATCTCTGCTTCTTCGGGAACAATTACCAAATTTCTATCTTCCCATTTATACCCATATGGTCTTGAAGTATTATAATAAGTCCCGTCCTCCATTTTCATACGAATAGACGTTGACATTCGTTTCGACGCCGACGTTGCTTCGCTCTGCGCAGACGCACTTTTTATGTATAACATCATTTCGGAATTCATCGTTTCCGTATCAATATGGTCGTTTTCAAATAATACACTTACACCGCACGATTGCATAGTTCGTATGGTTTCGATACATTCGAGCGAATTTCTTGCAAAACGGGTAACGCTTTTCACAAGCACACGATCTATCTTTTTATGCTTGCAATCTCTGATAAGCCGTTTCATTTCATCGCGTTTTGTTAATTCCGTTCCCGTAATACCTTCATCTGCGTAAATATCCACAAGCACCATTTTATCGTTGCCGCGAACGTAATCTCTGTAATAACGCATTTGCGCGAAAAACGAATTGAGTTGATCGTCTTTATCGGTACTGACTCTGCAATATGCCGCCACTCTGATTTTTTCTGTTTTTTCACCTGTTATGGTTGCTTTTATAACTTGAACTTCTTTGACGGCAGTATTCATAGCCACACCTCCTTAATTATAGTTTATAAACTCCGTTGGAACACACCCCATCGCTTCGGCATTCTTTCTATTCAATCTTTCAAGTATTTTTACGTCAACGCCTTTCAGATACAGTCGCCTTAAAACGGCAACCGACGCCAAATAGATGATTCCGTTTTTGTTTTTTTCTTCTACGCTAACCGTATTTCCCTCCTTTCCGGTAAAGCGCAGATAGATTATTTAGTTTTTGAAAGGCATAGCCACCGACGCTTCACCAATATCAATTGATCGTTTTTCGTGTCTATGCCTTTCGCATACACAATTAAGTTTTAGATTCCGTTTCCTTTTCGTACTCGGCTTTCAAAGATTCGTATCCTCTGAAAATCAACTGCACTTTCGTGATATGGTGCTTCGCCAAAAAACCGTTGATTTCGTCGAACAAATCCCGCGGAATCATCGTTCCGAAATTGCCGCTTGCCTGCTTACGCTTATCCTTGTTGCGTTCCTCGTAACTTCTTCTTGCCACTCTGCGCGGCGTTGTTTCTTTCTTTTCCATAAAAACCTCCGTATTAGCCTTGTGCAGTAATGGCACAAATCAACGCGCCGATGATGTTCATTACGAAATGCCCGATAATAAGCGCACCCGCTAATGCAAATCTGCCGACTGTTCCTACGATTTTTAATGCTTTCATACCGATACCTCCGTTATTTTACATAAACGATTTCATTTAAGATTTCTTCTTCGATAAGCCTTTGCCTTTCCGTTTCCCTTTTCAGGTTTTCCATAAAATCCTCCGACCTTTTGAAACGCTCTTCTTTCGAGAACTTTTCATACATCGTTTCATACAGTTCGTCGGCGGCTTTATCTACGCCGTGCAAGTATTCGGGAAGATTCGCAATCGTCCAATCGATTCCTTTGTTCTCCAGATATCGTTTCGCAAGCGTTCCGTACTTGCCGTAAACGTGCCTTTCGGGTTTAACAGCCTTTTGATAAACCTTGATTTCCGCTATGGTCAATCCCTCGCCTACTTGCGCATTTTGCACCACTTTTGCTTTGTTCATAAGTTCCACCTCCGATTTTCTTTCGTCGTATCAATACGATAGCACGAGATCCTGCATTTGTCAAGCTGTTTTTACAATTTTTTTTGTGAAATTTTGGCTAAGGACGATCTTTTTTCTTTTTACCCTGCGATTAAAGCCGCGATACCTTTTACAAGGTACGGACAAGCAACGAGAATAGCAAAGATGACGACAAGTCCGATGACGTAATTTTTAATCATTTTTCTCGCCTTTTCTTTATCTTCGTTCTTCTGCGCAATCGCAAAGAATACGCCCATCACGATACTCCATACGCCTGCGGTTGCCAAGAGTACCCACCACATATAAGGCTGATATTGACCGAACAAATATCCGATATACGAAGATACCTGCTCATACTGCTCGCCCATATTCTGCGTGGTAATCGCTCCGCAGTTCGTGCAAACGTAAGTACGGATATTTTCGCCGTTTACTTCTTCCGTTCCCGTGAGTTCGTAGTTATGCCCCGTTGCGGGAATATCCGAATAATACTCTTTCTCGCACTTCGTGCAATGGAATTTTCTCTCGCCTTCCGTTTCGCAATGCGGTTCGCGCACGACTTCCGTTTCATAATCGTGTCCGGTTGCCGGAACGATGTTGTCTTTATATTCGTTTCCGCAAGACAGGCAGGTGTGGAGCGTATAACCTTCGTCCTCGCAAGTTGCGATAAAATACGAATCGGTGAATTTATGTCCCACCGCTTTCAGGATTTCCGTCTTTACGCAATCTTCGCAACGGCGGCATTTCTTTCCGCGATAGCCTTCTTCCGTGCAGGTCGGCGCAACTTCGATTTCTTCATAGTCGTGTCCGAGCGGCGGCACGAACGTATCGTTATATCCCGTCCCGCAACGCAAACAAATATGCGTTGTGTAGCCCTGTTCCAAACAAGTCGGTTCTACAACTTCCTCCTTATAATCGTGTCCGAGCGGACTTACGATTTTCGTTTCGGTCTGCGGACAATCCGCGCACTTCCTTTGCATAACGCCGCTTGCCGTACAAGTCGGCTTCGTCAGACTTGTCCATTCTCCGAAATCGTGTCCCGTTGCGTCTGTATAAGAGTCCGTATAGGTATGACCGCACCTTTCGCACTCGTGGATAGTATTTCCGCGTTCCGTACAGGACGGATCTACAACGATGTCTTTATAACTATGACCGAGCGCGTCCGTATCCCGCTCGTCAACGTAAGAACATACCGAACACGTTCTCTCGTCTTTTCCCAAATCCACGCAAGTAGATTCTTTTACGATCGTCCACTCGCCGTATTTATGTCCTTCGGCTTCTACAAAGTTATCCGTATAGGTGTTGCCGCAGGTTTTGCAAGTATATCTCGTATAGCCTTGCGCCGTGCAAGTAGGTTTTACGATTTTACTTTCATAATCGTGTCCTTTGGCTTCGATAAAATCTCCGTCGTAGCTATCGCCGCAACCCGTACATTTATATATAGTATAACCTTTTTGCGTGCAGGTCGGCGCAACCATAGAATACCTTGCGTAGTAGTGATCGACCGTGAATTTATACGTCGTCGAACGGTTAGCGTCGTTCGTGATGACGAATGTATACTCGCCTTCCTGTTCTATCCACGTTCCGCTTGTATAACCTTTACCGTTCAGCGTTGCCGAGCAGCCCGCTGCCGTCCAGATTACGCATACTTTATGACTGTTATCCGACCTTACTATCGTTGCTTCGGGCGCGTCGATACTCATATACATAAAACAAGTATCGCTCCTGTTGCCAAACCCATCCACCGCATAAAATGCGTAAGTGCCGTTGACCGCCGTTTTTGAAAAGACGACGCTTGAAGTTGTGCTTGCCACAAACGAAGTGCTGTTCGGCGTTTTGTAATACAGCGTTACGCCGCTGTAATTATCCGAAGCGGTAACGTTAAATCCGTCTTTCAACGTTTTCCCGAACCCGCCGACCGAACTCGTAATCGTAGGTCTTGTGTGATCCATTGAAATCGTATAGGTCTGCGAAGCGTTCCCCGCGTTATCTACGCAATAGAACGAATACGCGCCGTCTGCCGTCAGTTGCGTTCCGCTTATGTATTCGGTATAACTCGACGCGCCGGGCTTTTTAACGTAGATTGTTTTTACACCGCTTCCGCTGTCCGTCGCCGTTGCCTTGATATAGTTTGCTATGCTTTTGAATCCGTTCGATACCGAAACATCTCCCGAATATAAAGTCATTGTCGGCTTTGAAGAATCAAGCGTAATGCTTTTCGTCGCGGAAATGTTACCCGCTTTATCTACAGCTCTGAACTGATACGTTCCGCTTGCCGCGCTTGCGGAAATACTTGTTCCCGACGTATAGGTCAACCAAGACGAACTGCCCGGCTTTTTATACTGTAAGTAACTGATTCCGCTCCCGCTATCCGTTGCCGAATATGAAAACGTCTGATTCGTGTAACTTCCCGTAATTTCCGTACCGTTACTGTTCTTAATCTTTCCCGTGGGTTTTACGGTATCGAGATACAGAAAATATGTTCTTGAAGTATTGCCCGCCTTATCTTTTGCATAGAAAGAATACAAACCGTTCATCCCTGACGAAGATACCGTAGTAGACGTACCCATATTACCGTAACTGCTACTGCCGGGCGTTTTTATATAAATAGCGTCCACGCCGCTCATCGAATCGGAAGCCGAAACGTATGTAGACGAGTTCGTGTATTTACCCGTAGACGAAGTCGAAACGTTATTCATTGTAGGCGCGGTGCTATCTATCTTAAACTGAAACGTGAACGAATATGATTTGCTGATACCCGAACGCGGGCTTGTTGCCCATCCTGCGCTAAAACTCGAAGTTACCGTATATGTACCGTCTGCAAGGTTAGAAAGCGAAAACGAGTTGTTGTTTCCTTTTGCCACCGTTGTACCGTTGCCCGAAATGGTTGTCGGGATTTTTACAGAAGAATTTATAATAACGTTGACCGAGTTCGAGCCGATATAACTGCCGCTTTCAAACGTTCCCGTTCCCGACGACGAACTGCCGTAAAGCGTTACCGAATAGTCCACAAAACTATATTGTCCTGTTTGCATACTGTAACTTACGCCTGAACCGCTTGCCGTATTGCTTCCCGTTCCACCGCCCGTTCCCGTTGTGGTTTTCGTAGACCAATTAAACTTGACGGTATATTTCGGCGTGGTTGCCGCATACGCTGTCGTGCCGTTTGCAAACAGACTTGACAAGCCTACCGCAAAACACAACGCGAACACGGCACACAACAGCGTTCGTAAAATGCTTTTCCTTTTGGTTTTTACCACTTAACTACCCTCCTGATACAATATAATTGACCGAAAAAAGTGCGGTATTTGAATTAGCACTTT
>ENA-OOXM01002252-OOXM01002252.1-human-gut-metagenome-genome-assembly--contig:-NODE-2252-length-12780-cov-1.832063_pt1 | contig 12780 bp, 9 predicted proteins | sample MGYA00241589_ERZ501347 | MGnify/ENA primary metagenome ERZ501347 (study PRJEB25962, sample SAMEA2042832) | human gut metagenome | biome: human gut; feature: human-associated habitat; material: faeces...
AACCGGCTGCAGGATCATGCTGGGAACACGCACATTTTCCACATCACATTCCACCTTTTTGGAAAAATGGATATCTCCTGCAAAACGCACATTCAGTATGTAAATATAATTGTCTACTGCTTCCAGCTCTTCCTCCAGTGTAGCATCTTCCTCACCCTTCTTTACATTATAACGGAAAAAATCTGCCATCTTTTCAAGAAAAATTCCTGTATTATCCGCATCCCCCATCATGGCAAGCTGTGCACCTGCATTCAGACTGTTAAACAAAAAATGTGGATTGATCTGCGCCTGCAGATATTTCAACTGTGCTTCTTTCAGATGTGTCTCCATCAGGAGTTCACGTTCTTTCATCTGTGCCTGACGTTCCATACTTTCCTTAAGCTGTTCAATATTCTGCCGGATACTTTCCAGCATCTGGTTAAAACTTCGTGTTACAACACCAACCTCATCTTCAACAACTACCGGAAGCTGAGGTACATTTAAGTTACCCTTTGCAACTTCATGCGCCGTATTGGACAATGCTGTAAGTGGACGGATCATATTACGGACAAGAAGCGTTGTGACTGCAAGACCAAGTGCATATACAACCAGCATAACGAAAATACAGAGTTTATAGAGTACATTCATTGCTGAGAGCAGCAGCTGGTAATTTGCCGAGTTCGTTTTAAATCGTAAATTATTCAGCTTATAAATATAGACATTGATATATTCATAAAGCTCATTTTCATCTTCGTAGGAAGTTTTGTATTTTTCTACATTTCTTCCTCGTTTTGCCTGAACCGTCTCATTTGTCTGTTCCAGATAACTTTCTGACATTCTCCGGATATTTTTTTCCAGCATTTTCACTTCATTATCCAGATTTCGATCATTCAGTTCTTCGATCAGATTCTTGTAATTCTGTTCATAACGATAATAATTTTCCAGAGCTTTTGTGCTCTTGGTATTTAAATATTCATAAACCGTACTCTCTACCTGCTCCAGCGATTCCGAGAGTTCATTCACAGCCGTATTACTGGAAAAGACTGCATCAATTCTTGTAACCGCTGTATGAATCTGCTTAAAGATAAACACATTGATTCCCAGCGCAAACACAAGAACCAGAAGCATAACTCCGCTCAGTCGGGTCTGTATAGAGTTTTTTACGGAAGATATCTCTTTTCCCTGTCTCATTTCTCATCCTCCGTCCTGTAATCCTTTGTATTCTCCTTTGTGATCACATGCTGGTTTACACTATAATAATTATTACTATGTCCAAGTGACAGATACTCATCCAGTGCATTGACGCTGTATCGGCCAATCTCGTCCATATCCAGAGCAATCGCAGAAGAAATGATTTCCTTATCGATGGCATCCAGAATCACATCTGAATAGTAGAATCCGATCACTTTGACATTACCTACCTGGTTATAATCGATCAGTGCCTGATAAACACACTCTGTCACAACTTCGTCCATACATACCAGAACGTCAGGCAGATTTTCATCATTTACAAACATGTCACGTACAAATTCTTCTGTATCAAAATCTGCACTGCTGTCTACACAGTATTCCGTCAGGTCTACAGACTGGCCTGTTTTTTTCTGTGCCTCCAGTTCCTTTTTGACCTGCGAATAGACAAGATTCGTCTCCTGTGTCTTGGAACTGGATGTAGAAAGAAACATGACACTGGTAGTCCCCTGCGCTTTCAGCATGCCGCTGATCTGCTCTGTGTAAGCACTTCCCGTCTGATAACTGTTGAGCCCCACAAAACTGATCCTTCCGGTTGCCGTATCATCTGTCATGACCGTCACCACCGGAATCCCCCCTTTTAACGCTTCATTGATCAGATGCTGCTCTTCTTTACTTCCATCCGCTTCCAGAATGATTCCATCCACCTGGGAAGCAATTCCGATTTTCAGACAGTCTGCCTGAGAATATCCGTTCATCTGTTCAGGAGAAAGAAGTTCTACATACGCATCTTTCTCTTCCGCTTCCTTGGATGCACTCTCATAAACCGATTGCCACATACCAGTATCTTTATCATTGGAGATCATCAGATAATGTCTCTGATAGCTTGCCGCATGCTCTCCTTCTCCAAGCTCTACTCTGTCCAGACTTTTCTGAAAATAAATCCAGATACCGGAAAGAAAAAAGATGCAGCCTGCCAGGATGCAAAAAACTGTCAGTGTAAATTTCTTCATAGCTTTCATTCTTTCTGTTTATTTTTATCAGATATCAGTGTAACATATTCCACTCCATAGTGCAAAAGTGTTGTTGTCCATTTCATATCCAGTTATAAAAAGGGCCATTGCGTTACACGCAATGACCCTCATCATTCATTTTATTGATTTGTTATCTGCTTCTATCATCCATTCTTTCTGTTGGATAATACATCGAATACTACTGCGATCAGAAGTACGGCACCTTTTACTACATACTGCCAGGAATCACCGATACCCATGATTGACATACCCATGTTGATAACACCAAGGAGAAGTGCACCGATTACAACACCACCTACAGTACCACTTCCACCGTATGCAGAAGCACCACCGATGAAACAGGAACCGATTGCATCCATCTCGAAGGAAGTACCTGTGCTACCATTTACAGAACCTACACGTGCTGCACAGAGAAGACCTGCAAGACCTGCAAGAAGTCCCATGTTTACATATGCAATGAAGTAAACTTTGTTTGTATCAATACCGGAAAGCTGTGTAGCTTTCTCATTACCACCAATTGCGTAGAAGTAACGTCCAAATGCTGTTTTGGATGTAATAAAGTTGTAGATCAGGCAGATTGCAACTACCCAGATGAACATTACGGAGATACCTTTGTACTGGAACAGTTTATAGCAGTACCAGAGGATAACTGCTGCGATGATAACAGCTTTGCTGTAATCAGAAAATGCTGTATTCTGACGATATCCTCTTTTTGCTTTGTTTGCTCTGGAACGAACTACATTGAAGATTACATATACAGCAACAACAATACCAACAATCAGTGCTGAATAGTTTGCAGTGTCATCCAGTCCAGGAATATTAATATAAGAAGTAAATACTTTCAGGAAATCTTTGTTCTGGATAGAAACAGTTTTGTTGTCCAGAATCAGACGTCCAAATCCACGGAAGATGAACATACCAGCAAGCGTTGTGATGAATGGAGGGATACGTTTGTAACCGATCCAGTAACCCTGCCAGATACCTACCAGAAGACCAACAACCAGGCAGATGATGATGGTCAGATATGGGTTCATTCCCTTGTTGCTGATAAGTACTGCTGCAAGACCGCCAACCAGGCAGATTACAGCACCAACAGAAAGGTCGATGTTACCACCTGTCAGGATACATAATAACATACCACAGGCAAGAACGAGAACATAACCATTCTGAAGCATTAAGTTTGACATGTTCTGTGCATACAGGAGTCTTCCGTTTGTCAATCCACAGAACAGGATAAATACGATCACCAGTGCAATGACCATTGTATATTTTCTTAAGAAATCTTTTACATTAAATTTCATTTTTTTACCCCTTTCCCAGTAACTGTTCAGTCACTATTTCTTATTTTTTATTCTGTTCCTGCATGATCGAAGCCATGATACGTTCCTGAGTTGCCTCTTCCGCTGTAAATTCACCAGCCAGACGGCCTTCACTCATAACATAGATTCGGTCACACATACCGAGAAGTTCCGGCATTTCAGAAGAAATCATAATGACTGATTTTCCATCTTCTACCATCTTGTTGATCAGGCAGTAGATATCATATTTTGCACCTACATCGATGCCTCGTGTAGGTTCATCCAGAATCAGGATATCCGGTTCTGTAAACATCCACTTACCAAGCAGCGCTTTCTGCTGGTTACCACCGGAAAGGTTACCGATTTTCTGCTCATTGGAAGGAGTCTTGGTTCCCATTTCCTTTGTCATCTCATCTGCCAGATGAACTTCCATATCTGTATTGATGACACCTTTCTCACAGACTTTGGAAAGTCTGGCAAGTGTTGTATTAAATCGAATGGATTCTCCGAGAATCAGTCCGTTTGTCTTACGGTCTTCTGTTACATATGCAAGACCATGACGAATCGCATCGTGCGGATTCTTGAGATTTACTTTTTCTCCCTTGATATAAAGTTCACCAGAAATATTGCTTCCATAGCTCTTACCAAATACAGACATTGCAAATTCGGTACGTCCTGCACCCTGCAGTCCTGAGAAACCGACAACCTCACCTCTATGTACTTTACAGTTGATTTTATTATCTACGATTTTCTCAGGATAGAGTGGATGATGAACGGTCCAGTCTTTTACTTCCAGCATAACCTCTTTGCTGACATTATGTTTTCTGGTAGGATAACGGTCATCCATAGAACGGCCAACCATACCTTTGATGATACGGTCTTCACTTAAATCATCTACACCCTTGGTCAGTGTCTCGATCGTTGTACCATCTCGGATGATCGTACAGCGGTCTGCACAGTAGATGATCTCATTCAGTTTATGAGTGATGATGATAGAGGTCAGTCCGTTCTTCTTGAATTCCATCAGAAGATCCAGAAGCATCTTTGCATCTTCATCATTCAGAGATGAAGTAGGCTCATCCAGGATCAGAAGTTTAACCTTCTTGGAGAATGCCTTTGCGATCTCTACCAGCTGCTGTTTACCTGTTCCGATATCTTTGATCAGTGTCTGTGCAGATTCATGGAGTCCAACCTGTGCCATGTGTTTTTCTGCTTCACTGTATGTTCTGTCCCAGTCAATGCTGCCGCTTTTATTCTTAATCTCGTTTCCGAGAAACATATTCTCGCCAATAGAAAGTAACGGAATCAGCGCAAGTTCCTGATGGATGATAACGATTCCTTTCGCTTCACTGTCATTCAGGTTTTTAAACTTGCATTCCTCACCTTCATAGGTAACTGTACCTGTATAACTTCCATATGGATACTGACCACTTAAAACGTTCATCAGTGTGGATTTTCCCGCACCGTTTTCACCGATCAGCGCGTGAATCTCTCCTCGCTGGACTTCAAGATTTACATTGTCCAGAGCTTTGACACCGGGGAACTCTTTTGTAATGTGATCCATTACTAAAATATTGTCTGCCAAAATGGCGCCCCCTTTCAAAAACCCGGGCGGGGCTCTTCCCCCCGCCCTAAAATTTCAAATTACATGTTTTATTGGTTACTTAAACAATTTTTTCTGCTTACTGTGCTGGATGAAGATATCCGTCATCGTCCTGTGTATAGTATCCTGTGTCAACCAGTTCTTCTTTCATGTTGTCTTTTGTTACAACTGTAGGAACCAGAAGGAATGATGGGCATTTATGTCCTTCAGATGTTTCATAGGATTCTGTATCATATGCACAGTCGAAATCCCATTTGGAGTTTGTGATCAGAGAATCATCAATTGTGTCACCTTTCAGCATTGCTTCTGCAAGGTCAAGAGTAACAACTGCTTCGTTTGCAACTGCTTTGTAAACTGTCATGGACTGTTTTCCATCTACGATGTTTGCAAGGTTAGCTTCGTCACCGTCCTGTCCTGTGATCAGAACGTCGTTTTTGCCTGCATAGTCAGATTCGATTGCCTGTGTAACACCGAGTGCTGTGGAGTCATTGGAGCAAAGAGCTACATCCAGCTGAGTTCCATCTGCATAGTAGGAAGCGAGGATGTTCTGCATTCTCTCGAGTGCTGTCTGTGTATCCCATGCTGCTGTTGCTACGGAATCGAAATCAGTCTGTCCGGAAACTACATTCAGTGTGCCTGCATCCAGATACGGTTTCAGAGTGTCATAAGCACCGTTGAAGAAGTATCCTGCATTGTTATCTGCCGGGTCACCTGCTGTGAACTCGATGTTATATGTTTTATCACCTGCATTGTCAAGATCCAGAGTATCGATTACGTACTGGCCCTGCAGAGTACCTACTGTATAGTTATCGAAGGAGATATAATAGGAAACTGCATCGGATTTGATCAGACGGTCATAAGCGATAACCGGGATTCCTGCATCTGCTGCTTCATCCATAACTGTATTAAGTGCTTCACCATCGATAGCTGCAACTACCAGGAGGTTAACTCCATCGGAGATCAGGTTCTGGATATCATTTACCTGACGGTCTGTTTCGTTATCGGAGTATGTCAGCTCTACATCATAGCCAGCTGCTTTGAACTGTTCTTCCAGATAAGAACCATCTCTGTTCCAACGTTCCAGAGACTGTGTTGGCATTGAGATACCAATCTTTCCGCCTTCAGCTGCTGCATCATCTGCAAGTACCGGAACTGCACAAGATGTGATTGCCATTGTTGCTGCCATCGCTAAAACTAATTTTTTCTTCATAAAAGAAACCTCCCATTTTTGTTTTCGCTCTTTAGCTATTTCGTATAGCTTTTTGATGAAATTATAATACCATATGGATATATTAAACAAAATGGACTGTTTTTTGATATATCTTTCAATTTTTGTGATAAAAAAACATCCAGATGGCATGCATCTGGACATTTTCGATATGTTCATTAAAAAAACAATAATTTTGTGCTATTGACAGGTTATCTCTCACTACGTTCGTATCAACCTGTATGTCTCGGGATATTCTCAGACAACAGTCTGCTGTATGTTACCCCTGTTTACTCTTCTGCATCAAGTGTACGGATTCTCTGAACAAGTTCTTCACAGATTTCCAGTTTATCCTTACCGTCTGTCTCGATCACAATATCAGCTGCTGCCTGGTATTTCTCACGACGTTTTTCCATCAGGCCTGCAATAAAGTCAACGTTCTTGTTGCCTTCCAGAAGTGGTCTGTCGTGATTATCTTTGACACGGCTTAAGATTGTCTCTGGTTTGGCTGTCAGAAGTACAACGCGTCCATTCTTCTTCATTTCGACTACATTGCGTTCTCTCATCGGCACACCACCGCCACAGGAAATAACTACATTGGTCTTGGACTGCATTTCTATAAGAAGTTCTGTCTCCAGATTACGGAAATACTCTTCTCCATATGTCTCAAAAATATCAGAAATGGACATTCCCTCTCTCTCGGCAATGATCTGGTCCATCTCTACAACTTCCATTGCGAATACTGTCTTCAGGAAATCAGAAATCGTAGATTTACCTGCACCCATGAAACCGATCAGTACAATATTGTAATCAAACAGTTTACGTGCCTGGATTCTCTTACTGTTTCTGGTAATTTCTTCAAAAACAGCAGTCACTTCATCTTTATGGCGTCTGCCTTCCATTCTGCGGTTCAGCCATTCTCTCTGTTTTGCTTCCTGCTCCGGCTGAAGGATCGGAATATCATTTGCTTCTTTGTAAGCCATGATATCTTCTACGATTCTGTTACGCATAAGTAATGCATCCAGCACGATCTCATCACACTGTCCAAGGCTCTCTCGAAGTACTTCCAACTGATTCATATGTATCGTTCCCTCTCTTATAAACAAATTTATCGCTGTGAACACTTTATATTCCCTTTGTTCACTGCATCACTATTTGCTCATTATAACAGTTATTTAGCACGTTAACAATATAAAGTGGGAACTTTTTTTATTACTCCGCATTTTTAAGCGCCTCACCCATCGGTACTTTCCGGATTTTTTTGTATTCCAGAAGTGCAACCACTGCATATGTCACAAGTCAGATCACAAACATCTGTACATAGATCATCGGGTCGATCCAGAGCGCGATCCATCCGGAGATACTCTGCAGCATCATTTCCCTGAACAGAACTTCCATGATCGTAGTCTCAATTGGAAGGCTGATCAGAAGGCACAAAACAACCACGATCGACGTGGACAAGATGTATAGCCTGCTGATCTCACCATTGGTATAACCAAGAATCTTCGTCATCGAAATCGACTGTGCATTTTTTTCAATTATGATCTTAGAGAGAAGATATATCAGGATCATATAGATTGCAACTGCAAATAAATTTACCATCCCCATCATACTTCCCATGGAGACATTCAGCTGTCTGCTGATCTTGGTCAGTGCATCCAGATCAATCACAGAACCGATGTAGCTGCTGTCGATATCTGTAATCTCTGAATTGCTGAAATATCCGCTGAAATAATCATCACCCAGATCAAAGGTCTGATTCAATTCCTCCTGTGGCATGAAAATACATAGACTGCCATTATAATCATAAATTCCACTGATTTTAAAAGTATACTCGTCATCCTCATATTTTTCTTTGAGTGTGATCGAATCTCCCGGTTTCAGCAGGAATTTATCTGCATACGCTTTTGAAATATACACGCCATCTAAAAAATCCACATCAATGTACTTGCTGTCATCGTGAACGCCATAGAGTGTTACTTCTTCACTTTTGTATTTGGTCGGAAGTGTGTTCAGTGAGTAAGCACTGAATTCTTCTGCGTCTTCATTATCTGTTTCTGCGTCATGTGCAAACAACAGCATATCCAGCATACTTTCAAGCTTATTACTGCCACCCATCACACTTACCGGCATTGAAAGCATATACTGGTATTTTGCCAGCATATTGTTCTGGATCTCCAGCTGGTAATGATCCAGTGCGGACGGGAGCAGAAGGCCAAACATCAGAAGCAGATTTGCAAATATGATCCCCACAAAAAGGACAAGATAATTGCTGATATTCTGAAAGATCACGCGTAGGCGGAATCTGTGAAAAATTTTCATTCGCGGACTGAGATAAACCGCACGTCTCTGCTTTCTGGAAGAAAGATCTCTTCGCAGAAATTTAAGCGGTGACAGCTTCAGCTTATGATGCAGGACCGCATAGTTAACTACAAACATAATTATTACCGGAACTACTGTCGTCATAAGAAAAGCTTCTGCATTCCAGATTGTCACATAAGTCGGCAGACTGTAGCTTCCATAATACATACCGGCACATACATCCTTAAATGCCGTATAACCTAAAATATTGCCGATCAGCGCGCCCACCAGCGTTACGATCACCGGAAGAGTCATATAATGCCGGATCAGCTCATTTTTTGTATAGCCGGATGCCCGAAGCGTTCCGATGACACCAGCTTCTTTTGCAATCGTATTACTGGTCGTGATGCCAAATACAAAAGCCATGATCACGATGATGATATAGAGAAGCATGATCATCATTGCCTTGTCACTTCCCATATCATCTCCAGTAAATATAATCGCCTGATTCTGATATTGCGGCACAAAATTTTCCAAAGTGACAACTTTTCCCATTGCCTTCATCAGATCTTCCGAAACATTCTTTTCCTCAAGTTCTGTCTGCGGTTTTTCATTGTAGGTCCATGCATAATTATATTGCAGCTTATCCTGATCCAGAGAATCAAATTCTTCATCCGTCACTACGCCTACTCCAAACTTTACAGCATCAAACATAGAATCGTTATTATTCTGAAACAAACAGCTGTAATCTGATAATGCAACCAGCCCGGTGATCGTCCAGGACTTTGTCCCATCATCCAGAGTATCTCCAATCTTCAGTGAATTATTATCTGCGTACATACGGTCAATTGCGATCTCACCGGTTTCTGACGGTAATTCTCCGTCCATCAGGCATATTTTATCCACCTCTGTACGATTCTTGAAAAAGCGCATTGTGCTTCCATTTGAAAGAGAATCTTCTATATAATAGTTTTCATAGATTTTGACACCTTCCTCTTCAATTGCCTCGCGCTGTCCTCGATACAGACGCTCTCCGGTACGAAAATTTCCATCTTCAATATTGTATTTTTCAAATCCTTCATCGTATGCCTGGATCATGCTCCCATCTGCAACCAGAAATCCGGACACCATACCGATCGTCGCAACCATCAAGATGAATACAACCAGATATTTTCCAATCTCCCCTTTCAGTTCACGGGGAATTCTTTTTCTCAGAGGACTTTTCATAGCACCGCCCCCTTACCAGTCAAGATCCATCGCAGGAATCTTATGCTCGTTCTGATAGTTTTTACGGATCATTCCATCTCGAAGTTTTACCACACGATCTGCCATGTCCTTGATCGCATCATTATGTGTTACCATGATCACAGTATTTCCGTATTTCTGGTTCACTGTTTCGATCAATTTCAGAATTTCCTTGGAAGTATTGTAATCCAAGGCACCGGTCGGCTCATCACAGAGCAGAATATCCGGATTCTTTACAATTGCACGCCCAATCGCGGTTCTCTGCTGCTGTCCACCGGAAAGCTGATTCGGAAGTTTCCTCTGATGCTCAAAAAGACCAAGTGTATGCAGAAGCTCATCCACATCCAGTGCCCGGTCACTTAAATAAGCACCCACCTCAATATTCTCCCTCACAGTCAGATTCGGAATCAGGTTGTACATCTGAAAGATATAGCCAAGATGTTTCCGTCTGTACTGAGAAAGTTTCTTTTCTTTCATATCAGCCAGTTTTTCGCCTTCGATAGAAATACTTCCACCATCTGCGTTCTCGATTCCACCGATAATATTCAGCAAGGTGGATTTACCGGAGCCCGACGGCCCCAGAAGTACACAGAATTCCCCTTTTTCAATATCCAGGTCCAGCCCTTTCAGAACATCTACTTTGCTGTCCCCGGTACCAAATGATTTCTTAATATCCCGAATTTCCAAAAACATAAGTTTCTCCTTTTCATACCTTTGCCAACCTTATCGGTTAGTTGTATCTATACTTATGTTAGTTTAGGCTATCCGTTTTGTCAAGAAAATTTGCTTCATCTAACTATTTTCGAAAAAAAAATCCGGCCCTGCACAAAGCAAAGCCAGAACTTTTTCTACATTATAAATTCCATTATTCTCTCTACAATAAATACCGCCGCGCACGCGAACAACGCAACCGTAAGAAGACTCTTTTCACGATATGCCACGATCAGTGCTACGATCAGTCCCGCAGCACCGGAAATAATACCGCCTGCTGTCGCAGTCAGAATTGCCGGAAATGTCATAGCAGCAAGACATGCATATGGCACATAGTACAGAAAGGATTTTACAAACGGACTGGTGATCTCCCTTTTGAAAAGGACCAGTGGAAGCATACGAATCAGATATGTTACGCCTGCCATCACCAGAATATACAGATATACATTCGGTTTCATATCAGTTTGCTGCCTCCTTTTCCTCTGTTTCTTTTTCCTCAACCGGGCAGAAATGTGCTGCCAGCCCTGCTACCAGCAATGTCGTGATAATGATCACAAATCCGGTAGAAACTTTATTCAGTACCGGAACCACTGCAAATAACGTACTCACAGCCATCGCTCCGATCACTACACCAAGAACAGCTCGATTTTTCTTTGCCGGTGGAATGATCACCGCAAGAAACATTCCATAGATTGCCACACTCAGTGCACTTACCAAGAAATCCGGAAGCAGGCTTCCAGAAACAGCTCCTGCCAGTGTTCCCAGTGTCCATCCCGGAATCGCGACACACATTACACCATAATTATACCACGGACTGATTCTTCCCTCCTGACTTGCACTGACACCAAAAATCTCATCTGTCACACCAAACGCAACCGCAAGTCTGTGTCCATTGGAAACACCTTTTTCCAGTTTCTGTGACAGAGAAAAAGACATCAGACAGTATCTTAAGTTGATAACCAGCTGCGTCAGTGCCATCTCCCACAGCGAACCACCGGCTGCAATGATTCCAATACCTGCAAACTGTCCTGCCGAGGTAAGATTTGTCAGTGAGATCAGAACTGCCTGCCATGCAGTCAGACCTGACTGAATAGCCATGATCCCAAAGGTAAAGGATACCGCAAAGTATCCCAGGCCAATCGGAATTCCATCCTGAAGGCCTTTCCCAAAGCTTGTTTTATTCATGCCTGTATCAGTCCTCCAGTGAATTCAGTACACGGAATCCATTATTGCTCAGTACATTCTCTGTCACAAATACATCATCTGTCTGAAGGATCATGATCGGAAGGCTGTTTTCTCTATGATAGGATGTATAAATATAATCCAGATTCACATTACAGTTGCCAAGGACCTGCAGTACGGTATTCAGTCCGCCCACTTCATCTTTCAGGTCTACAGCAATGACCTCTGTCACACGATTCATATATCCATTCTCACTCAGAAGTTTCTCTGCTTCATCTGCCTGGTTTGTTATCATACGAAAAAGAGCAAACTCCGGTGCATCAAAGCATGCAAATCCATAAATATCAATTCCTGCTTCTGCCAGAAGTTCGGTGACTTTCTGAAGACTTCCTGCTTTATTTTCAATAAATACAATGTTCTGTTTGATCATTTTCTCTCTCCTCGTCCTATGCATAAATAAATTAAAACTTGCATATTATACCAACTTTATCCATTATACTCACGTTTCTTTCAAATGTAAACCTTTGCAGTGGACAAAAAAATCCTGCGGAAATGTTCTGTACGTTTTCTTTCTGTACACCAAACCCTTCCACAGGACTCTTTTCAGTAGAACTTATCCACCTGTATTCTTTTAATCTAACTCTTCATCCACATATTTCTGAATATTGGATGCATTTACATATTTCTTCAGATGTTCTCCATCCGTAATGACCAGTGTCGGTGCCTGCATAATGCCAAACTGACGTGCCATATCCGGATTCTTCTCTGCATCAATGATCTCCAGATCTTCACCTTCCAGCATCTTCTTTGCCATGCGGCAGTTTGGACAGGTGTTGGTTGTAAACAGATATTTATGTGTTTCTACCGGCTCGATCTTGACATCATCATCTGTCACTGTAACCATACTGGTATGGACTTTCTTAAGTTTGGAGTGAAGCACATCATACAGTGTACGGTTCTTGTACTCCTGTGTCTTACCATCATTCCAGTTCTGTACCGGACGGTAGTAGCCGGTGATACGGCTGGAAACTT
>ENA-OOXM01002254-OOXM01002254.1-human-gut-metagenome-genome-assembly--contig:-NODE-2254-length-12777-cov-2.360163_pt1 | contig 12777 bp, 3 predicted proteins | sample MGYA00241589_ERZ501347 | MGnify/ENA primary metagenome ERZ501347 (study PRJEB25962, sample SAMEA2042832) | human gut metagenome | biome: human gut; feature: human-associated habitat; material: faeces...
GGACTGATTTATCCATTATATTGCGCCGGCCGCAGCCTTTTTATGGGAAGTGCCTTGCGGGGCCCTGAAAGTTCCCTGATTTTCTCGGTGGCGTTACTGTTTGTTCGAACGCGACCTCTATAGTGGGCATATGAGTGAAATTCAGCCGTTGCCGCAGTTCCCGCCGCAGCGTGCGCCGCAGCACGACCAGCAGCGCGAACAGCAGCGTATGGGGGAGCGGATGGACGATTCTTGCGATGACATGCCCACCGTGCCGATTCCGGCACGCAAGGTGGTCACCACCTTCGACGCGGCCTCCAGACATGAGCGTCTTGAAGTCAAACCGCCGCTGACCAGGCTGTTCCGCCGCACGATCACCAAAGCATTCAGCGTCTGGCTGAAATTCTCGACCGCATTGGTACGGTCGCTCGACTGGTATCCACGTGTCGAACCCTACGTCGGCTATGGCACCGAACATTACTCCCGACTGATCTGCCGTACCGTATACGGCCCGTTCAAACGGCAGGCCGGCCGCCTGATTCGCGGCATCCGTGGCATGCTGATGGTGCCGTCCCCGCATACCAAAGTGCGGATCGCCATCGATGACGTGCCCATCGAAACAGTGCAGGTGGGTGCGTCGGAAGTATACGACGCGATCGACAGCAATCCTGATATTTCCAGCGAATTCGCGGCATCCGACGATGCCGGCTACCTCGACCTCGTGGCCGAGCATTCGCTCGAACCGGGCATCCACAACGTCTCGTACAAAGTGCGCAGCCGCAAGCCGGTCAACGCCAATCTTTTCACCATTCCCAGCGGCACCAAAGTGGGCGTGATCTCCGACGTGGACGACACCATCATGGTCACGCAGGCGCCGCGTCTGATGAAGGCCGCCTACAATCTGCTGCTGCTTAATCCGCGCAAAAAAGTGCCGGTGGCCAGCATGAACCTGCTGTTCAACCGCATCGCGGACATGTTCCCGGACGCGCCGTTCTTCTACCTGTCCACTTCGCCATGGAATGTGGAAAGCTCGATCCGCCATTTCATTACGAACCACGGTTTTCCGGAAGGGCCGCTGCTGCTGCGCGACCTTGACCCGAGGCCGAAAACCTTCATTCCGTCGGGCGTGCAGCACAAGCTTGAATACGCCGAGCAGCTGATGGCGGATTTTCCCGATATGAAGTTCATTCTGATCGGCGACGACGGGCAGAAGGATCCGACCACATACGCCACGATCGCACGCCGCTACCCGGGGCGTGTGCTGGCGATCGGCATCCGGCAGCTGTCCCCGCGCGAAGTGACCGGCAATTTCGGTTCCGTCGCCGGGCGCGTGGCCACGCAGCCGATGCCGGTCACCGACGTGCCGGTATTCACGGGAACGACCGGATCGAACATCATGAAAACCATGCTGCCGTTCCTGAAACAACAGATGGGCGTCTGACTTTTTCGTACGCCCAGAGCAGGGGTTGCGTGCCGCGTGGGATTGGGAATGCAATGCCGGTATAATCGCGTGCATGACTGATTTTCGGGGTGAACAGGGCGCAACGGGCGCGCGAGAAAGCGACGAAAGCGTGCAAGACAAATGCGGGATGCCGATCGCGAAGCGTGTGCCGAAGGAGCGCGTATTCCACGGCGACACCTTCATCGACGAGTACGAATGGCTGCGCGACAAGGAATCGCATGACGTGCAGGATTACGTCGCCGCGCAGAACCGGTATTGCGAGCAGCGCATGGAACCGTTGAAAACCCTACGCTCCACACTGTTCGACGAGCTCAAGTCGCACGTTCAGGAAAACGACATGTCCGTGCCGACACGCATGGATGGCTACTGGTATTTCGTACGCACCCAGGAGGGCCAGCAGTATGCGGTGCAATGCCGTGTGCCGATTCGAAGCGCAGACGATTGGGATCCGCCAACCATTGAAATCGGCGTGCCTATCGACGGCGAACAAGTGGTGTTCGACACCAATGCCGAAGCGCAAGGCCATGATTTCTTCCGTATCGGCGGCATGGATATTTCCAAAGACGGACGTTGGATGCTGTACGGCACCGACACCAGCGGCGACGAACGTTACGATTTCCGCATCCGCAGCTTGGAAACCGGCAAGGAACTGCCGGAAGTGTTCAAGGGCATCGGTGGCGCCTGCTTCACACCGGACGCGCAATGGGTGTTCTATGTGAAGCTCGACGACGCGTGGCGTCCATACGCGGTGATGAGGCACCGCGTCGGCACCCCCGTCACCGACGATGTGGAAGTGTATCACGAACAGGACGAACGATTCTGGGTGGGCATCGGCCTGTCGTTCGACGAACGCAATCTGGTGATCGGCACCGGATCGAAAACCACTACCGAAGTGCTGCTGCTTTCCACCGACGATCCGGAAGGTGAATTCCGCGCGTTCATTCCGCGCGAGCAGGACGTGGAATACGACGTGAGTTTCAGCCGTTTCGAAGGTGCCGGCGAACGCGGTGAGGATATTCCGCTCGCCGTGGTCTATCACAATGCGTTGAACCCGAATTTCGAAATCGATGTGATCGACATGCGCTCCCATGAGCCCCCGTACCGTTTGGGTGAGGGCGTGCGTGTGGCCGTCGGTTCGCCGTACGGATGCGAGTATGGCGACGAGGTCGAACCGGGCGCTTCTGGGATGCCGATCGGCACACCGTATTCCAATCCCTGCAATCCAGCCATTTTGCAGGGTGCGCATGGTCTTGGCATTGAGGGGATCTCGATTCACCGGCATTATGTGGCGCTGCAGTACCGGGCGGAAAGCCTGACGCATATTGCGGTGATGACGAAGGATGCCGCTGCGGAGGATTTTCTTGCGGGGCGTCCATGGAAGTTCACCGAGCTGGTTCCCCACGCGTTGGAAGACGATTGGGATGTCGACGAGTCGGTGGACGAGATCAACGAGGAACGTGCCGAAGTGTGGGGCGCGCTCGACCAATTGGCCGCCGCGGGGTCGGCCGTGCATGGGGTTTCCCGCAAGGCGATGACCTCATCGGATGGCGCGACCGCCGATGCGATGCCGGGGGAGACCCGGCGCTTGTATTCGATTGGTGTGGGAGGTAATCCTTCGTATGATGCGCCCCGCATGCGCTACTCGTTCTCCAGTTACACGCGTCCCGGCGAACTGCATGATATCGATCCGGCGACCGGCGAGGATCGCCTGTTGAAGCGTGCCACGGTGCTTGGTGGATTTGAACCGCGCGAATACATGGAGCGCAGGGTGTGGGTTACCGCCCGCGATGGCGAGCGCATTCCTGTTTCCTTGGTGTGGCGCAGGGATGTGCCCGCGTGTGATTCGGCGATGTTCGTTACCGGGTATGGCGCGTATGAGATCAGTTCGGATCCGGGATTCTCGGTGTCTCGCATCAGCATGCTTGATCGTGGTGTGCTTTATGCGGTGCCGCACATTCGCGGCGGCGGTGAGATGGGTCGTGCCTGGTATGAGCAGGGGCATTTGCTCAATAAGAAGCATTCGTTTGAGGATTTCGTTGATGCCGTGCGTGCGTTGCAGCGTGCCGGTTTGGCGTCGCCTGCTCGCACGGTGGCCGATGGCGGTTCCGCCGGTGGCCTGTTGATGGGTGCCGTGGCGAATATGGCTCCCGAATGTTTCGCGGGCGTTGAGGCGGATGTGCCTTTTGTGGATGCGTTGACGTCGATTCTTGATCCGTCGTTGCCGTTGACGGTTACGGAGTGGGATGAGTGGGGCGATCCGCTGCATAATGCGGACGTGTACAGGTATATGAAGGAATATACGCCGTATGAGAATGCGCCGTCTGATGCAAATGATGCGCGGGTTGCGGTTTTTCCCAAGATTTTCATTACCACGTCGATGAATGACACTCGTGTGCTGTATGTGGAGCCGATGAAATGGTTGGCCCGACTGCAGCGTGCGGGCGTGGATGCCGTGGCGAAGATTGAGGTTGAGGCTGGTCATGGGGGTACGTCTGGAAGGTACAAGCAGTGGGAGGAGATCTCCTATGAGAATGCTTGGTGTCTTTCGATGATGGGTATCACGCATTGATCCGGTTTGTGGGACCTTTCATGTTCGGATGAGGTCGGTTTCGGAACGGTCTGTTGTTATGTGACGGGGTGCACCGTATGGCGCACCCCGTTTTGCAAACGCTTCCATTTGCAGTTTGTTTCATGAAACATTGAAACAGGTCGGGTGATTGTTTTCGGCGTTTCTTGCAGAATCCTCCGATTTAGGGGTGTTCCGTCAAACGTTTTTTTCAACTTTTGACGGCATGTTAAACCTTTTATAAGGTCATGCTTGCACCCGTTTTCAGAGTGTTTCATTGTCTGTGCGGGGTGGTCTCGTAAGGTCCAGAGAAATAGTAGGTTTACGGGTAAAACCGACTAGATTGCATTGCGACCAGGGGGAAGAATGGCAGGCATGCATAAAGCCGTAAGTGAGCGGCATGGAATGACAACGATTGCCGCGTTGGTGGCAATCGTTGCGATGATCTTCGCAAGTGTGATCGCAGCGCCGCAACGCGCGTATGCTGAGGAATACAATATCAGCGATCTCGGTTGGGTTGACAAGGACGACACCTCCTTCGAAATCAGTTCCGACGGAGGCAAGACGTGGAAGCCGTACATTTCCGGCATGCAAGTCAACTACGGTGATCAGATCCGCACCGAACTGCATTGGAAAGTGCCGAACGACGTCAAAATCAACGAGGGCGACACCTTCGTCTACGACCTTCCCGGCAATCTGGAATACAAATCGAACGAGAAATACCCGATCTACAACGGTGGCGACGTGGTCGGCTACTACACCATCGACGGCGACAAAATGGTGGCCACCTACACCCGCGGCGAATCGGCGGGGTCCAACATCGAAGCGTTCGTGACCACTGACGGAACCATCACCTCGAACAAAACCGGTGGTTCGGCTGGCGGCGATACCAGCTTTACCTTCCCCGGATATGGCACCATCACCGTGAACGTGGAGGGCAAACACAGCGTCAACGTGGTCAAACGCCCGGCAATCTCCACTTCCGACGCATCCACCTACGATTTCGTTTTGGAAGTGACCTCTACAGGCACGAACACCGGCGTGACCATAGACGACACCATGGGCGGCCTGCTGACCTTCGTGGACGGATCCGTGCACATCTACACCGACGCCGACTGCAAGAACGAATACACGGGCGCATGGCAATCCTCCAAAACCGACGACCATAATTTCAACGTCACCATCGGCTCCATGGGCGACGGTGAGAAACTATACGTGCGCTACTCGGTGAACGCCGACAAAGACAGCGTCATCAAGGCATGCCGCGAGGCCGGCAATTGCAGCAATGCCACCGAAAACAAAAACAAGGTGACCTATTCCAGCAACGAAGACGTCAACAAGAAGGAAACCAGCAACTCCATCTGGTTCAACTACAGCGACTGGTATGTGAACAAAAGCGCAACCGCAGCAAAAGACGAAAATGGCACGCAAGGCTTCACTTGGAACATCACCATCGGCGCTGGCGAAGGCCAATCCGTCGACGGAGCCACCGTCAAAGATCTGCTCGACAAGAACAACCTCAAGGAACCGACCGGAGATCTGGTGCTCAGCTGCTACAACAGCGGCGACTGGAAATCCGTGTGTCCGACCGGCTCGCCCGGCGCATATACGGACGACGACCCGTACAATCCGCAGCATTACATCAAACTTAGCTGGAGCGATCTCGTAGCAGGCACCGTGACCCTGCCCTCCGGCGGCTACGACCATTTCCAAATCCAGTATTGGACCGAAGCGAAAAACGTGCCGGTCGAAGGAAGCGGCGAACACCAGAAATACAAGAACGAAGTCACCGTAAAACCTCAGGATGGAACCGGCAAAACAGCCACGGCCGAACCTCAACTCGGCACGGACGCGGTCGAACTGAAGAAAACATGCACGTCGCCGGCATCCGAAGCGAAGAACCTGACGTGGGTGACCAGCATGAAAGCCTTGGAAGACCTCACCAACGCCGAACTGACCGACAAGCTGGATGTGGACGACAGCGGCAAGGATCTGGGATCCAAGCAAACCTTGGTGAAAGACAGCATTAAAGTGTACACCGACGCCGCCCTGACGCAGCAATACGCGGGCGGATACACGACAGAGGCCACCGATAGGGGATTCACCATCGTGTTCGCATCATTGCCCAAAGGCACTACGGTGTACGTGCAATACCAGTCCACCGTCAACGACGGTGTGACCGACGAAACCGTGTGGAACCGAGCTTCGGCATTGAACAAAACCTCCACGGCGAAACACCAGCATCGCGGCGACGTGCTCGGCAAGGAAGACGCCAACCAGTATTGGGACCAATACGGGTACGGCTACACCGCCAACTCCAAAGGCGTGATCCGCTGGCGCATCAAAGTGCATGACGTGATGTCGGACGCCGAAAACATCGTGGTGACCGATACGTTGCCCGTCCACACGCGGTACGACGCGAAATCGTTGAAGATCTTCGACGCTTCCAGCACCACAAAAATGCTGTCCGGAGTGAGCGCCAAAGACAACGGCGACGGCACGGTGACCTTCACCATAGCCAAGGGTACCCCGGCGTTCAGCCAGGCGAAGACCTCGGCTGGTGTGCTCATCGTGTATGAGACGAGCATCGACCCGATCACCGCACCTGATTGGGGAAATTACGAGAACAAGGCGCACATCGACATTGATGGCAGCGCCGGAGGCGACGCTTCCGCCACAGTGGGCGCGAGCAAGCCGAAACTTCTTGACAAAAACGGCAAATACGATGCCACGACCGCGCCGAACGTGAACTACACGGTCAAAGTCAACCCGAATGCGGACACGCTTAACAAAGGCAACAACCTCACTCTGACCGACACCATGGGTCAGGCACTCGACCTCAACGCCAACAGCGTGTCGATCATGGACTCCGACAATGGAACCGCCATCAACGGTGCAACATGGTCATACAATCCGCAGACCCGCGAACTAGTGTTCTCCATTCCCGACGCCCGTGCATGCACCATCACCTACACGGCCGCGGTGCAGCTCAAACCAGGCGAAAGCTTCGGATCGCTGGGCGGCAACAAAATCGTGCTCGCCGGGTATGAGAACAACGGCGGAACCTCGCAGAACACAATCACCGGAACCGTGCAGCAGAGCAAAGGCGGCATGAAATACGACCAGAGCACACTGCAGATCTACAAGTACGCGGATGGCGATCTCGGCAAGCCGGCGGGCAGCGCCACCTTCAAAGTGGAAAGCGTCACCGGATGCAACTTCGTGTCGTCTACGGCCGATGCCGACGGCACCTGCAATGGTACGGTTGGCAAAGAAATCACCAAGCAGCTGACCACAGGAGCATCCAACGGACTGTCCGACCGACTGCAGCTGGACTACGACACCGTATATAAGGTCACCGAGCTGACAGGTCCGGACGGCAAAGTGCCCGGCAGCACTGATTCGCAATACGAGAAATCCGCTCCGCTCTATGTGATATTCCCCGGACATGACGCGCAGACCGCTGCCGGTGCATACGACGGACGATACGACAACAAAACCGTTACCGTAGACGGGCAAAGCGGCAAATTGATCGTCGCCGTAGCCAAAGACAGCGACGGCAAGACGACCACATTGGGCAACTACCGTTGGAACTGCAGCAACGACCACAAAACGAAGTTCAAGGTGCAATTCACAAAGGTGGATGCGGCGAATGCCGGTGTACCCGTCGACGGTGCCACCATGCAGCTGACTCGTGTCGGATCGTCGCAGGTGGAATCCGATTGGACATGGACCACCTCCGGCAGCGAGACGAAAACGCTCGAACTCCTGCCCGGACGGTACAAGCTGACCGAAGCCAACGCACCGGACGGATACCAAGTCATGGATCCGATCATCATTCTGGTCGGCGAAGACGGCACCATCACCGTCGACGGCAAAAATGTGACCGGTAGCGACGGCATCGGTCACGTGCAGGCGGAGGACGCACCGAAAACCACGTCGTTGACTGTTACGAAAACATGGAACGACAATAACAACCAGGACGGCAAACGCGCATCCGTCACCTTCGATTTGTACCGCAAGACCGACGGCGATGCCGCTTATACGAAAGTCGACGGGCAAAGCCGCATACTCAATCCCGACAAGAGCGATAAAGTGCAATGGATGGGACTGCCGGTGAAAGTCGACGGCAAAACCGCGGCCTACAAGGCCGTCGAAACCACGACGCTGGGCGGGTACGACTCGCAATGCGCTGACGTGCAATACAACACCGACGGTTCGGCTGCCGCCGAACAATGCACCAACACGCACACGCCCGAAACCACGTCGATCGGCGTTGAAAAAACATGGGACGACGCCAACAACCAGGACCAGAAGCGCCCTGACAGCGTAACCGTGCATCTGTTGAAAAACGGAGAGGAAACCGATCAAAGCGTGACACTCGATGCGGTTGGAAACTGGCAGAACGGCAGCGCGTTCACTAATCTGCCCGTCTACGAGGATGGCAAGAAGATCGTGTATACTATACGCGAAGATACGGTGAGCGGCTACACCACGCACATCACCGGCTCGCAAACCCAAGGTTTCGCCATCACCAACACGCACCACCCCGAAAACGAGGAGGTGTGCTTCTCCAAGCAGGACCTCAAGGGTACGGAGATCGCAGATGCCACCATGCGCCTCACCGGTACGCTGAATGATGGCACCGAATTCGAAACGCAGACCTGGGGAAGTGAGCGGGATAAGTCGAAGAGGATCAAGCTCAAGCCCGGCACCTACACCTTGACCGAAACCAAGGCGCCGGATGATTATCTGGTAGCGGATCCGGTCGAATTCAAAGTCGTGAGCGACGCCGTCACCGGCAAGCTCAGCGTGCAGATCAAGCAAACCGATGGCACATATGCCGACGTGCAGGACAATACCATCGTGATGACCGACCAGTACCGGACGCATCAGGTGACCGTCAATAAAAACAGTCTCACCAGTGGCATCACCAATATCGACGGCGCGCAGATGAGCATCACCGGCACCACCTTGGACGGCAAGGCGATCGACGAGATCACCTGGACCAGCAAGGGCGGCGAACCCGGCGAACTCACCCTGCTACCCGGCACCTACACCCTGCGTGAAAAGGTGGCGCCGGACGGCTATGAAACCGCGGATGACATCGTATTCAGCGTCGGGCTCGACGGCAGCGTGACCATCGACGGTAAGAAGCAGGATTCCAACGTCGTGACCATGAAAGACAAGCCCAGTGAAAGCGGCATCCTGTTCTCCAAAACCAAGGTCGGCGGCGGCAGCGAGCTGGCTGGAGCGGAATTCTCCATAACCGGCAAAACTTTCGAAGGCAAGACCATCGACGAAATCACCTGGACGAGTGGCGGCGGATTGCCCAAGCAGTTCCAGTTGCAGGATGGTGTGTACAAGCTCACCGAAACCAAGGCACCGGTCGGCTATGAAAAAGCGAGTGCGGTCAACTTCACCATTTCCCGCGGCGAAGCGTATGTGAACGGCAAGCTGGTGGATGGCAACACCATCCGCGTCGAGGATCGCGTGGATACGACCATGGTGCGCGTGCGCAAAATCTGGTCCGACCACAACTATTCGGAGCGTCCGACATCGGTGACATTCCACCTGCTGCGCAACTCCAAGCAGCTGCAAGATGCGAAGTACACGATGACGTTGAACAACAAGAACACCAGCGACTGGACGTACACGTGGACCGATCTGCCCCGATATGATGCGGACGGCAACAGGTACAACTACACGGTTGACGAGGAACTGACCCAAGAGCTCACAGGTAAGGAATACCGCGTTTCCGTGATCAAACGTCCGTACATCGACGGCGCCGAATTCACGGTATTGAACATTCGGGAGCCGGAAACGGCAAGCATCACGGTGAACAAAACGTGGAACGATCAGGATGACAACGATGGCAAACGGCCGAAGACGCTGACCTTCCATATTTGGGGAACCAGCAAACAGCCGAAGAGCGGCAGCACCGACGAAACGGAAGACGTGACCGAACAATTGGTGGTGCAAACCGTGCGAACCAACGGCAGCAACACGCAATCGTGGACGTTCGAAGGTCTTCCCAAGCAGAACCTGTACAACAATCCGTACACGTATACGGTAACCGAGGAATCCGTAGATGGCTATACGGCAAGCGGCGTGACGCTCACCGGCGGTACGGCAACACGCTGTGCGGTGACGAGCACGGTCAAATCCTGCGCGTTCGATGTGACCAACAAGCATACGCCCGAAACCACGACATTGAGCGTGGACAAGACGTGGAATGACACCGATGCGCCCAGCAATGTGAAACGGCCGGGCGACAAGGCCACGATCTGGGTGCTTTCCAGCGTGTGGACCGATGCGAAGAACCAGACGCTGCCCGGATGGCCCTCACCGCAACACAACAGCGAGTGCAAGAACACCGGCACGACGGATGGCACGAATCCATGGGGTGTGAGCTGCATGGTGCTGACCTCGGAGAACGCCAAAGCGACGCAGGCCACCACGGCCAACGTCAACGGGGCTGACGGAACAAGCGAAGCGACCACTTCGCAAGAGGTGAGCGCGGACACGTGGACCTACACCTTCACGAACCTGCCCAAATACTACAAGGGCAAGGAAATCCAGTATTCGGTGACCGAAGAGGCCGTGAAGAACTACACGCCGACGCTCACCGGAGGCAAAGTCGCTGCGGCTGACGGCGCCGAGGGCAAGGCCAACGAGTCGGGCGAATCCGACAAGGCGGATGAAACAAGCGAAAGCGGTCAGAATGCGGAATCCTGGGCGTACACGCTGACCAACACCTACACGCCGGGGCATACCAGCCACAGCGTGCACAAGGTGTGGAAGGACTACGGCGACAGCAGCAAACGTCCGAAAGCGGTATATGCGACGTTGTATGCGAACGGCCAATCCACCGGCAAGACGGTGGCGTTGAACGACGGCAACAACTGGCAATACACGTTCACCGACCTAGATGAAAACAAGGTGTACACGGTGAAGGAAACCAACGAAAAGGGCGAAGAGATCAGCGGAGTGGACGGCTACTGCCAGCCGGTCATCAACAATGACCAGACGACCGGAATCTCCACCATCACCAACACCATCTCCATCGTGCTTCCCTCCACGGGCGGGCAACGATGGTGCTACGGCACACTTCTCGCGGTAGTGGCGCTCGGCATGATCGGCATGGGCTACGGCATCGCCAAACGTAACAAGACCAACAAGGAAGGAGACGCGCGATGAGGCGTCACGGAGCGAAACAGGGGAATCGGATGGATTACCGCATGGCCCGTCACGCGGCTGCACGACATACCGGCATGCGTTCGGTGCGCCGCATCGCGGCCGCGGCACTTGGCCTGGCGCTTTCCCTCGCGGGACTCAGCGCGCAATCGGTGGCTTTTGGCAATGACGATCCGACCAAGCCGGCAGCCACTGACGTGACCATGATCGCATTCCAGCAATCATGGAAGACGATTGGCGACGAATGCACGAAAACCTATGGTCCGGAAGGCGTGAAATACGTGCAGGTCTCCCCGCCGCAGGAATCCATCCAAGGCACGCAATGGTGGACCGTCTACCAGCCGGTCAGCTACAAGCTCGACTCGCGTTTCGGCACGGAAGACGAGTTCAAAACCATGATCAGCCAATGCAAAGCGGTCGGCGTGCAAATCGTGGCCGACGTGGTGCTCAACCACACCACCGGTCATGACGTCTCATGGGTTGACGACCAGTATGGCGTGGCCGGAACCGAATACAACGGATCATACGGACGATACCCGGGCATCGGCATCTACCAGTATGAGGAAAGCGGCAACAACCACCAATACGGCCTTCCCAGCGGCGACTTCCACACCTGCAAGTCGAACGTGTCAGACAACATCTCCGACTACACCAACGCCGACGAAGTGTGGAACTGCCGACTGTCGACCATGTGGGACATCAACACCGGCAGCGACCGCGTGCAAAACATCCAAGCCGAATACTTGGCGCACCTATGGGAAGACGGCGTACGCGGATTCCGCATCGACTCCGCAAAACATATGGATCCCAACGACATCGCATCCATCAAACGCAAGTTCATGACCAAAGCGGGCATTACGGACGAACGAAGCTTCCCATGGTCGCAGGAAGTCATCTACCATAATGGAGAATCCGAAAAATTCGCGCCGGAACGATACGAAAAGAACGGACAGGTCACCGAATTCTCGTACGCGTACTCATTGTTGAAGGATTTCAACGGATCCATCACCAATTTGAAGAACATCACCAGCGATCTGCTCGACGACGCCGATAATGCCACCGTATTCGTGTCCAACTGGGATACCGCACGCGGTTCGGAAACGCTCAAACCCGTTTCCGGCGCCCGATACGAGCTCGCCAACGCGTTCATGCTCGGGTACGACTACGGGCATCCGAAGATCCTTTCAGACTACGCATTCAATGAAAGCACCCAATATGATGACGGCGTCAAGGATTCGACTGACACCACCGTGCCGAAAATCAGCATGGACGGCGTGTGCGCCACGCAAAAGGACCCAACGCAGATGGAATATGGCGATTGGAACTGCCAACAGCGGTGGACGTCAATCCGAGGCATGATCAAATTCCATAATGCCGTGAACGGCACCAGCGTAAGCAACTGGCAGGAATCCGGATCCAACAACATCGCCTTCGAAAGGGTTGACGCCAACGGGAAAAGCAAGGGTCTGCTCGCATTGAACAACACCCTGCAGGAGCATGACGTCGACTATACGACATCGTTGCCGGACGGGGAATACTGCAACGTGTACGCTTCCCGCACCTGCTCGCAAAC